>Ga0315277_10011726_pt1 | contig 11018 bp, 6 predicted proteins | sample YL17G05_15_MG_FD_203695 | JGI IMG/M metagenome (GOLD analysis project Ga0315277, IMG submission 203695) | Sediment microbial communities from Yellowstone Lake, YNP, Wyoming, USA - YL17G05_15 | ecosystem: Environmental > Aquatic > Freshwater > Lake > Sediment | place: USA: Wyoming | collected... | reverse complement strand
GTGCGCCACAAACCACCCGCCCAGCGGAGTGAAGAAGGCTGAACCAATCCCGAAGATCGTAATCCAGGTCCAAATGTGCACCAGGTGGCGCTCCTCAGCGTCTTCGACCATCAGGCAGGTCCAGGCGGTATGCGAGATGCGGTACAGACCCTTTAGCAGCGCGGCGGCAATGAAAAAGCGCATATCCTGAGCCACGGCCCAGATCAGGCAGGGCACACTCCATGAGACCAGATCGGCAATGAATAGGGTCAGGCGGCGGCCAAACTTGTCCACAATCGCGCCGCTGAGCAAAGCGCTGAAAATCTGGAGCACCAATTCCAGGCTGGCAATCGTTCCAATCCCCTGGTCTGTTACCCCCAGGGCCAGCATATACACCGAGAGAAACGGGGAGAACAGATTCCAGGGGATGCCGAACATTGGCTCGGTGAGCACGGTGGCGCGCGGATTGCCCTTGAGCTCGCGCAACGTTCGGAAAAGGGGATGTCTTGGGATGGTCGTCAGGTTTTTCCTCGGACAAGATCTCATTTCGGCAGAGTTCTCGGCAATTTGGTCCAACGCAGTATACCGCAAACCAGGAAATCTGCACTGCGCGACGTCTGGCAGCAAAACCCGCCTGAAATCTGGCGAAGGCACCTTCGCCCAGCAAGTCCTGGATCAGGTCGAACAGGGTGGGGTCGTAGCGCACCGGCTCGAAGAAGTGGTTGAGGGCCGGCAGGAGGGCGCATTCCCACTGGTAGACGTAACCACCACCAATTTGCAGATCCGTTTCGCTCATCCTTCCCCCATCTACTGTCTGTCGTCTACGTTCCCTGGCGCGCCTTGTCCAACAACCCCTGCACGCGTTGTGCATCCGCCTCTGCATCGGGATGGCCGAGCTCGCGCTCGTACTCCACGCACACCTGCATCAGCTCCGCCGCGCGGGCCGGATCGCTGTCCTCGTACAGGAGCCCCAGGTTCCAGCAAAGGAAAGCCTCCCCGCGCCGGTCCCCGATCTCGCGGGCAATCACCAGCGCCTGCTCGTAGTACTCGATCGCCCGCCGCACCTCCCCCAGGGCGGCGTAGGCCAGCCCCAGGTTGCCCAGGTCATTCCCCTCCCCGCGCCGGTCCCCGATCTCGCGGCGAATCTCTAGCGCCTGCTCGTAGTACTCAATCGCCCGCCGCACCTCCCCCAGGTGGCGGTAGGCAATCCCCAGGTTGCCCAGATCAGCCCCCTCCCCGCGCCGGTCCCCGATCTCGCGGTGTATCACCTGGCACCGCTCGTAGTACTCGATCGCCCGCTGCGTCTCCCCCAGGGTGAAGTAGGCATTCCCCAGGTTGCCCAGCCTATTGCCTTCCCCGCGCCGGTCCCCGATCTCGCGCGCGATCGCCAGCGCCTGCTCGTAATACTCGATCGCCCGCCGCGTCTCCCCCAGGTCGCTGTAGGCAATCCCCAGGTTGTTCAGGTCATTCCCCTCCCCGCGCCGGTCCCCGATCTCGCGGGAGATGACCAGCGCCTGCTCGTGATACTCGATCGCCCGCCGGACCTCCCCCAGGTTGGCGTAGGCATTCCCCAGGTTGCCCAGGTCACCACCCTCCCCGCGCCGGTCCCCGATCTCGCGCGCGATCGCCAGCGCCTGCTCATAATGCCCGATCGCCTGCTGTGCATTCCCGAGCTTCCAGTAGGTTTCGCCCAGGTTGCCCAGGTGACTGCCCACCAGCCCTCGCTCCCCGATCTCGTGAGCAGCCACTACCGCCGCTTCCAAGATGGGGATCTTGCCCCTCGGCGGCAGCCGCAGGTCCAACACGTATACTACCTGGGCAGGAAACTGGCTCGTCCACTGCACCGCCGCATCGTCCCCCCGCTCCCGCATCCGCCCATACGCCGCCTGCAGGTGCGGCAGAGCCATGTCGAACAGCCGCAGCCCCTCCAGTACGTGCTCCCCGCCCTGCAAGTACACCTCGTCCGCCCGCCTCCCCACTTCCAGGTAGTACGCCGCGTGGCGCATCGCCGCCTCCCCCAACCGCGCCCGCTCCCTCCTCACCTTCCGCTTCCCACGCCCGTGCCCGAACGCATCCTCCGCCACCAGCCGCATCAGGTCGTGCAGGCGGTATAGCCCACTCTCCCGCTCGTATAGCACCAGGCTGCGCGCCGCCAACTCGCTCAGTCCGTCCCTGGCCTCTTCTTCTCCTACCCCCCACACCGCCGCCACGGCAGAGCGCTCGAACGGGGCGGGAAACACCGACAGCATCTGCCAGCGCGCCGCCAGGTCCGCTCGCTCCCGCACCAGTTGTGCCGCGCTCAAGCCCAGCACCGCCCCCACGTCCAGGTCCTCGTGCTTCAGCCGCGCCAGCCGCTCCCGCTCGTCCGCCAACGCCTGCGCGTACTCTCCCACGCTCCAGTCCGGGTGCACCACCAGGAAGTCGCCCGCCACCCGCAGCGCCAGCGGCAGCCGCCCGCACAAGCCCACAATCGTACCCAGTTCCTCGCCCGTGCCCCGGTCCTGCCCCACGATCGTCTGCAGGAGCGCGCACGCCTCCTCCACCGGCAAGGCGTCCAGGTCGAAGTGCCGCAGTCCCGGCAGCGAGATGTTGTGCCGCGAGGTCACCACCAGCCCGCAGCCCGCCGGCACCACCAGCGGCCGCACCTGGGCCGAGTTGGCCGCGTTGTCCAGGAGCAGCAGCGCCTTCCGGCCCTCCAGGGTCGTCCGATAGAGGGCGGCCACCTCGGTGGGGTCGTCCGGCAGCCGCAACTCGGGCTGGAAAGCGTGCACCACCCGGCCCATCGCCTCCATCGGTGTGAGAGGCCGCTCGGAGATGCCCCCCATCTCCACCACGATCTGCCCGTCGGAGTAACGCTCGAGCACCTGGTGGGCCACGTGGACGGCCAGCGCAGTCTTGCCCACGCCGCCCATACCGCCGATGGCGGAGATCGTCGCCCCTCCTGCCCCCTCACCCAGCAGCGCCACCAACTCGCGCACTTCCTCCTCCCGGCCGGTAAAGTCCGCCAGGTCGGCGGGGAGTTGGCGAGGGTGGGGGGCCACTTGCGCGCTGGTTACGCCGCCATAGCCAGCCTGGAAGAACTCCCTCTCGATGTCCGGGTACTGCTTCACCAAAGCGTCCAACTCAGTCCCGGCCCAGAAGTGGCATTCCATCTTCTTCCCGGCGCGGGTGCGCGCTCGCCGCCGAGTCTCGTCGGAGACATCGCAGACGACGAAGAAGCCCAACGCCACAGGGCGCAGATCATCCGGCAGCTTCAGAACCTTGTCAACTTCTACTTCTGCGTTGGTGGGGCCGAAGTGCTCCACACGCTTACACTGGAAGGCCCACAACCGTCCTTCGCGCCAAGCGACGATGTCGCGACCTTGTTCGCTGCCCGATGCGCCGAGGTGCTCGGCGCCCTCGTACCCCTGGCGCTTGACCAGCCATAGGCAGAGCCGCTCAAAGTCGCGCGCTGAGAGCTTGTCGAAAGGCAGAGTGTGGGCTGTCCCGGTCATAGGCGGTCTCGACTGACTCACGAGTATGCCTCCAACTTTGATGTGATAGATCCGATAGTTCTCTCAGTTCTCCCCAAACCACAATGCTGTCCGCTTGTCCCCTATCCTCTCACTGACGCTCAGTATCTCCTCGCTCACCCAGGTAGGCGCGACCTTCACGATGGCCCGCAGACGACGCTTGTATGCTGCCATAAGTAGCCGTTCCAGAGCCCGCTCAAACGGACCAGTGTGCTCGATGGTGCCCAGGGCCTCGACGGCACGGATCAAGACCCGGGCCTGGGCTCTGAGACGGAAGGAGGAGCAACTTCCCCGTCCACCATATCTTGTTCCCACTCGGTAGTTACCTAGAAGAATAGACGCCATTCATGCCAACGTTCTCCAGAGACTAGACAACCTCCTTGTCTCAACTTATCAGCCAATTTATCCGAGAGAACGGCAAGAGGCCAGAATTGGCTTCTGCCCTGCCCAAGACCACCAAGATCGGCAAGAATGAAGTGCTCAGCCAGTGAGCGCAGGCTCATATCCTCCCACGCCAGCATTTCGAGGAATGTGGCCAGGAATGACCCAACTGGGGTAAAGAGCTGCTTTCTCTCGCCCGAAGGCTGAGATGTAGCCGCGAAGCAGACGTGTGCAGTCTCAATTATCCCACCCGCTTGTTGGATCTCGTCCCAAGAGCTTCCCAGCTGGCTGTAGCGAACAGACATCTGCGAAAGGAGAGCCTGACCTGCAATGACAAGTTTGGCTGTTCTCCAGGTTGCAAGATCAGAGACGCAGATAAGATCGAGAAGTTCTCTCGGGTGTTGAGCCTCGCTCAATTCCGTTTCGCGCAAGTGCCCCTCAATATTGTCTATTGGTGTCGCCCTTTCACCTTGCCACACATGGGAATGGGCGAGCAAACCGTATCGCACTCGCGTGTGAAGTTCTTTGTATGGAGTACCTTGCCGAGCAGGCAGAGACAGGCGGCGGATTTCAGTTGCATTCTTTGCCGCGGTGCAGACATGTTCGGCCTTCAACGTCAACTTGCATTCAAAAGCTGCAAGAACTCCCCCTTCGAGGTATTCCTTCTTCCCAAGAAGAACTTCTGGATAGCTGGGTGATAAGACTAGTACGTCAACCTGGGGGCCGCATTGGCCTTTAGCGTTCATAATGCGACCCTTCGTGACGACACGGTAGGTTGGCGGAAGCCATCTCCGAAGGAGTTCCGCCCAATTCTCTTCCCCATTATCTCCTGCAGTACCTGGATCCTCGGCTGCGCGTTTGCGAATGCGGCTGTACTCGTTCTGCATTATCTGAGTGGCGTCGCACATGTAATCAAAAAGATCATTCGATGCCATGAACTGAACCTCCTCAGTGCTCTTGCTGCCTCCGCCAATGCTCTAGGGACAGCCCTCAGCTATAGCTCACCCACAGCACGTACGGCGGGTCACTCGTGCTTCGTGCCGTCGGGCATAATGGCGTCTCTGAGCGACTTGGCATGGGAAAGCTGTGCACGGTTCACACTTGCTAAATGTAGGTTAGCTTCACTCAAATCAGCTCCGCTCAGGTCGGCGGCAATGAGATTGGCACCCTCCAGGAAGGCTTTGCTCAAGTCAACATCCACTAGATCGGCCCCACTCAGGTTGGCTTCCTGGAGGACAGCCTCGCTCATATTAGCGTCGCTTAGATGTGCCCCGCTCAAGTCAGCAAAGTGTAGCGAGGCCCCGCATAGGTTGGCTCCAATCAGCCAGGCTGTGTTCAGGTTAGCCCTAACCAGGAAGGCCTTAGGCAGACGGGCATTGACCAGAGAAGCTCCACGTAGGTCGGCTTCGCCTAACTCAGCAGCGCTCAAGTCCACCCCGTTCAAGTCAGCTCCGACTAGCTTAGCGTGAGTGAGGTCCGCTTCCTGTAACGTGGCCCTTGTCAGTCTTGCGTTGCTCAGATCGACCCCCGCTAAGTAGGCACGCGTGAGATTGGCTCCGTACAGGTCCACTCTGCCGCCTCTGGCTTGAGCATCGCGTATCCAAGCCTCAATCTCGACCCCCAGTATGCGGTCGCCGAACATCTGCTTTCGGGCACTTTCCAGTAGCTCTGCGATCCGCCGTTGGCTTTGCAGGCGTTCCTCGCGCCGTGCTGTCAGCCAGTTATTGACCCACGAGCCTGCTATCCCACCTATGATAGCCAGAAAGCCGCCAGTCAAGACGCCTAATAGCTCCTTACCCATTTATCTACCTAGCCCTTTCATGTGATAGTAGGGCCTTCACCTACTACACCCTGCCGGTTTATCCTGGCGCACGGGTCGCCACAACTCGAAATCCGATGTCCTTGTCCCGGACGCTCGGGGCGAACCTGCCGCGGGCGGCGCACCGCACGCCCCCGACCTCATAGTTGAAGGCGCCCCCACGCAACACACGGTAGCTCTCTTGTCCGGACTCCGGATTCTCTCGCCCATCCCGAGGATCGTACGGATACCCGAAATCAGGCTTCTCCCAATTCTCGCCCCACGGGCTGCGCGTCCACTCCCACACATTCCCGGCCATATCTGCGCAGCCGTAGGGACTATTCCCCTGCGGCGAGTAGCGGCCCACCGGCGTAGTGCTTCCCACGTTCATCCCGAAATTGCATTGCCCCTCGTCGGGAGGCTCATCCCCCCAGGGGTAGATGCGCCCATCTGTCCCCCGCGCCGCCTTCTCCCACTCAGCTTCGCTGGGCAGGCGGTAGGGCTTGTCGGTCACCTGAGACAGCCACTTGCAGTAGGCCACGGCATCTTGCAGGGAGACGTAGACCACAGGATGATCCTCTTGACCCCTTGGAGGTTTCCCGTCTCTCCAATCCTCCGCCAGAACGTGGTCGATGGCCTGCAGCAAGACGGGAAACAGAGCGTCAGGCACCGGCAGATTGTAGCCGGCGGCCTGCACAAAGGCTGCATACTGGGCTTTGGTCACCGGCGACTTGGCGATGTAATAATCGGGCAGGTATAGGGTGTGCTGGGGTTGCTCCTCATGACGAGCGTGCTTGTCTCTGTTAGGATCGCTGCCCATCAGGAACTCACCGGCGGGGATGAGAATCATCTCCGGCTCCCAGGCAGGCCGAAACAGGCCAAGGGACTCGGCTCGCGCTCGTAATGCACGAAGCAGGCGCTCGTACCCTGTCTCCCGAAAAAGGTCAAATCGCTGCCAGCGCCAGACACGCTCGGGAACCTCACACTCTTCCAGGCGGACGGTGATCAGGAAGATAGCACCCTCTGGCTGTTCGTCAGCTACATCCAGAGCGTGCTTGGTCTCCTCCTGGACATGGCCGGCCTGCGTGATTGCCCTACTCGACAGGCACACGATAACTACATCTGAAGATCGCACGGCCTTTGTTATCTCTAGCTGCCAGTCTTGCCCCGGCAGCAGATTCTCCTCGTCAAGCCAGGGGTCAAAGCCGGCAGCACGTAGCCGATGGTAGAGATCGCGCACTGCAGGCTTGTCACCGCAGGCGTGACAAAGCAAGACTTTCAACTGACGTTCCTGCTCAGGGTTGACGGACTGAACGGCCCGTGGCGGCAATGAAGCGCCGCCTGTCTCAACGCCAGGGAGGCCACACAGTCTGTTGAAACTGACTCGCACCGTCTCTAGCGCCAGCCGGTTCAGTTCCCTGAGAATGCGAGCCCGATCGGCGCGACGGATTTCGGTATCCCCATCCAGGCGGGCCTGGCCCACGTTTTCCCGGAGCTGGGCCTCCAGCGTCAGCGCCTCGGCATAGCGAGGATGGTCCTGCTCCAAGTGCTCCTGGAAGCGGGCTAGACCGGTCTCGTAAGGGGTAAAGGCGTCACTCATGGAGTTCTACCCTCATAACCAACCCATACCCGGGACCCGCTCAACTCTACCCACCGTCCTCGATACGCTCACTGGTGCGCAGTATCTCCCCGCTGACCCAGGAGGGCGCAACTCCGACGATGGCCCGCAGACGACGCTTGTATGCTGCCACAAGTAGCTGTGCCAGAGCCCGCTCAAACGGGCCAGTGGGCTCGATGGTGCCGAGGGTATAGTGCGGTCGGTGTCGGCGGGGTTGGTCATCTGTCTTCCATTCGTCTATCAGACTGCTACCTCATCACTGGCCCTGGTACAGTGATGCGAAATAGTCCTGCAGTAGTCGGTGGATGAAGATGTAGCCGCCGCCAACTTTGTGCAGGAAGATACGCTCGCTGGCGTAGTCGAGGAAGCGGGCGAGGTTCCAGGGAATGTGGCCGCTGCAATATAGGAGGAATCGCAGGGTGTAGTGCCAGATGACCGGAGGAGCACCGAAGATTGGCCCCAGCATCAGCCCGCAAACTAATCCAGATATCAGTCCAACGCCTAGCCCCTTACCTGGTCCAGCGATTGCATTAGTAATCAGCCCGTAGGTCAATCCACCGAGCAGTCCGATGACCAGTGCGGCTAGGATGCAAGTTCTGACTGACTCCCGAATTCCCTGGTTCGGAACTTGCGTAGTCTCTATCTCCGGCCAAGATAGGAAGTAGGAGAGCACATTGAAGAGGCACATACTCAGCCCAGAAACTGCTCCGGCCTTCAGCACAACGGTTAGTTCTCTAAAACCAAGTACGTAAAGTATTGCACCACACGCAAATGCACCGCTTAGCCCCCAGGCAATAAGGACGCCAATTAGCTCTCCCTTAGGCACGTTGCGGAGCAGTTCTGCCCTGATCTTCGGCAGCGCGACTGGCGTGACTTCCTTCAGGTCAGCCTTGGCAATACTCACTGCAAAGATCAGCGCGATCACCAGCCAGAAGGTCAACCCGACAACTAGACCGGCCTTTGGTGTACTTCTGAGCCCAATAAAGGCTCCCATGACTGCCCAGGCTAAGGCAAGGATGGGACTACACAACACACCGAACACTACGTTGTGGAGTTGCCGCTGAGCGTCGGTCTCCAGCCAGCTTGGCTGGATGCGCTCAATTAAGAACACCGTTTGAGCATGTTGGGCCATGCGCTTTGCCAACCATGCCAGCGAACGTCTAACTCGCTCTCCGCAGTACAGTCCAGTTTTGGTTCTGCCGACCCGCTTGAACATTTGCTCCACGTAAGCATCGAATATGTGTCTGCGGCGGTCGTCAACCGAGCCCAGCGCTCCCATCTCTTCTACTGACATCCCTCCGTAGGCTAGAGTCATAACGCTGAGCATCAGTGGCGTCTCTGCTAGCTCCTGAAGCGTAGGATCGTGCTGTAGCGTCTCACGTACCGCCGACAGCGCCGTGCCTGCTCCGCGAAGATACTCATCAACCTGCTGAGGAGTCAGCGGTTGCAGGAGAACCGCCCCCTGCAGCTTGAGTTTGGTGGTCAACGCTTCGTAGTCGGCAATGCGGCTGCAGACGACAAGAGAAATCAGCCCGTGTTCCTGGCGGAAGTCGTTGATTGCCTTGACGCAGGCTTCACCGTGCTCCAGCTTCACCTCGTCCAACCCATCGAGTAGCAGCAGCAAGTCATCATTCTCAACCCACGGACGGGCAACCCTCTTGGGGACGTTGTACTTGGTGCTGAGTTCTTCTACCAGCCACTCTGCGATGCGTTGTCTTTTCTCTGCCCAAGATGAGAGATTGAACACAACAGGAATGAACTGCGTGGCATTTTTTTCCGCGCGGGCAATCGTGTCGCGGGCCAGTTCGAGCAGCATTGTCGTCTTACCTGAACCTGGCTCACCAAGGATGAGCAGGCTCCCGCCCATCTCGTCGAAGACATCCAGGATCTTTGTGCCTGCTGGCAGGGCCCGATCCTCTCGGTCAGTCTGCAGCACCATATCCCACGGATGCTCAACCGCGCCTGGTTTCTCCTCCATACCGAGTTCGATCATCGCTGCATTGTGCAGCGATTGCTCGAGCACACCCTTGACCCAGAAGCTCTTCACCAGTTCGAGCATCGCACGGCGGTTGCGCAGGCGTTGCTCACGTGTCAGACCGCTTTCCCTAGCGGCGAATGATCCCAAGAATGCGGCAGCACCAGTCAGGAAGGCCAGCAATGGTTCGAATCCCGGATCGACGATGAGCCAGGCGATGGCCACGATCCAGGACAAGACAGCAATAACACGTAGTGTCCGACGCCAAGTGAGTGATCGCATTTTCCTGCACCTACACAGCTCATAACAACCTTGATGCTGTGTGCCCACTAAGCAATAGCCCGCCCCTACCTCAACAGTGAACGGGCTCCTACTACCTCAATCCCTACCTCCTCAGTGCTCTTGCTGCCTCAGCCAATGCTCTGGGAGCTGGGCTCAGTTCTCGCTGGCGGCAAGGTTCACTCCGGCGGCAGTATCTACGGTGCGCTTCCTCCAGCCAACTCGTCCAGCGAACGGCGCACCCGCTCCGCGTCGGGGTCCTCGATGGCCTCGAAGATGCGCAGGGCCTGCTCCCACAGTTCCTGGGCACGCACCAAATCCCCCAGGTTCTTATAGGCAATCCCCAGGTTGCCCAGCCAGGCTCCCTCATTGCGCCGGTCCCCGATCTCCCGCGCGATCGCCAGCGCCTGCTCGTAATACTCGATCGCCCGCCGCGTCTCCCCCAGGGCGCTGTAGGCCAGCCCCAGGTTGCCCAGGTCAGCCCCCTCCCCGCGCCGGTCCCCGATCTCGCGCGCAATCGCCAGCGCCTGCTCGTAATACTCGATCGCCCGCCGCGTCTCCCCCAGGGCGCTGTAGGCCAGACCCAGGTTGCCCAGGCAGGCCCCCTCATTGCGCCGGTCCCCGATCTCCCGCGCGATCGCCAGCGTCTGCTCGGAATACTCGATCGCCCGCCGCGTCTCCCCCAGGGCGCGGTAGGCAATCCCCAGGTTGCCCAGCCAAGCCCCCTCTCCGCCCCGGTCTCCGATCTCCTGGGAGATCGCCAGTGCCTGCTCGTGGTACTCGATCGCCCGCCGTACCTTCCCCAGGGCGGCGTAGGCAATGCCCAGACTGCCCAGGTGATTCCCCTCATTGCGCCGGTCGCCGACCCGGCGAGCAGCTGACGCTGCCGCTTCCAGGATCGGGATCTTGTCCCTCGGCGGCAGCCGCAGGTCCCACACATACGCCACCCAGTCAGGAAAGTCGCTCGTCCACTGCAAGGCTACTTCATCCTCCCGCTCCCGCATCCGCCCGTACGCCGCCCGCAGGTGCGGCCACGCCCCGTTGAACAGCCGCAGCCCCTCCAGCACGTGCTCCCCGCCTTGCTGGTACAGAGCATTGGCCCGCCTCCCCACCGCCAGGTAATGCGCCGCGTGGCGGACGCCTGCCTCCCCCAGCCGCGCCTGCTCCCTCTCCACCTCCCGCTCCCCGCCCCCGTAGCCGAATGCATCCTCCGCCACCAGCCGCATCAGGTCGTGCAGCCGGTATAGCCCACCCTCCCGCTCGTACAGCACCAGGCTGCGCGCCGCCAACTCGCTCAGCCCGTCTCTGGCCTCTTCTTCTTCCACCCCCCACACCGCCGCCGCGGCGGCCCGCTCGAACGGGGCCGGAAACAGCGACAGCATCTGCCAACGCGCCGCCAGGTCGGGTTGCTCCCGCACCAATTGCGCCGCGCTCAGCCCCAGCGCCGCCCCCACGTCCAGGTCCTCGTGCTTCAGC
>Ga0315277_10011725_pt1 | contig 11018 bp, 4 predicted proteins | sample YL17G05_15_MG_FD_203695 | JGI IMG/M metagenome (GOLD analysis project Ga0315277, IMG submission 203695) | Sediment microbial communities from Yellowstone Lake, YNP, Wyoming, USA - YL17G05_15 | ecosystem: Environmental > Aquatic > Freshwater > Lake > Sediment | place: USA: Wyoming | collected... | reverse complement strand
TCTTCTGACGAGAGCAACGATGATTGAGGCTCTTACTGAGGATTACATCGTTACGGCCCGTGCTAAGGGGCTTTCTGAAAGGACGGTTCTGTTTAAGCATGCTTTGAAGAATGCTTCATTGCCCATCATCACTTCCATTGCTTTGTCTTTCGGCTTCGTACTTTCAGGCGCAATAATCACTGAAACAGTTTTCTCATGGCCAGGACTTGGAACATGGATCTGGGACGCCATAATCACGGCCAACTATCCCGTGTTGATGGCTGACTTCTACGTGATAGCCATATGTTCTATCATCTCCATCTTCATCGCCGACTTAATCTACGGTATTATTGATCCAAGAATCCACTACGGGTGAATTTGATGGCGACCAGAAAGCAAAGGATTTTCTTTGCCCTCAATCGTTTAGGGAACTTCTTCAAGCTCTTTTTACGCAACAAAAGAGGCATCTTCGGGCTTGTTTTAATCGGAGTCTTTGTTTTCATGGCCTTCGGAGCAGCCTTGCTGACACCGTACAACCAGCTCGGGTATCTGGGACAACTGGCTCAACCCGTTTCTGGACCTGAAGCAGCCCCAGCATGGCTAAAGTTCGTGCCAAAAGCATTGGGCGGCAACCCAGATCTAAGCGAGAACATGTTTCCGATAAGGGACCCAGACTTTAAAGTGCAAAATCCTCTATGGCCAACAGGTGATTGGAATCTTACCATTACTCCAACAGCTGATGCCTCAACAGTCACTGTAGGGAAGGTGGAAGAAAACGGAACGGATAAGATGCAAGTGAGCTTCCAACGAGCAGGATCCGACCCTAAGGGCAATATGACAATATTTCTCTACAACGATTTCTACTTCCCATATACTGGACCGCCATCGATCGCTAGATCGACGTGGACGTTGATAGTTAACAGTACAGTGCATGAGGAACAGCGCCAAGTTTGGAACATCATGCTCAGCGCTTATGAAGAGGTGACTGTAAACGTTACTGATGTTCAATCAAAGGTCGCATTGGTTATCATCGAGCCCAACGGAAAGAAGGATATCATGTCGCCCCAAGCAAAAGGCTTCATTTTTAACCAGACACTCTTTGCAGAGGGACTTAACGTCGAACAATCCTTCAACGACGCGGTTGACTCAAGAGGAATCTTTCTACAGAAAGGAGAATACGCTTTTGGCTTGGAGATTCAGCTTTACGACTTTTACAACACTACGGGAAACGTGGAATACGCTCTGAGAGTTACTGACGTCAATTTGCAGCTTATGGGCACTGGCTGGGGAATATTGGGAACCAACAATTATGGATGGGACCTCTGGGCCGAGCTTGTTTATGGTGCACGGGTTTCGCTATATGTTGGATTGCTCGCAGCAATACTATCTGTAGCCATCGGCCTCGTATATGGGCTGGCTTCTGGATACTTGGGAAAGTATGTGGACGAAGTGCTGATGAGGATTACTGATGTCCTGCTTGTCTTACCAGGCCTTCCATTGCTCATAGTGCTTTTCGCGGTCTTGGGCGCATCTATCGAAAACCTGATAATCCTAAATGGCCTTCTTGGATGGATGGGATTTGCAAAACTCGTACGAGCACAGGTTCTGAGCATCAGAGAGCGTCCATACATTGAAGCAGCAAAGGCCTCAGGTGCAGGAACTGGACACATTCTGGTTAAGCACGTGTTGCCTAACGTAATGAGCCTGGTATACGTCACTTTAGCCACATCAGTTCCAGGCGCAATAGTATCGGAAGCAGCCCTAAGCTGGCTAGGCTTCACAGATTACTGGCGAATGTCATGGGGCAGAATGCTCGCTGAAATGCAGAGGGCCAACGCGATAGGACTGTGGTGGTGGGTCGTGCCGCCAGGCCTTTGCATTGCAGCAATATCAATAGCCTTCGTGCTCTTAGGCTATGCACTCGATGAAGTTCTCAACCCTAAACTGAGAATGCGAAAATAGAATCCACGAGCAGCCTTCAATCCAGCCCGTTTCCCTCGTTTCTTCCAGTGTAACTTTGTTCCATAAACCTTTAATAGCTGATCTCCGAAAGATCTAACTTGCATAAAATAAGGAGAAGGAGAGAAAAATGAAAGAAAAGAATGTTCTAATAGCTTCCTTGATAATAGCTTCGATGACAATAATGATGTTCGCAGGAGCAGTAAAAGCATGGGAATACTACGACACTACCATAGCAGCCCCTAAAACGGACAACTTGGCTGAGCTCTTCGGCCCAAGACTTGACCGAATCCAAATACAAATGTACGCAGATGAGACAGGCGAATTCAACGCACTGACCGCTGGCACGATCGACATGACAGACTGGCCAGTAGACCAAGCTCACTACGTGCAGTGGACAAGCCTGCCCGCTAGCAATGACATTGCCGTATCTTTGACAGGCCCAGACTTCGGCATGTTCATCATAGACATGAACATGAACAACAATACACTGTTGGACGATGGTTCCCCAAATCCCGCATACGAATACCACACTAGCCCTGCTGGCTCGGGCATTCCAGAGCCACTCGGTTACAACCCGATGGTTGACGTTTGGCTCAGAAGGGCCATAGCGACTATCGTTGACAAAGACATGCAGGTGAAAACAATTGTCGGCGGTCCACCGTATTTGATCGCCGCAATGTACACACCACTATCCGCAGCCTACGGTGGCTACGTTCACCCACAAATCACACCGACCATGGCGTTAGCTGCCTACACATACTTGAATTCCACAGGCTTCGGCCAATCACAGGTAGCAGTAGGCAACGCGTACCTAAACGCACACGGTTACACCTATAATGTTGGTCTCGGCCGCAGACAACTCAATGGAAAAGACTTCTACATAGACTTCTACTACCGTTCTGACAACCTTTACAGAGCTAATCTTGCCACAATAGTTATGGGACCACTCTTGACGGCAGCTCCACCACTCGGCTTAGGCCTCGCAGTTAACATGCTGGGAGTAACCAGTGCAGGCGGAAGGAACCACGTAATGGACTTAAAGAAAGGTCACATGTACACTGGTGGTTGGGGCTTAACAATGGACCCAGACCATCTGTGGTACTTGTTCGCCAATCCAGCCTACTGGCACCCAGGCAGACCACCAAACTACGCTTACTATCCAGGCGACGGCAACCAATTCACGGTGCCCTCAAATGGATGGATACTCACCGACGCAATTCTGACCAGTTGGGGTTACCCAAGCGGCACAGGTAGCGGCGCAGGAGTAGGCCCAGACTTATCATTCGCTGACCCTAGCACGACATATGCTGCAGGGGACGTAATCTGGAAGAACCCAGGCAACTACTGGCCCTGGCAGATGATGACCGCCACAACCCAAATTCGCGCCACAGCTGCTGCATGGAAAGCCCAAGAATGGTTTGCCTTCTGGGTCTGCGGTGACCCAGTCTACACGAACAACGGATACGCAGCCTTCCACAGAACTTACGTTGGCGGAACTCCACAGGAGACCGCTTACGTGGGTCAACCATGGAAGGGCGTTGTCAACGCGAAAGCATTCGGCGTTTGGACCACAGCCTCAGGCTACAACATGCACCCCGCAAGCGTAAACTGGGGCACAGGCAGCGCAACCAACATAACCATGAGGTGGGGCTTCAGACAGCCAACCATGTCCCTCAACCCAATGTATGCTGAATGGGTCTGGGACTGGTACGTGATGAACAACTGCTACGACGGCATGATAGGCGCGCACGCATACACTCTGGCAAACGTTGGAAACTTGGCGCTGAACTGGCAATTGAGCACTTGGACCAGCCCGAGCTTAGGCACATGCTCGAAGATCACCTTCTACATGCGCCATGATCTGCTCTGGTCCGATGGCATGCCGATAACTTCAAGCGACGTCTACTTCACGTGGGGAGGACCGCTGGTTGTAGGTTCCATATCGAACCTGCTAGCAGCAAAGGGTCTACCACCAGCATACTGGTCAACAAACCTTGCAGACATCCTATCAATCGCCACGCCTGACCCCTGGACGGTCATAGTCTATCTGGACGTGCAAGCATTCTTTGCACTGCACAGCATGTCAGGATTCAACTATGTCCTGCCAGAGCACATATGGAGACCAATAATCTTGGCTGGAACAGGCGCTACTAACCCATTCAACATGCCGGGTGTCTGCTCAGGCGGCTGGACAATGGCTAGCACTGCGGATCCAGGAGCAGGCGGCACCATAACTCTGCTGAAGAACCCGCTGCACAACATGCAGTCGGGCGGAAAGCCGATGCCCCTCACAATCAACACGGTTCAAACAAGCAACGCAACCCAGGAAATCGGCGACACACACTGGATATATCCAAAAGCAACAAGTCCACAAAGTGCAGTAACAATGTCTGTAGAGATAACGATAGACAGCAGCTACTACTACGAAACAGGACCAAGCCAACCGGACATATACCCCTACACAAAGCTTGACGGAACCAAGAACGTCACTTTGTGGAAGTGGACTGGAGTCGGAAACCCATCAGACGTCGCACAATACACCAAGATCGCAACCATTGCAACTAACAAGCAGTGGGCAGCAGGCCGCGCGGGCACTACAGCACTACCAGACATTGAAATCTTAAGCCTAGGCACGCTGACCGCAGGCTACTACTTCGTAAAGGTCGAGGCACTCATTCTCACCTTGAATTATTCAACAGACGGCGGCGTAACATGGCCAGCGGTAAACCCGAGCCTCAACCCGTTCTACGGCATGGTGAAGACGTACACTGAATGGTCTATAGTAACGTCAAGATACGACATACAAGGCAAAATCTGGAAGCCAATAGTATCACCAGCATACCAAAGAGTCGCAGACCTGAGGACCAACCTGCAGGACGTATTTGGCACCGCATTAGCCTACGGAAGCAGACCAGGATATGCCAACTGGAATCCAGCAGCAGACGTGAACAACGACGGCACGGTAAACCTGCAAGACTACTTCACACAGGCACTAAACTTCGGCTGGAGCGCATAAGCGGGCGACCCATAGACAGATCGCAGAAACCCTGCGATATTCTGTCTCCCTCTTTTTGTTTCTCTTCTAAAACACAAGACTAACTATTCATCACATTCTACAAAGTTCAAGATTGCAGACGGTAGCGCGCGTTGAAGAAACATACAAGCACACGTTCCATTCTCTTGCAGTCATCTTTTCTATGTCCTGTTTCCGAGGTTTTCTAGGTCCCCAATATTCCTGAACTGAATAGAACATAATTCCGTAATGCTTAAATCCAGAAGCGCACCAATTGTTAAGTGCTTAAAAGGAGAAGGAGAAAGGAAAAATGAAAAGCAGATTAAGTTCAGCACTAGCGATAATGTTAATCTCAGCATTCCTAATAAGCTCTATCGCATACATCAAACCAGCATATGCACAAGCAAACCACATATACTTGGTCAATTCAGCGAACAACTTCAACAGCGCACCGGTAGGCACACTGTTCAACGTGTCCGTGTGGATTGTAAACAGTGATCCAGGCGGCTTAGGCGGTGTGCAAGTAACCATGGTGTACGACAACACCAAGCTCGACGCCGTAAAGTATGCTGTCCCAGACGGCACAAACGGCGCACCACTAGACCCCAGCTTCTTCATGCCTCTGCCTGACTCTGTGTTATCATCGACCACTGCCAACTCTATTCAAGTAGGAGTATCAAAAGGTGGTCTACCACCAGTTGCTCCTTGGGGGCATGACGGAATAATATGCATCATCGAATTCAACATTACGCAAGCGCCTGCAAAACTGGACTCGCTATCATGCGTCTTGAACATAAACAACGCAAACACACAGGTCCTGGACCCAACGGCAGCTGTACTGCAGTCTACGGCCACTGATGGTTCATACACCAACACATGGGTCGCACCACCAGGTCCATACATGGGCCTAGACCCCACGAGCCAAACCTTCGGACCAAACCCGCCAACTGCAGTGGGCCAAACATTCATTGAGAGCATCTACGTCAAAAGCATTAGTCCCCTTTGGTATATGACTCAGGCAAACTTCAGCCTTCTGTACAACAGCACGATAATAGACGTCCTCAGCGCGCCCGCGATCGACCCATTCTGGGTGACAAACGAAGTTGTCCAAAACCCTGGTAACATATTCATAAGCGTCAACGCTACATCGACCCCGAGTGGCGACGTTCTAGTCGCAACAATAACATTCACTGTGATGATGCAAGAAGTTGCTCCGCCCTACCCGTTATATTGGGCTGACGTTTCCCCGCTGACATTTGCCAACGTTTTCTTCTACGACCACATTGGACCCGTTGACCATTCCCAGATCCCTGATGATACAGGCACTGTGACAGTGAATGTCCTAAGAACGCTGCTGCTGCCATGGCTCGAGGTGAGGCCGGCTAGCGTTGTTATGGGTCCTGAACCATCAATCGGCGACACGTTCACCGTAGCTGTATGGGTGACTGGTCCACCTCCAACGTACTTAGACCAGAATTGGTATGTCATAGGCGCAGAGTTCAGACTGTTCTACAACTCAACACTGATAACGCCGGTCGCCATAACTGAAGGAACGTTCTTCACAGACCCAACATGGGACCTGTACGGAACATTCTTCACAGGCACACCCGAGGGTGACGGACTTGGCGAGCACGTCCTGGTCGGCGAAATGTTACTGTCGAACCCCGTTGGCGTTTATGACCAAACAGTTTGGCCAAACGGCGAAGGCCCAATGGCCTTCATCACCTTCGAGGTCTTATGGCAACAATGCCCGAACAACGCGAGCTGCGTGCTTAGCATTCAACCCCTCTTCGGATATGACGAGTGGTTCATCGACAAGGACGGAAACTGGGTAGAAGCTGCGGATCCAGTGAATGGACTATACACGATCCTACCATTTGACATGCCGGGAAGAGCCTTAGACATTTACGGCGGAGCTAACAACCGTGGCTACTGGCCAGGTTATCCAGCTCCATTCCCTGCGCCATACGGCGGACAAGGACCAAACCACTGGATGGACATAGTCTTCCCACAGTCAGAAGTAACATTCTACGCGTACTTGACATACAACTACTGGCCAGTTCAATCCAAGGACATAGGCTTCGAAATAGAAGGACCATTCGACAAGCTTCCGAACGGCACACTTGTACCAAGACAGACACAATACCAGTTCATATGGGCAAAGTTAACAGCAACCACAGGCCAAGATGGTGTTGCAGTATTGACATACAGAATGCCATGGCCATGCGACGACCCAGACAGCATCACTGGCGTATGGCAAGTATTCGCCACAGCGACAGTAGGTGACGTTACGCTCGGTGACGTAATCATGTTCTACTACGAACGCGCCGTTTACATAACAAAAGTGACTACAGACAGCTTCTACTACACGCACGGCCAAGACGTATGTGTTACAGTAGACTATTCGACGCACTCAGTAGAAATGTACCCAGTTCTGTTCGCAATAACGATCACCGACGACCTTGGTGTACCATTCGGGTTCATCACGTACCAGACGATGGTTGGCGGTGCAACGTTCTGCACTTGGAAGAACGGAACATTCACTGTGTGCATAACCATACCGAAATGGGCATATGCAGGCTACGGACATGTACATGTTGACGCCTACGATAAGGACCCAACCGACGGCGGATTCGCTTGGACCCCAGAGTTTACGCCAGCACCAGAAATCCAGATAGGTCCATATTAGGAACAACAAAAAACCACAATTTCCCCCTTTTTTGATCTTTTAAAGTCTTCATGGTAAATGATCTGAGGCTCTATTTTGAGATGACTGGAACAAAATTCCAGAACGCTTATTAAACATGTTTTCCCCTCCTTACATTCGAAGGAGAGGAGGGCACATGAAAAAGAATAACGTGAATTCGTTCATCCTTGTGCTTATGCTGGTCTTGGCGATTGCTGTTCCAATGGCAAGAGTGAACGTAGGGAATACTTCATCTGGGTTAGCAATCACCGCTGAGACCAATAGCGCGAGTTACTTATTGCGACAGAACGTGAACATAACTGGAAACTTGACTTCCAATGGTTCGCCAGCAAACAATCTTGTTGTAGCACTTGAAGGAAACACACCGATCAACACCCCGCTGTTCTACAGAGTCTTGCAAGTCGGAACCCCAACTCAACAATGGCAGGTCAGCATAACAACCCTATTTTTACTCGACAGAAATGGCAATCCGATAGATACCGCAACCCCAGGAGTTGTCATCCAAGCTGGAATAACAGTTTACAACCCACAATTAACTCCTAGAGATTTCTGTGCCACCGTCACAATTTACGATGCGAACATGATCGCTATAGGTGCAAAACCCTTTTTTGGAACCATCGACCCGTACCTCAGCGTCAACGGTTCAGCTCAGTTTACCATTCCAGTATCAGCAAGCTCGGGCCAAGCCATGATAGTCGGCGATGTGTTCAGTACTGAGCCGAAGAATGGCGGAATCGCCTACTGTTTAGAAAACACGCTTTACTATTGGATAAGCAGAACCGAAAGTGGCTTGGTCGGCCATCCGCAGCCTCAGCCACCTGCACCTCAGACTACTCCTGGCACATACAATGTCGCCGTGCGATTGCCTACAGATCCTCAGATCGGATACTACACTCTTTATGCTATAGGCCAAACAAGCCCAAGTTCAACTTGCTCAACATCAACAACATTCAGCGTGCAAGCCACATCCGGATACCCACCACAAGCATCATTCATTTATTGGCCAGCAGTTCCACTTCTCAACCAGACCGTTAACTTTGATGGTTCAGCCTCAACGCCCGAGGGATACAACGATAGGATAACAAGATATGAATGGGACTTCGGAGACGGAACACCAAAATATGTCAGCACAGGAAACCCACCTGCTTCGACCGCTCAGCATGCGTATCAACAAGCAGGCACGTTTACCGTAACTTTGAACGTCACAGATAACGAAGGACTGTGGTGTACTACGTCAAAACCAATCAAGATCCTCCTCGACTATGGTCCAACAGCCAACTTCACGTGGACACCAACCACGCCAAAGAACAATACCGACGTCGTGACCTTTGATGGTTCAGCCTCAACTGTTGGATGGAGCGCCAGAACTCAGAGATATCCCCCCATCCAGAGCTACACTTGGGATTTCGGTGATGGAACTCAAGTCGTAACATACCCGAACCCCACAACAAATCATATGTTTGCAAACCCCGGAGACTTCAACGTGATCTTGACAGTCACAGATGATGAAGGCCGCACGGGTACACTATCACAGACAGTACACGTAGTACTGTCGACGCAAAACCCCAAAGTCTACGACGTGAACCACGATGGAAAAATAAACCTCATAGACGTTTTCCTGACGGCCCTAGCATACGGATCAGTAGAAGGACCCCCACCATCTCCAAATTGGAACCCCAACTGCGACGTCAACCATGATGGAAAAGTGAACCTGATGGATTACTTCGCCGTAGCTCTCCACTTTGGACAAGATCCATAAACCCTCATTATTTGAGGCATGATCATGAAATCGAATAATATTCCAAAAACTTTAAGACAAACCAACGATGATGAGTACATGTCCTCATCTGAGGGATAGGGAGAAAAATCATGAAGAAAGAATGCGTAGTCAGCTTCGTAACGATATTATTGTTGGTTCCATTTCTAGCAGGTGCGCGCTCAATGCTGGCGGCAGCATCCTCAAACCCGAGCATCAGCTTTGAACAATCAAACTACATCTATTCGACGAGCACGACAGCCGCAGGAACAAGATTCAACGTTTCTATCCAGGTTCAGAACGCTCCAGACTTTGGCGGCTTGGAGGTTTATATGGAGTACAACGACAGCATCATTAACGCGACACGCTGGTTTGAACCTACTTGGAATAGCAGCTATATACTCTACGGGCTGGCAAGCTCAACCCTGCCGTCTGCCCCCAACACGGGCTACCATCACATCGGCCTTAACCGTGGTCAAATCCAAATAGGCATTAACAAAGGTGGACTTCCACCTGTGGCACCGTGGGCGCACTCAGGACTGGCAATGATCATCGAATTCAACATCACAGCCGTTCCGACCGTTGGAGGAGACAAGTTTACCACCGACCTGGGCATTAACTATCCTGACACGTTCCTACTTGACCCAGCAGGAGCTCCCATTTCACCAGTCGACATCCAAGATGGGTACTACGAGATAAGCAAACCAGGTGCCCCACCACCCAGCTTCACGCTCACAATTACTGCAACCGCGGGCGGCACGACAAATCCTGCTTCTGGTGCCTACCAGTATGTTCAAGGGTCTGTTGTATCTGTTCAAGCTGCCGCAGGCAACGGATATCATTTTGACCATTGGGAACTGGATGCGGTGAACGTTGGCTCAGGGAACCCGTACTCAGTTACGATGAACAATAATCACGCCTTGAATGCATCGTTCGCGTTGGGAACAAACTCGAGGATATTCGTAGATCCACCTGCAATAGTAAACTCGACGATGGTGCCAGACTCTTCAGAGTTTTGCATAAACATAACAATAGCAAGCGTCAATGGAATGAAGACATGCGAGTTCAACTTGACCTACGACAGCTACGTAATCGGCTTCATATCAATAGGCTTCCTAAGAGTCAACGGTCAATACCCCCAGCCAGGTATCTACGCTGATGATATTGCAGGCTTTGTCTGGGTGAAACTCACTTATTCCAACCCGGTCACCGTTTTAGGCTTGAGCCCAATGGTTAAGATAACATTCCTTTTAAGGAACCTTGGGCAAACTCCTCTTAACCTTACCGACACGGAGATCACTGATCCCCAGGGCAATCTAATAACACACGATGTGTCCAACGGGTTCTTCGCGGCGCTTATCCACGATGTCGCGATTACGAACATAATTGCTTCCCCAACTTGGGCATATCCGGGATGGCCCGTCAATGTTACGGTCTCAGTTAAGAACAATGGAAATGTGAATGAAACTTTCGGCGTCATGGCTTTTTACGGCAACAACACGATTGGAGTGATCACGGTAGCTAACCTACTTCCTAACGAAACGAGAGACATCTTGTTCGCTTGGGATACCACTGGAGTTCCAGAAGGAAACTACACGATA
>Ga0315277_10011724_pt1 | contig 11019 bp, 12 predicted proteins | sample YL17G05_15_MG_FD_203695 | JGI IMG/M metagenome (GOLD analysis project Ga0315277, IMG submission 203695) | Sediment microbial communities from Yellowstone Lake, YNP, Wyoming, USA - YL17G05_15 | ecosystem: Environmental > Aquatic > Freshwater > Lake > Sediment | place: USA: Wyoming | collected... | reverse complement strand
CCTTCGCCGGTCATCGAACGCCAGTCGATCTGGTTGAGAAACTCCGGATTCTCCCGCCACTTCGGTTTCACCTTGACGAACAACTCCAGGTAGACCTTGCGGCCGAAGAACTTCTCCATTTCCAGCCGCGCGAGCGTGCCCACGCGCTTGAGCATCGCGCCCTTGGCGCCGATGACGATAGCCTTCTGGCCTTCCTTTTCGACGTAGATGGTCGCCAGAACGCGCAGCAGGCGGGGCGTGTCGTCCCACTGGTCGATGAGGACCGCCACCGAATGCGGCACCTCCCGTTGCGTCTCGGCGAGGATCTTCTCGCGGACCATTTCGCCCGCCAGGAACCGCTCCGGCTGATCGGTGATGTAGTCGGCGGGGAAGTGTGCCGGACCTTCCGGCAGGCGCCCGAGGATGGCCTGTTTCAGCTCCTCCAACCCTTCCCCGGTTCTTGCCGAAACCGGGACATACTCGGCGAAATCGCAGGCCGCCTTGTACTTCTCGATCAGCGGCAACAGGACGGCTTTATCCTCCAGCCGGTCGATCTTGTTGAGCGCCAGGATGCAAGGGGTCTGGCTCTTGCGGACCAGGTCGATCGCCTGGGCGTCCGTCCCGGTGAACGGCAGACTCGCGTCGGCGACGAAGACCAGCAGATCGCGGCCGTCGAGCGCCGCGCGAACCCTCTGCATCATGCGCCGGTTGAAGGTCGAATCCGACTTGTGGATGCCGGGGGTGTCGACAAAGACGATCTGCGCGTCCTCCAGCGTCAGCACGCCCTGAATCGTCGTCCGCGTGGTTTGCGGCTTGCGGGCGACGATCGCCAGCTTGGCCCCGACCAGGGTGTTCATGAGCGTGGACTTGCCGGCGTTCGGCCGGCCCAGGATCGATACGAACCCGGAGACAAAGCCGGGCCTTTCGGCGTCACTCATTCGACGGTTTCTCCGATTTCGAAATCCGGACCTGGTCCACGCGCAGTTCGCTTGCGGCCAGCACCTCGATCCTTATTCCCTCGCGTTCAACGGCCTCGCCGATTTTCGGCACGCGCCCAAGCCACTCCGACACCAGGCCGCCAACCGTGATCGACTCCGGCGCCTGGTCCGGGCGGAAATCGGCCAGGTCGCGCAGATGATCGAGGCCGAAGCTGCCCGACACGATGAAGCCCCCGCCCGGGTCGGGTGTGACGTCGTGCGCCGGTTCGTGCTCGTCGCGAATCTCGCCGAAGACCTCTTCGACCAGGTCCTCGAGCGTCGCCAGTCCGGCCGTGTTCCCGTATTCGTCGACCACCACCACCATGTGCGTGCCGTCGGCCTGCATCTCCCGCAGCAGATCGGCCACTTTCTTGGTCTCCGGCGCCAGGCGAATGGGGCGCATAAGCTCGCGAATCGTCTTTCGCGCCCGCTCGTTTTCTTCCAGCTCGAACATGTCGCGCACGTGGACGAAGCCGATAATGTTGTCGATCGACTCCTCGAAAACCGGGATGCGCGAGAACTGCTCGTGGATGACCAGCTCGCGGAGGTCGTCCAGCGAACGATCCTCGCCGATGGCGACGATCTTCGGCCGCGCCGTCATCACCTCGCGCACGGTCGTATCGCCGAAAGCCACCACCGACTGAATCAGCTTGCGGTCGTCCTCCTCGATCAGTCCCTCTTCGGCCCCGGCCGTGATCAGCGCTTCGACGTTCTCTTCCGGCGACGGCGCCTGGCTCTGTTCGCCGGCCGGCTCGCTCAGGTCCGAAAGCGACTGCAGGAAGGCCAGCACAGAGGTCAGGGGCCGAACGGCGAAGGTCATGGCGCGAAGCAGAGGAGCCATCCCCAGCAACCACCGCGAACCGGCTTTGCGGTAGATCAGTTGGGGGATGATGTAGGCGGCCACCAGCATGGTTGCCCAAGCGAACAACGCGGCTTCCACCAGCGCCATCCAGAACGACGCCGCCCGCTCGGCCGAGATTCCGAACATCGCCAGGCCGAGCAAAAGCAGCGAGGAGTGCTTGATCAGCGAAAAGGCCAGCGTGCCGCGCTCGCCTTTCAGCCCGATGCGGTCTTCCAGCGTATCGCGAAAGAACTCCAGCGCGGGCAGCTCGCGGGCGCGCAACCGCATCGATTCCAGGTACAGGAGTTGCACGAAAGTGGACAGGCCCAGCACCAGGGTGAGCGCGGCGGCGGCGGCAACCAGCAGCAGCGTCACCGCCGCACCCGTTCAATCAGGCCGGCGGCCAGACCCAGCGTCTTGCGCCAGCCGGCCTCGGCGCGCGCCATGCGGCCGCGGTCGCGCGCGTGGTCCATGCCGAGAAGATGCAGCAGGCCGTGGAGCATGAGGATGGCGATCTCCCGTTCGACCGGGTGCCCGAACTGGCGCGCCTGCCCGGCGGCGCGCTCGGCCGAAATGGCGATCTCGCCCAGGTCCCCGCCCTGCTCGCCGCTCGGGAAAGAAAGGACGTCGGTTGCGTAGTCTTTACCGAGAAACTGGAGGTTCAGCCGCCGCAGTTCGCGGTCGCCCGTGACCAGGCAGGTGAAGCGGCGGCCGCCGGCGACCTCCTGGCACAGGCGCTTGGCGAACTCGAGCAACGCCGGCCGGTTCAAGCTGGCCGGGGCGCGTCGATAGAGCAGGAGTCTTTCCTGGGACGGCATTGTGCGCGGGCTCAGGCGCCCGGAACTTCGAGCTGGGCCGGCGCCTGGGCCGCCGCGTCCTCGCCCGGTCTTTCGGCCGGTGCCTCGCCCAGCTTCAGCGAAAGCTGCCGGCCGGTGGTCAATTCGGAATAGCGCTCGTACGCCTTCACGATGCGCTGGACGAGCGTGTGGCGCACCACGTCGCGCTCGTCGAAATAGACGAAGCTGATGCCTTCGACGCCGCGCAGAACGTCGATCACCTCGAGCAGGCCGCTGCGCCGCCCCGCCGGCAAGTCGATCTGGGTGATGTCTCCGGTGACCACCATCTTCGAGTTAAAGCCCTGGCGCGTGAGGATCATCTTCATCTGCTCGGCCGTCGCGTTCTGGGCTTCGTCGAGAATGATGAAGCTGTCGTTCAGGGTGCGGCCGCGCATGAAAGCGATGGGCGCGATCTCGATGGTCCCGCGCTCGATGAGTTTTTCGACCTTCTCCGCCTCGAGCATGTCGTAGAGCGCGTCGTAAAGCGGGCGCAGGTACGGATCGACCTTCTCCTGGAGCGTCCCGGGCAGAAAGCCCAGCCGCTCGCCGGCCTCGACGGCGGGCCGCGTCAGGATGATGCGGCTCACCTTCTTGCCCAGGTAAGCGGAGATGGCCATCGCCACGGCCAGGTACGTCTTTCCAGTCCCGGCCGGGCCGATGCCCAGCACCAGGTCGCTGCGCTCGATGGCGTCGACATAGCGCCGCTGGTTGACCGTCTTGGGCGCAAGCGTCTTCTTGCCGAAGTTGCGCTGCCGGCCGCTCTCGATCAGGCTGCGCAGGCTCACCTCGGCGTCGCCGGCGACCACGCGGAAGTAGCTGTTCAGGTCGCCGTTGTTGAAGCTGTGGCCTTCGCGGATCAATGCGAAATAGTCTTCCAGGATCTCGGCCGCGCGCCTGGCGTTGGATTCGTCGCCCTGGATTTCAAGCGAGTCGTTCAACAGGTGCGTGGAAACGTTCAGGCCCGTTTCCAGCACCCGGATATTCTCATCGCGCGTCCCGAACAGGGATTCGATCCCCCGGCTGATCTGCACACTGAGTTTCATGCCGCGCTAAGCGTGATTACCTCCATGGAAAGGATCGTTCTCAAGCTTCTCGTCACGACAGCAGGTGGCACAACAGGGGGGGAGTATCGGCCGCGAAGTCCGCTCGTGCGGAGCACCCATCCACATCCGCCCCCACTATAGCAGAGGCCGTTCGGCGCTACAAGCTAGACTTTTCCATCGACAGACCGGGAGGGTGGGGGGTGCCCTCTGGGCCAGCCCGCGCGGGGGGGGGGGCGTCCTCTGGGCCAGTCCCGCTCGCCGCCAGCGGCTAACGGGTACTTCGCCGAGGTCCTCGAAAGAGGCCGGGCATTGACTGGCGAGGCGGGAGATGATTCTCCAGCCGTCAGGCTGCGTATCGGATCACTTCCAGTTCGGCGGTCCTGTTGGCGGCGCGTAGGAGTTGGTCGACCCGGGACATTGTGGCCTGCTCGAGCTCCGTGTCGCCGCACTGCGAACATTGAAGGACCGGGAGAGCCTTCAGAATGACGATGGCGGTGTCGGCGAGTTTGAAAGGCAAATCGGTAACGCGGGGTTCCAGCAAGCCTCCGCAGGCACGGCATCTCATCACTTTGTTCTCCTCACGCGGGAGTCATCGTCCCATTCATCGGGGGACGGTTCGTACATCGTCACGACGCGAACGTTGGCGCCTTCCGGATCGGTCGCGATGTGCGCGTGGAAAACAGATCCTTCGGATTCGCCGCGCAGGAGAAAACTGGGGAGATACTTGTCGTCCGGATACGCCTCGATGATCTCGAGGCTGGTCACCGCATCTAGCAGTGTGTCGGCGCTCAGACCCCGTTGTTGAAGTCGCATCGTGCTGTGATATGTCCACCGCACGCGCCCGGCGGAAATACAGTCCTTGATGAACGCGAGCCGCGCGGTGCTGGAACTTGACAAACCCCATTATAACTGAGGTTTCGCCACCGGGGACGCCCATGGGGGGCCTCGCGAAGGCTCTGGAAACCCTGAGGGGATCAGTGAGTTGCCAGTGGGGTAGGCTTCAACCTGCCGCAGGGCTTGAGCCCCGCCCTTCCCCCTGCTCCGTTCCGTGCGACACTGGGGACGTGGGACCGAACGAATGATGCGGCGTTTCGCATTTGGGCTTTTCCTGCTTGCCTGGCTGCCGGCGGCGGCGCAAACCGGCGGCCTCCCGCCGGAATGGGAGGCCCGTAAGATGCTGGCCGAGTTGGCCACCGAGACGCAGCGCTTCAAGCCGATTCTGGACCAGGTGGACCCCAAGACCTGGGTGGCCGCCGGCGCTCCGGAAACCTACGTGGCCCAGTTGAAGTCGACCCGGAACGAGGTCGATTACCTCATAACCACCACCAAAGCGCTGGCCGAGCGGCCGGAGAAGCTGGCCTTGGCGTTGGAAACGCTGTTCCGGATGCAGGCGGTGGAAGCGTTCCTGCGGTCGCTGGGCGAAGGCATCCGGCGCTATCAGAACCCGGCTCTGGCCGACCTGCTGAACGGGCTGGTGGGCGAAACGCTGGCCAGCCGCGACCGGCTTCGCTACTACGTGGTCGAACTGGCGGCCATCAAGGAGCAGGAGTTTGCGATCATGGACCAGGAGGCGCAGCGCTGCCGGGCGATGATCTCCCGGCAGCCCGCTCCGGCTCCTAAAAAGAGCCAGCCGAAGGGGGAAGAGAAGTGAACGGACCCCACGTATTCACGTGCAGCATCTGCGCCGAATCCTCGCGCGACATCTGTGTGTACTGCACCAAGGACGCCTGCGAGAACCACATCTGCCGCAGGTGCCTCCGTTGCAGCGACTGCTGCGCGTGCGAAGTGCCGCTGGATGCGCGCGGGCCGGGCGCGCCCGGCCCCGATCATGCCAGCTTGTAGGGCGCGCGGTACTGGTATTGCAGGAACTTGTTCGCCGCCGCGTTGTTGGTGAACCGCTCGGCCTTGCCGTCCCACTCCAGGTAACTCTTGGTCTTGTGGGCGATGTTGCCGATCAGCGTGTTGGACGTCGAGATGTGGCCGATCAGGATGTCGCAGTTGCACTTCTTGCGGCTCTTGATGCAATCCAGGAAGTTGCGCGCGTGGAAGGCCGTGTCGGCGCTGCCCTTGGCGCTCTTGGGCTCGATCGCCGGTTTCTTGGACGGGCCGTAGGAGCGTTCCGTCACCCGGTCCAGCGGCGTGCGCGCGCCGAACGTCTTTTCCGTAATCCTCTCCGGAACCACTTCCCAGCGGCTGCCGTACAGGTACATCGTGCCCTTGGTGCCGCGAATCTCCATCTCGGCGCCGGTCGCGCAGCCGTTGGCGCCGTTGGCGTCGTAACAGCAGAAGATCATCATCATGCCGCCGAAGTCCCACAGCACCTCGAGCGTGTCCGGGATCTCGCGGTTGTCCTTGATTCCGGCGTAGCGGCCGCCCATGGCCACCACGGCCTTGGGCGACTCCTTGCCCAGCGCCCAGCGCAGCATGTCCATGTAGTGCACGCCGAAGTTGGTGAGCTGGCCGCCCGAGTAGTCGTAGAACCAGCGGAAGTTGTAGAACGTGCGGTTCCGGTTGTATGGGACTTTCGGCGCGGGGCCCAGCCACTGGTCCCAGTCGAAGTCGGACGGCGGCGGGCCGTCGGGCGCCGCGCCGAGGCCGTTCGGCCACTCGTTCTGGATGTGGAAGCTCTTGGCGACACTGACGTTGCCCAGAGCGCCCGAGCGGACATAATCCACCGCCTCCAACAGGAACTTCCCCGAGCGGCGATGGATGCCGACCTGCGTCACGCGCCTGGTCTGCTCGGCCACTTCCACCATGCGCCGGCCTTCGGACACTGTCAGCGAGAGCGGCTTCTCGACGTAGACGTCCTTGCCGGCGTGGCAGGCGTCGACAAACATCAGCGCGTGCCACTGGTCGGGCGTGGCGATGACAACGGCATCGACATTCTTGTCTTCGAGCAGCTTTTTGTAGTCTTTGAAGCGGGCCGGAGTGCCGCGGGACTTCTTCACCGCGAAGTCCAGGTAGTCTTCGCGCAGGTCGCACACGGCCACCGTTTGTGCGTCGCCGTGCTCGAGAAAACCGTCGTGCACCTGGTCGCCGCGGTTGCCGAGGCCGACAAAGCCCATGCGCACGCGGTCGTTGGCGCCCAGAATGCGCGAGTAGCTCGCGGCCGTCGCCAGCGAGGCCGTTCGCGTGAAATCACGTCGGGAGACGGAATCCATGAAAGCTCCTTACACTCGAGAGTCGACAGTTCTTTTATATCCTATCTCTAATGACACGGAAACTCGTACCCTGGTTGTTGGCGATGGCGATGACGGCCGGCGCGGCTCCCCGCATTCTGGTGCACGGCCACCGCGGCGCGCGCGCCGTGCGCCCGGAGAACACGCTCGCGGCCTTCGAATACGCAATTGAAGCGGGAGCGGACTTCCTGGAACTCGATGTCGCCGTCACGCGCGACAACGTGCTGGTGGTCTCCCACGACCCGTTGATGAACCCCGCGATCTGCTCGGGCGCCGGCCCGACCCGGGTCATCCGGGAGATGACGCTGGCCGAGTTGCGCCGCTGGGACTGCGGCGCCAAATGGAACCCCGCTTTTCCGAAACAGCAGAGCGTGACCGGCGCGAGGGTTCCGACGCTCGACGAGGTGCTGTCACTGGCCCCGCGCGGCTCGTTCGGCTTCAACATCGAGACCAAGAGTTTTCCGGACCGGCCGCAATTAACGCCCGCGCCGGAGGAGTTCGCGCGGATGCTCGCCGGCGCCGTGCGGCGCCACAAGCTCGAGCGGCGCGTGATCGTGCAGTCGTTCGACTTCCGCACGCTGGTGGCGATGAAGAGGATCGCGCCGGAGCTGAGACTGTCGGCGCTCTGGATCTCCGGCCCGCGCGACTTCGTCTCGATCGCGCGCGAAGCCGGCGCCGGGATCGTCTCGCCGCAGTTCGGCCTGGTGACGCCCGAGCAGGTCCGCGCGGCGCACCAGGCGGGCCTCGAAGTCGTACCCTGGACCGCGAACGACCCCGCCGACTGGGACCGGCTGATCGCCGCCGGAGCCGACGCCATCATCACCGACGACCCGGCGGCCCTCATCGCGTACCTGAAAGCCCGCGGGCTGCGCTAATCGGCGAGCACCGCCAACAGCGATTCGAACAGCCTGCGGCAGTGCGGCGCGCGCGCCCTGACGTGCTCGGGCCTCAGGAGTTGAAGAATCCGGGGAGCGTCCGCTCCCTTGTGATAGTCTCCGTCAGTCGCTCGTTTGAGCCCATCAAGAACGTCCTGCTTCGGGACTTGCTCGATCTGGGGATTCTGCGGCAACGCCGATTCCCGGAGTTGCGCGCGATAATACGCTCTGAGCGCGTCGCGGTCAGCCAGGAACCACGACTCCATGACCTGCACCATCCATTGTTCCTGCTCCTCACTTACGGTACTGCCACGGGGCGGCGACCAATCCGAGCGGTGGTGCAGGTTCTCCCGCAACTGGCCATCAGGGGGCCCGTCGCTGTCAATCAGGACCACATGGAAAGCGTTCGGGTGCGTGCGCAGGCCTTTCATGAAATCGCGAACGGCATGCCCTTGGGCCATGGTGAGCGTCCACCCGACGCCACGGCTTCGGGCGGCTTCGCGGATCTCGGTGAGGAAGTTCTGGAAGCCGGAGTGCAGCCGGGAATGCCCTTCAATGTGAAACCGGATCTCCTTTACCATCGTTTCCCGCCGAGTTCGCCTTTCTTCCAGAGGTCGCCGAGCGTGTAGTCGTCAAGCCACGCGTCAAGCGTCTCTTTTGAGAGTCGGCGGAAACAGGTGGAGTTCTCTTGGTCACGCTCGCAGATCACGACCGACTCCGGCGCCGAAGAGAGAGCGTCCACGAGAGCTTCCGAATGCGTGGTGACGATGAGCTGCGTGCGTTCGGAAGCCTCAACCAGAACCTCGCCGAGAATCTGAATGGCATCCGGATGCAAACCGATTTCCGGCTCCTCGATGCAAATTAGCTCCGGGGGCTTCGGGTGAAGGAGAATTGTCAGGAGACAGAGAAACTTCAGCGTGCCGTCCGAGAGCCGGGTAGCGGGAACGGGGGACGCAACTCCCTGTTCGCGCACATATATCTGTGCAACGCCTCCATGTACGGCCGGCACGACTTCTTGCGCCAATTCGTAGAAGCGCTGGAGCCGCCGGTTGATGTCTCCGAGGCCCGTCTCCAGGTTCAATTGACTCAGCACCATCGCCAAGTTGGTGCCGTCTTCGCTCAGAAAGTCGTTCATCGCGTCGGTGGTAGAACCACGACGGATGCGAGAGTTAGGTGCCGTGCTGAATTCACGATAGATCCGGATTGCAGTGAAGCGCAGGGGTACGTTATTGGGGTGACCAATTTCCGCCAAAGTAAACACCCTGCGGTGGACGAGCATCGATTCCGTCGGCTCAATCGGATGGGCCTCTCTTGATTCGGTCGCGTTCCCAACCGTGTAGCCCCGTCCGCTCCGGGAGAAAACAGAGGTTCGTTCTGAGCCAGAGCGCCGGGCGAGCGACTCAAGTTGGATGCTAAGCGCATAGTTCCACTCCTTGAAATGCAGCGTGTAGTCGAGACTCGCGTTCGGGCTGTCATCCTCGATCTCGCACTCGATCCCGGCAAACTCAGGTGGCGGGTCGGTCTTGCGCAGCCAGCCCTGTACTCCATCGCCGCGCTGCATCGCAGAAGCCAGGTTGCGCGGCGCGCCTTGCAGCAGTCCGATCGCGTCGATCAGGTTCGACTTCCCCGAGCCGTTCGCGCCGATCAGCACGTTGAGCGGCCGCAGTTCGAGGGTGGCGTCCTTGAACGACAGCAGGTTCTTGAGAGTGATCGAGCGGAGAAGCATCGTTCCCCTGATTCTACTTCGAAGCGGGTTTGAGCGCGCGCTTGATTACCGCCTCGCGGTTGCCCTTGGACCAGGCGTCCTGAATCTCCGGCTCCGGCATGCCGGCGATGCGGCCGAGAAGGATGACTCCCGGCAGCGCGTGCGGCAGGTGCTTCCAGCGCGCCATGTCGGCCAACGCCGGAAGGGCCGCCTCGCGGATATGGTCGAGGATGCGCGGGTCGCGCTTTTCGGTCATGTTGACCAGCGCGAAGGCCGCCTTGTTACGATCCGACCAGACCAAGGAGTTGAGCATCTCGACAAACCACGTCGGGGTGAAGCGGATGCCCAGTTCGGGATCGCTCGCCCCCAGCACGGCGATCGCGCCCAGCGAGCGCATGGCGTTGTTCCGCACGCCGGAATCCGGATCCCGCATGGCCCATTGAAGGTCGTCCACCACCGCGCGCTTTTTCTCGGCGTAGCCGATCACCAGCGCGGCCATGGCGCGTTGCTCTGGGTCGGAGGAGTTCTTGAGCACCTCGCGCAACTCCGCCAGGTGCTTTTCGGCCAGCCCGACGAACTGCAACTGGAAGGCGCGGGTGTCGGGATCGACCATCAGGGAGTGGCCCCGGCTCAGGTCCTCGCCGGCTTCGCCGCGCGCGACCGCGCGCTCAAAGGCGGTGAGGAAGCTGCGGAAACCCACCACCACATCCACCGGAAGCTCGGCCTGGCCTTGCGGCTCGGGGTGGACCTCGAAGTGGGGCGCACCCTTCTCCTCGACGCCGATGTAGAGCACCGCCTTGCCGTCTTCGCAGCAGATAGCTTCCAGGTTGGCCCGAACGATGCCGGGCACTTCTTCCAGGTGCTCCTCGACTTCGGCTTTGGACGGCGGCAGCAAATCGCCCTCCTTAAAGGGGAGCGCCTTTCGCACCCGGTCCGCGGAGACTTTGCGCAGGCCGTAAAAGTCGAGGATACCGATGCGCGGCACCTGAGCGAAAGCCAGCGCCGCGGAAAGAAGGAGTGGAATCAGGAGCCGCAAACCTCTTCGACGCATGCGGCCCCCGTTTGGCTACGCCTGTTTCTCGGCCAGGTCGCCGATGACCGGCAGTTTCACCTTCTGGCCCTGATAGGCCTTCCACATCAGGAAGATCCAGAGCAACAACCCGGCTAGACCGATGAGCGGGCTCAAGATGAGCGACACGCTAAAGGGCAGAATCATGCCCACCACAATCCAGAAGATGATGAACACGATGTGAAGGAAGATCGACTGGAACGCGTGAAAGCGGACCGTCTTGTTCTGGTTATACGGGGCCAGCACCAGGAACAGGATCCCGGTGATGAAACCGAACAGGTAGCACAGCGCGCAGGCCGCGTTCTCCGCCAATCCGCCGGCTGCCGGCTGGCCGCCCGGCGCCGGAATCCCGCATTTGGCGCAGTAACTCCCCTCGATGGTAGATCCGCAGCTTGGACAAAACGCCATTGTCTCCTCCAGTCGTTGCAATAGAACGACGCTCACACAACTGTAGACCCTGAACCGTGGGATTGCAAGCCATCCCAATCGATCAAGACTCGGAAGTGCAAGAAAAA
>Ga0315277_10011723_pt1 | contig 11019 bp, 12 predicted proteins | sample YL17G05_15_MG_FD_203695 | JGI IMG/M metagenome (GOLD analysis project Ga0315277, IMG submission 203695) | Sediment microbial communities from Yellowstone Lake, YNP, Wyoming, USA - YL17G05_15 | ecosystem: Environmental > Aquatic > Freshwater > Lake > Sediment | place: USA: Wyoming | collected... | reverse complement strand
CCATCTGGCCGTTGATGGGGTAGAAGAAGGAGTTGCCTGTTCCCGCGTCACCCTCCATGGCAACGCCCATAGCTCCGCGATCGTAGAAGACCACATAGAAGTCTCCGCTTACCGGTATTGCCGGAATCTCCATTCCACTTAATACCGGTCCAATCGAGGAGAGGAAGTACATATTCTGGGCGTCGGCAAACTTGTAGAGAAGGTTGAAGTCTTTATCCCTGACCTCGAGGAGGAAGTTCCTGTCTGCTGGGAATGTCTTTGTAGAATTGTTGAATCCGCTCCAGCCCAATACCTGCACGCCTAAAAGCTTCCAGCCTGCTTTGGGTGCTGTGAACTTTACCGCTTCTCCCACGACCAGGCCAGCTGCGCCGAAGTCATCGATGGCGGAGTGCAGAGTGAGGTTCATCTCTGATAAATTTTTTCCACTATCCTGCTTGAGAACAGTTAGCTGTGGCGCGGCTGCATTATCCGCAGCCATGGTGGTGAATAAAAATGCGCTGCAACATAGTGCAACCATCAATAGGATCGTCTTCTTCAAATGATCACCCAAGACAGCCACGAAGTTCAATCCATATATAGATGCTGATGGATGTCTGAAATGGATCTTCTTTCATTAAAAAATGGAATTGAATGGAATATTTAGCTCCCGCTCAAAGACATGATCCAGTTTACCTGTGCAGTCTGGTTCTTGGCGAGGGGCAACGTTGCAGGAATCTGCTCGTCAAGGGCCATATTGTAGAAGAACGAGTTTTCACTGGTTTTGTTGAGATTCTCAAAGGCAACAAAGACTGCCCCTCTGTCGTAGAAGCAGACATAGAATTCACCGCTCACCGGTATCGATGGCAGCCCGATCGTCAGCCATAATGGCTCTGTAATATTGAATGCATAGTTGGTGTAAGGAAGCTGAGAATCGCTCATCCTGTAGAGAAGATTGCGGTCTTTATCCCTTACTTCCAGAGCAATTATTCTCTGCGGCGGGATAGAATCGACTGTTCCATTGTATCCGTCATAGGCCAGTATGTTGACCGTCTTAAGCTTCCAGGCTTGCTTGGGCGCAGTGAACTTGGTCATCTCTGAAACGGCGAATCCGAGCTTGCCGAATAGCCCTGTCATGCTCACGAAATCAAGGCTTTTTTCCGAAAGGTTCCCTTGATATGAATTTATGGTTTGATTCTGGGTAGCCTGTGAATCTGCAGCTGCAGACATGCCGGCCAAAGACAGAGCGGCCAGACATAGTGCAGCCATAAATAAGACCATCTTCAAATGATCACCTGAGAAGGGAATTAAATCCGGTCTTTATATAGATGATGCTAGAAAGAAGGTATTGAGATTATTTATTGCATATAATTATTAAAGTTATGACAAAATTTATTGGCAGTTATAATGTAAATGACTGATTAATTTAATAGATCTAAGATCGAACCCTGTGGTGATCGGCTGCCCGGGAGATCCCATGAATTTTCATTACATTTTGTTGCTTAATTGGGCATAGGATATCTTTAAAATTGAGATTAGCCACCAGTGATACCTATCATCTGATGCCTTATGCGGCGCTGGGTCATTCCTTGGACAGCTGCATATTTTTTCCTTGAGTGATACTATTTCTTCACACAAGAGAAGCTTTATTAAGTAGAAACGGATACGAAAACGGGCCTGAAAGTCAGGCGTATCTCTATGGAGAACTGATGATACCGGACTGGATGAAGGAGGTTGATGTCGGCCCATGCCAGTGCAGCGCGGTCTCTGGCGGGGGTAAGAGCTTCATCCAGAAGACCCTGGACGGCGTCTTCGCCTTCCTCCAGGAGTCCTTCGCCAGCGAGAGCTTCTCCAGAAGGGACGGCCTCATGCAGAGCCTTGATCCCAGGGCAAAGCTGGTCTCCATCCTGGTGCTGGTCTTCGCCCTCAGCCTGACCAGAGATATCCAGATACTTCTGGCCTTTTACATCTTCGAGCTTCTGCTCTGCCGCTTGAGCAAGATCGAGGTCGGATTCTTCATCAAGCGCGTCTGGCTCTTCATCCCGCTCTTCACGGGCATCATCGCCCTTCCCATGATCTTCAATATCTTCCTTCCCGGCGACCTGCTCTGCCCGGTGGCATCCCTTGGACCAAGAGCAACCCTCGGGCCTTTTGCACTGCCGGAGGAGATCTATATCACGCGCCAGGGCGTCATGGCAGCGGCCATATTCACGCTGCGAGTCGCGGCCTCCGTATCCGCAGTGGTCCTTCTCTTTCTCACCACCAGGCAGCAGGCGATCTTCAAATCGCTTCGCACCGTTGGCGTTCCACGGGTTTATGTCCTCACCCTGGAGATGGCCTACAGGTATATCTTCCTGCTGACGGATTTGATGCGAGAGATCTACATTGCCAAGCGGGCTCGAACTATAAAGCCGAGTTCGTTGTTCGAGGAACAGAAGTGGGTGGGAGGCAGGATTGGCTACATCCTGATGAGATCCTTGACCACGAGCGAGCAGGTTCATAGGGCCATGATCTCGCGGGGCTTCAATGGCGATGTCAAGATTATGCAGGATTTCCAGATGCAGAGCCGCGACTACCTGGCCACAGCGGCCTCCCTGTCTCTGAGTTTATTGCTGGTGCTGATCTCTCAAGATATCATCAGGGTCTGAAAGCATGGATGAAGCCATCTTCGATTTGAGAAATGTATCGTACTCGTACCTGGGAAAGATCAATGCCCTAAAGGACGTAAGCTTCAAGGTCTTGCCGGGGGAGCAGATCTGCATCATGGGAGCCAATGGCAGCGGCAAGTCAACTCTTTTGGCTATAATGGATGCCCTGGTCTTTCCCACCTTTGGCGAGTTTCGTGCCTTCGGCAATATTGTCACGGAGGAGATCTTCGACTCCATCAAGGATAATGATTTTCGGCGCTATTTCCGCAAGAAGGTGGGCTTTGTCTTCCAGAACTCAGATGTGCAGCTCTTCAGCTCTACGGTATTTGAAGAGCTGGCCTTTGGGCCACTGCAGCTTGATCTCTCCAAGGAGGAGGTTCGGTCCAGGGTGGAAGAGGCGATGGAGATGATGGAGATCGCCCGGCTCCGCGAGCGTGCTCCCCACACCTTGAGCGGTGGGGAGAAGAAGAAGGTCTGCATAGCCTCCGTCCTGGTCAACAATCCTGATGTTCTTCTCCTGGATGAGCCCACGGCTGGCCTGGACCCGAGAACGCAGCTCTGGCTGATTGAGTTTCTGCAGGAGCTGGCCGAAGCAGGTAAGACTATAATCACTGCCACTCACGATCTTGATATCATAGAGCAGATCAGCAAGAGGTCAGTGGTCATAGGAGAGGACCACAGCATCAAAGTGGACCGGGGAACGAGCGCTGTTATCAATGACCTGGAGCTGCTTTTAGCCACGAATCTGATCCACAAGCACATGCACCGCCATGGTGCAATAGCGCACCAGCACGTGCACGCTCACGAGAAGGAGCACGGCCATGAGCACATCGCTTGACAGAATCGACCATAAAGAATGAAAAGAGAAGGCGCCTACCGCTTAGCGTCTTTGAAACTGGGCTTCCCGCGGGACCTTGGAGCAGGTGCAGTCGAATATACCGCTCACGTTTCTCTCGACGCGGTCCATCAGATTCATGTCCAGGAAGCCTCCGCTGCAGCAGGGAAGCCAGGCATAATCATATTCCTCATCGTCTTCATTCCAAGCAAGCGTCATGTTCTTTTTCATATGGAAGCTGCCGATGTAATCCTCATCAAGCTCAACATCGGGCTTCTGCCATAGCTTCATCGCTGTTCCGGGAGTTGCAGCCTCCTCCTCGTCCTCCGGCTCTTCGTCCCTGGGATATTCCGCCAGTTGCAGGGCACCGAAGTGAGATTTTCCTTCCGTCAAATCCTCCTCCACATTCAGCGAGAGATTCACGGCATCGGAATTCGCGTCCAGCAGCTTGTTTAATGCATGGGCATTGTCCACCACATGGCTCAAGGAGCTGAGCCCATCCCGATTCTTGATCCAGACACCATCTTTTATCAAAGAATTGAAGGCCAGAGGATGACGGTCATAATAATTCGTTCCCACTGAAAGAGACATGGGGCTGTAGGTGAGGGCGTTGTCCTCTTTGAGATCTATAATGCTGGTGGTTGTCTCTTCGTAATCATCGAATTTCATAACGTGCTCGCCGTGGACATATCTATCTTCTTCCTCAATCTCCGGATTTAGAGTGCTTTCGTTGACATAGGTGCTCTCTCCGGCGAAGAGGGACTCCATGTCTATGGCCCCGCTCGCATGAGCCTGATTCTTTGCCTCCACGCCATTGAACAGACGCCCTTCTGGGCCGATGGCGTCGGGCATCAAAGCATATCTATAAGTCGAAAAGAAGCCTGCACCACTCACCTTCTGGTCAATGCTGAAAGTCAGATTGTCATCCTCTCTGGATATCAGATAATCATCCTCGTGCTCTGCGATGGCCATGCTGATAAGTGCAAATAGGGCCAGCACAACCCAAACCAAAACGACATCTCTCAAATCGTTTCCCTCCATACATCAAGCCTGATGCCATGTGTGTCGGTACATATAAAGTTTACTTGATTAAAGACAAATATGTTTAATTAATCCGCGAAATTGTGATGGTGCATGTCGCCCATCTTAACGCATCAACCGTAACATCGATCTCATTTTAGCCACCTCTATTGATCCTGCAAAGAAACTCTATACGCACCATTTCTGCCTATTAGCACGATGAGCTTCTATTATTTTAAGATATGCACTTAAAATTAATATAAGTAGCATTTAGGCATAATTTTCAATAGAATGTATTAATTTATACTAAATAAGCTCAGGCTATGCTATCAAGATTAATTCCGTATATAAATAGAAACGCGGAGACTATGCTCTCCTGATAGCGGAGGCTTACTCGGCGAACATAATAAGCTATCGCACAATATTGGATTCTAGTAAGCCAGGAGTCAGTCGCAACGCGATGAAGGCGGAAGTGGTCTTATTGAGTCCATCATTGCGCAACCAATCAAGTATGACTATATCAAACAGAAGACGTCCAATCTCCATTCTCGCATCAATCTCGCCCGGAATAATTTGTAGAAGGAATGATAATCCCATTTGGGCTTAAAATACTCCTATTTCTTTCTGATACTAATTAGCATTTTAATTAAAATAATTATTACTTGGTCCGCGTATTAGATATCTTTTTATAACTAAACGATATTTAGTAATTCGGTGAAACTATGCACATTCCAGATGGCTATTTAGGGCCGCAAACTTTCATAGCATTTTGGATCATTATGATCCCTATCTGGTATTATGCCGGAAAGAAGTTGAGTACCGAACTGAAGTCCAAGCAGGTTCCGCTGCTGGCCCTGGCAGCAGCGTTCTCCTTCGTTATAATGATGTTCAACGTGCCGATTCCGGGAGGCAGCACCGGCCATGCGGTAGGTGGGGCAATAATTGGCATCGTCCTGGGGCCCTGGGCAGCAGTTATAGCCATATCCGTTGCCCTGGTTCTGCAAGCGCTTATGTTTGGTGACGGAGGAATAACGGCCATAGCAGCCAATTGCTTCAATATGGGAGTGGTGATGCCCTTCGTTGCTTACTATGCCTATAAGCTCATCAGCGGTAACACAGAAATCACCTCATCGAGAAGAGTGATCGCCGCAGCCATCGCCGGTTGGGTTTCCCTCACGCTGGCGGCACTTTGCACAGGCGTTGAGTTCGGAATACAGCCCATTTTGAATCACACCCCGGAAGGAGTCCCGCTCTATATGCCCTATCCCTTGAGTGTGACTGTTCCTGCCATGGTACTGGAACATGCCCTGGGATTCAGCATCCTTGAGGCTCTGATCACGGCACTGATCTTTGCATACATCCAGAAGACGGATACCACCATCCTGTATGGTGAGGAATCCCGGCCGCAGATGAAAAAGCCCAATGCGGCAGCGAGCGCCTGAGGTGAGATCATGGATAGGATGTTAAGAAACTTCGCCATTGGCCTGGTATTGCTGATGATCCTGGCTCCTCTGGGGCTTTTAGCCGCTGGAGAAACCTTCGGCGAATGGGGAAATGAAGAGCTCAAGGAGAAGCTGGGCTATGTACCCCATGGCCTGGAACAGCTCTCATCATTCTGGAGTGCCCCTCTGCCAGATTATGCCTTCCCCGGAGGAGAGGCCAGCGAGTCTATGGCCGCGACAGCATACATTCTGTCTGCCCTGATTGGAGTAGTGGTATGTGGGGGCCTGCTCTACATCGTTGGCAAGAGATTCGCCAAAGGCTGAAGCCTCCTATTTTCTCTTTTTGCGACAAACGATGAATTGAAAATAAAGTGTAACTGATGAGAATTTCAACCCTCTGCTCAGGAAAAACATGATCCCGGACTGGATGAAAGAAGTTGATGTGGGGCCTTGTCAGTGCTCTGCCGTGTATCACGGCAAGAAGAGTTTCGTAGGCAAGACAATCGAAGGTATCTTCGACTTTTTGCAGGAAGCGTTTGTCACGGAAACTTTTGCTAAACGCAACGGTCTGATGCAGAGCCTGGACCCCAGAGCCAAGCTGATTTCCGTCTTGGCCTTGATATTCGCGACGAGTCTCATAGGAAATTTGAGGGTGCTGATTTTCGTCTATGTGCTGACGCTGCTATTTGCGTACCTCAGCAAGATCGAAGTATGGTTCTTCATTAAGCGCGTCTGGCTCTTCATTCCTATCTTCGCGGGCATCATTGCCATTCCTATGATCTTCAACGTTTTTCTCCCCGGTGATCCCCTCTACCAGATAGCTTACCTCGGTCCCGGAGCCAGCCTGGGTCCATTTCCATTGCCTGAGAGCATTTACATCACCAGACAGGGCCTCAACGCAGCGATGATATTTGTAACGCGCGTCGCGACCTGCGTTTCCGCCGTTGTTCTGCTCTTCATCACTACACCACAACAGGTGCTCTTCAAATCCCTGCGTTCCGTAGGCGTTCCAAAGCTCTATGTTCTCACGCTGGAGATGGCCTACAGATACATCTTCTTGCTGATGGACCTGGTGCGCGAGATGTACGTTGCTAAGAAAGCCAGGACGATAAAGGCCAGGGGCATGTTCGAAGAGCAGAAGTGGGTCGGTGGGCGTATGGGGTATACGCTCATAAGATCTCTGGATACGAGCGAGAAGGTTCACATGGCCATGACCTCCCGAGGATTCAACGGCGACGTCAAAATCATGCAGGAATTCAAGATGCGGAATCGCGATTATATCGCAGGAAGCATAGCGATCTCCCTCAGTGTAGTGCTTGTGTTGATCTCCCAGAACATCATCAGGATTTAGAGACATGAAACATATCTTTGATTTGAGGGACGTATCCTATTCATACGTGGGCAAGATCGATGCTTTAAGGGATATCAAATTGAAGGTGGCCCCTGGAGAGCAGATATCTATAATCGGCTCTAATGGCAGCGGCAAATCGACTTTGCTCGCCATCCTGAATGGGCTAATATATCCTACAACGGGAGAGTTCTACGCCTTTGAGAATCAGATAACAGAAGAGGTCTTCGATACTATCAAAGATAATGAGTTCAGATCCTATTTCCGGACAAAGGTAGGCTTCGTATTTCAGAACTCGGATGTACAGCTCTTTTCTCCAACAGTTTTTGAGGAGATCGCCTTCGGACCGCTACAACTCGACGCGACTCCAGAAGAGGTCAAGACCAGGGTGGAGGAAGTCCTGGAGATGATAGGCATCACCAAGCTCAGGGATCGATCGCCGCACACTCTGAGTGGAGGGGAGAAGAAGAAGGTCTGTATAGCATCTGTTCTGGTCAACAACCCGGACGTTCTGCTATTGGACGAGCCCACGGCAGGATTGGACCCTCGTACACAGCTCTGGCTGATAGAGCTGCTACAAGAGCTAGGGAGAGCTGGCAAGACTGTGCTCACAGCCACTCACGACCTTGAAATCATCGAGCAGATCAGCAAACGGGCCATCGTTATCGGCGAAGACCACCGAGTCAAGGTGGATGGGGATGCTGGATATGTGCTGAGCGATTTCGAGCTCCTGCTTGCCGCAAATCTGATTCGTGAGCACATGCACCTGCATGGCAAGCTTGTGCACGAGCATCTGCACGATCACAAGTTGGAGCACATGCATGAGCACGAGACTTAACATTGCAGATGCAGCTCTTCGATCCAATTCAAGGGCGTGAGCTACACCTCATCAAAACAACATTATTTTTGATTAGTATTACTTTATAAGATCTTTATGAGAAAGTATTTGAAACATAACAACTATAGATATATTGGATGGTCAAACGAGCCTGGATCTCGATAAATTCGACTATCAGTTTGGCCATCAGTCAAGAAGTGAGATGGTAGAAATGGAAGAAAAACATGAGCACGAAGATAAGGCTCATGAGCATGAACATGAACACGAAATCAAGCACACTCACGAGCATGGATCGGAGGAAGCGCACGATGAAAAGGAGTGAAAAAGGCATTCAGGATATACGCCAGATATGTAATTTCAGCAATTGCAGCCAAGCATAAAGAACCCTTTTCGGAAGAGCAGCCCGGGAAGCCAGCCCTTTGAGGCGTATATAGCCAGCTAAATAGGCATCATGTGGAGAGAACAAGGCACAAAAAAGGCTCATATATTCGTGTGGGAACTGGGCCAAGGCAAAAAAAGCCCAAGGGGGCACCGCCCCTGGATGCCTGGAAGCGCATAATCAAGAAGGCAAGCTTCGAGAGGCTGGCAGAACCTTGAGGCTTAATGAGAGCTTCAAAAATCTCGCAGGTTGTGCAGCAAGGCCGGTGGAGCTGGGGAGATGAGGCTGGTTCCATGTTCCGGATGATATGAAGGACCAGCATATCCCCGCCTTCATTCTTACAACCATAATATGAGAGCAAATTAGGGAAAATGGCCTCAGCGATTTTATCCATATAACCGGGTCAATTCGATAGACTGATTCGGTCCCCTAAAATCAAGAATTGCTACAATTGTGATAGTGATTGTAATTCTGATGCCTTTACATTCCTTTCTGATCGTCTCCCAGCTAAGAAGAAGGGCTTTTATGCCACGGAGGCATCAGATCTGAAGAGAATTAGGTGCACATGAAGTTCATGCGCGAGACAGCAGGGAAGATGAAGATCCGATCGAGCGGTTGGATTAAATGAAAGATCTATCTTAGCGTCGAGTAAGGTTCCTGATACCGAGTTGCTTATAGAATCTGAACGGAGCATGGCGATTTTTTCAGATTAAAGTTGCTTCCCTTAGTACTATTTATCTGCAAATAAAAATATTGAGCAAAATTTTATGCGTTCAAAGCCAATTAATGCTACAAAAAGCAACTATTTTCTTTTAAGAATCTCGCGATTCTCTTAGATAATATGCTAGGAAAGTATTTTATAATCAAAAATTAGACATTGGGTTTACAATCAGTAGAAATGGAGGTGGAGATCTAATGTGTTGCCATACAGATGATAAACATGAACATGCGCACGAGCATAACGGCGAGAAGCACGTCCATGAGCACATTCACGATGCAGAACACAAGCACGTACACAAGTGCTGTCATTAGGATTGTGTTCCCTAAGGCGTTATAACGAAGAGTAGCCCTGACGCGTGTTCTTAGCTGCCTAATCCGGATACGCGGCAGGGCTCATCTTCGATTTTATGACGCACTTGGTCGATCTTCTTAAGAGCGTTTGAGGCTGACATCTGCATGTTTCGAGGAGTTTTTACGGCGTAATAAAGACCTGAACCTCCCTCAGTGGGCGATTATTTCTATCTACCACCTGAACAAACTCTCCATCTTCTATCCCAGGATCTGAATTCATCACCTGCCTGGAAAAAACGCGTCCCCCTCGGGCTACGAACGGGACTGCCGCATCCTTGATCACCACTCTCCTGATTGGAGATTCACAAGCGGTCTCAGTTTCTGACATATCACATTCACCTTTATGAAATTGCTCCATAGCTCTATTAATCTTAATAAGTAATAAACTTTTTGATTACTTTAACACCGACTCGAATCGGAAGAAATTGCAGCTATGCATTCGAGACGGGAGGGCTCATATTTATTTAAAGCTATTATTGCAGTTAAATAAAAACGAGCTTTCAGTGCGTGTGCTCCCGCAGGTCAATTTCGATCTTGGGCTCGCTAATCAATGAATCCTTCGGCCTCAAAGAGCAGGTTACCCTTCTCGTCTAAATTCCTGACCACTGCCCAGGTGGCCTTATCTCTGGAAACCGGGTTCATATCGCTATCGAAGTAAATGATTTCCGATTTTCCCTTGTGTTCATCAGAGACTGAGTGCTTGAAAGCTTTCATATCATATCATGATGCGATCATATTATAAAAAATATCACTAAAAGATTAATTTGCCTTAATTAATGATAATAATGATTGACAACATATGTCTAAGATCAGAGAGTACCTCACCACTCTTGAAATCGTTTTTGGGCCAGCTGCAAAACGCGTATGACTACCCATGTTCAATCCAACCATTTTAGATATCGTCCTAGATTTTCGTTATTACTAATAGCGAAAGATTTATTACCTAGTATTAACTATTCCAATCAGAGAGCTACAACAGGAAGGTGAGATCTCCTTTACCATTAAAACGGACTGTTGTAAGACCCTGGCGAATGCCACGCCAGGGCGCTCCTCTTCTGAAAAACATGATCGAAGCCATCCTTGAGCATGAAAGAGGTGGTTAGAACTGTGACCGATCTAATTATCACCGACATCAGAAAAAGCCATTCCGACAACGGATTTGATCTGATTACAGCTATAATTCTGAACCATGTTGACTATGATCCTCGCCGTTTGTCTCTAGCTGAGAAAAAATGCAATGGCTTATTGGTATTGGAGAGCGGCACTGCTGAGATGGAGCTGCCCTCTATTGGTGTACGAAAAGGAGATCGATTCATTCGCATGTGGGCAAAACCTAACCACGGATTGGTTGCCGGAAAAGAGATACGACTTTGACCGGAGTTTATAAGATATCAACCCATTTAAGTTCCTGCACCCTGCTTTTTTGTAGGGTCTAATGAAAAATTAATTGTAGTTTTGATTA
>Ga0315277_10011722_pt1 | contig 11019 bp, 8 predicted proteins | sample YL17G05_15_MG_FD_203695 | JGI IMG/M metagenome (GOLD analysis project Ga0315277, IMG submission 203695) | Sediment microbial communities from Yellowstone Lake, YNP, Wyoming, USA - YL17G05_15 | ecosystem: Environmental > Aquatic > Freshwater > Lake > Sediment | place: USA: Wyoming | collected... | reverse complement strand
CCCCTTGACGTGGCAGGCAGTGCCGTGGCAGACGTTGATGATGTGGCGTCCGACGGGCCGGTGGCGGAACTGGGTGTAGAAGGTGGCTACGCCGGTGATCGCCGCGGGGGTGATCTCTGAGATCTCGCACACCCGCTTAAGCGCCTCGCGGGGCACGTAGCGGTAGTGGGTCTGGATCGCCTGGAGGATCGGGATCACGGCCTCCGGCCGGCGGCCCAAGCGCTCAACCGTTTCGTCGACGAAGCTCAGATCGAGGTCGGTCATGGTGTGCACTGCTAAAGCCGCAAGCGGCCGTTACTTCTCCCCGATGCAGAACAGGTGCTTCTTTCCGCGGATGTAGATCCGGCCGTCCTGGAAGGCGGGGCTGGTGACACAACCCTCGTCCAGGCGGCCCTCGCCCACGACCTTGCACCCTGTTGGGCCGGGCTCGAGGATCCAAGACTTGCAGAACTGGACGGTGTTGCCCTCGGCGTCCTGCTGGCCCTCCTTGTCTAACTCGCCGAACAGATACACGCGGCTGCCGGACCCAGAGGGTACCCCGCTGGGCGACGACGTGAAAGCGGCGTAATTGAAGGCCTCGTACTCCTCCCAGAGCTTCGTGCCCTTCTGGGCGTCGTAACAGGTCAGCGTGCCGGCGGCCAGCAGGAAGACGTGCTGGTCGGTAGCCAACGGGCTACAAACGTCGGGCAGGCCGTCTTCTCCCGTCCAGGCGACGTGCGTCTTCGTCACGTCGCCGCTGCCGTCGGCGCGGATGGCCGAGAGCTGGCAATACTCGTTCCCTACGTACACCATGCCGGCGTTGAAGACGGGCGACGGGCCGCTCTCTCCCGAGATGCAGTTGGCTCGCCAAAGCTCCTTCCCGTCCGCCGGATTGTAGGCGATCACCCACGGATCGGCGCAGGTGATCAGTTGATCGCGTCCACCGTGGCTGATTACGATGGGTGAGGTCCAAGAGGTGGCAACCGGGCGGGCGATTTCCCAGGCCTTCTCCCCCGTGGCGGCCCGGAACGCGTAGAGCTTGGACTTCGGCTGCTTCTTCGGTCCCTGGTCGATCTGGACCAGGACCAGGTCACGGTAGGTTGCCAACGAGGAGGCGTGGCCGTAGGAGTTCTCCGGGATGCCGAAGCTCTTGCGCCAGAGGATCTCGCCGCTGGGGTCAAAGGCCGCCAGTTCGCCGTCGACAAAGATGGCCACCACCCAACGGCCGTTGGTGGCCACGGTGGGCGCGGCGTAGCCGGTAAACTGAGGGTCGCGCATCTGGCCCGCTTGAGGATTAGGCGGCACCTGCTTCTGCCAGACGATTTTTCCCGTCTTCGCGTCGAAGCAATAGACCTCGCGTTGGTCCTTGGTGGCCCCGGAGAGGAAGACGCGGTCGGCCCAGACCACCGGCGAACTGAACCCCGGCAGCGGCACCGGCTCTTTCCAGAGGATGTTCTTGCCGGAGACGTCGTCCCAGGAGTCGGGCACGTTGCTGTAGGCTGAGACTCCCGAGCCGTGTGGGCCTCGGAAACCGGGCCACATCTTGCCGATCTCTTCTTCCGCTGCGGACAGCGGTCCCGGCGTGACCTGTGGGTTGCTCCGCCCATCGGTAGGATGCGGTTCGTTCTGCCCATCGGTAGGGCGGGGCTCCAACAGCGCGGCCAGCCCCTCGGCCTCTTCCGGCGTCGCACTGCGCGACGTCAGGCTCAACCCCAGTGCCACACCGACCAGTACCACGGCCAGTGCGGCCACGGCCCAGCGTGCGACTGCGGTCCAGCGGGTTTCCAGGTCTCTGGGTGCAGTTTGCGGCTGGGGAGTGGGCAGTCTTCGTCGCAGCGTGGCGGCCGACTTGGCGGCAACCAGGAAGACAACCATCCCGCCCAGCAGCAGCCAGGCTCCCAACCGGGCAAACGTCCGCTGGCGGAAATACTCCTCGCGCAACTGCAAGTCGAGACTGCGGATTGCCTCCTTCAATTGCACGCTGTCCGGCTGTTGCGCCACCGCGAGTCTAAGGTCCTTAAACAGTGCGGCTTCGTGCGGATCCTTCGCCAGCCGGAGGCTGTAGTCGTACAACAGCAGGGCGCAGACGATCAGCGAAAAGACCCCGGCTACCACGGCGGTCCGCACGGCCGTTTGCAGTCCGGCGTCGCCCGCCGGAGGGCGGTCCTCTGCGCCCGGTTTCGTGGAGGTAGTCTGGTTCATCTTCTTTCACAACCCACTGACCACTGACAACTGACCACTGACAACTTTGGCTGCGGCCCAACACCCGGTCAAGTATCCTTGATCAGCCCCAGCCGAGCCTGTTGACCGGGGCAATACCAGAAGCAACGTCCGCAAGAGAGGCAGTTGATCCGATCGGGCTGATAATCGGTCCGGCGGCGGCGGACCGACAAGTGGAGCAGCTTGGCGCAGATGACCAGCCCGACCCAGGCGCCCAGCCACGCGCCGCCGCCTACCGCGGCGAGTTTCCCGCCGATCGGCAGCCGCGTCCAGGCGGCCAGTGATCCGCCGGTGTAGGCGAAGCGTTGGCGTCGCAAATGGGCCTCGCTGTAAAGATCCTCGGCCGTGCGGCCGGTATTGCGGAAGGCATCGCTGGCCTCCGTAGTGTCTACCGCCTGCCCGGTCTCTTCCAGGTACACCCGCTCGGCCAGCCGGACCGTGGGGTCCAGGCGCGAAAGCGGATCGGCCAGGCGGCTGCCCAGCCAGCCGCCCAGCGCCACCAGCAGGGGCAACAGCACGATCAACGCGGCCAGCCGCCGCCGCCCGCGGCGTCGTTCCTGGGCGGGTTGGGTGACGGTCGGCTCCCGGATGGCCCCGTAAGGGCAGATCTCCTCGCACAGCCGGCACTGGATGCACTCCTCGGGCGGGATCTGTACGTGCCACTTCGACAGCTTCGACAACAGCCCCAGGATGGCGCCGTAGGGGCAAAGGTATCGGCAATACGGCCGCCCCACGAAGACGCCGACCAACAGGAAGCACCCGCCGAGGATCAGCATATTCGTACTGCCGCTGCGGCGGAACATTCCCACAAACGGATCGTAGCGGCAGATCAGCCGCGTGGGCAGATCGGCGGTGCTTAGCGCGGCCAGCAACACCGCCAGGCCCAGGTAGACGTAGGCCAGCAGCCCCAAGGCGTGCTCCAGCCAGACCGGCACCCTGATCGGCCGGACGGCGACCAGTTCCTGGATTGCCCCCAGGGGGCAGACCGCCGCGCAAAAGGTGCGGCCGAAAAACAGCGTAAACAGCAGCGGCAGCGTGAAGAAAGCCACCACCACCCACGGTAGGACGTAGCCCGGATCGAACGCCGCCAGGGTGACGTTCTGGATGGCCCCGATCGAGCAGACGCAGCCCTTGCGCCAGAAGCCCAGCCAGGCCAGCGACACGATGGCCAGCAGGAACAGCCCGCGGCGCGAGCGCCACATCAACGCCAGCAGCGAGGCCAGCGACAAGCCGACCACCAGCGCGGCCAGGTCGAGGTACTCCAACCACGCCGAGCGGGCGTCAGGGGGGAGCAGCGTGGGGATCTCGTGCCGGGCGAACTCGGGCGTGGGGATCAGCGACTCGGCGGCCGCCGCACCCAGGGGGTACGCGGCCGCGAGGAAGAAGATGACCAGAGGCAAGACTCTCCGCAGCAGCTTGCTCATCGGTCCGACGTCCCCTGGCCCAAGATGTCTCGCGCGTCCCTTCCCAGCAGCTCTCGCACTCTCCCCAGCGATGCCTCCAGCTCGCCCGCCTTGTCCTGCGACGATTCTCGGGCAATCTGATCCGACAAATGCCGGACCCTGCTCTGGAGGGCTTCTCGCGCCTTCCTTTTGAGCAATACGGGCCGGCAGGCAGGCACGCGGTAGAACGCCTGCGGGGGACAGGCGATCGCGATGGCACACTCGTTGCAGTTGACGCACAGGTCGTGACGGACCTGCATGTAAAGCGACCCGTTCATCAGCGCGCAGCCCTTCACACACTTGGCGCAGCCGATGCAATCCGGCTCCTTGATCGTATACTCGAAGTACCGCACGCCCGCCTGCTCTTCGATGAACTCTCGCTGGATCGCCCCGGTGGGGCAGAGCTGGTTTTCCGCCGCGGTGTTCAGCTCGAAATCGGTGGTGGGGAAGTATCCGGTGCAGACGTCGCAATAGCCGCAGAGCGGATAGCACTGGACGGCCTTGGCAGCGGACGGGTCCAAGACGCACTGGGTCCGGCACTTGTCGCAGGCGATGCACTTATCGGGATCGATCTGCCAGAGGTAGTCTCGGGGCTGGCCTTTCCAGGCGGCCCGCAGCCCGGCCACCCCCACCAGGCCGATCGCCCCCGCCACGCGGACACTGTTGCCCAGGAAACCACGCCGGTCGATCTCTCGGTTGCGGTCTGCCATGGTGGTTACCTTCTTTAGCCTTCAGCTTTCAGTTTTCAGTTTTCAGCCTTCGGCTTTCAGTTTTCAGCCTTCAGCTCTCAGCTTGTGACCTCTTCTGACGGCCGAGGCCTGCGGGAGTTTGCAGTGGGTCACGGCCGTGCAATCGCCGCAGGACGGCGACCGGCGGCAGCCGCCTTGGACCGGCGACGCAGCCCCCCTGGCGATCAGCCCGGCGGACATGAGGGAGATGCCTCCCAGGGCCAGGCAGCGGACCGCGCTGCGGAACATTTCTCGGCGGCTTGGTTGCGGCTCGGCGGCGTGATTCAGTAGTTCCAAGTTCGGCTGGTCGGACTTGGGGTGGCCGGGGTCGAGCGCCAGCGAGCCCCCGGAAATCCGGGGGTCTGGGGGCTCACCGACCAACGCTTCGCGTCGGTGCCCATCGACCCCAGCCACCCGCTCGCCGGACTGGGCACTACTGTGATTCATCATTCTGCTCGGGAACGGGTCTGCTGGTGTTCGAAGATTCTTACGCTTCTCGCCTTGGGATCCAGGATCAGGACGCGGTCCCGGGCGTCGACGGCCACGTCGGCGGCCACGACGTCCAACTGTTCGGGCCCGGCCACTACGCTGATAAACTCACCCTCGGGGCCGTAGACCTTGACCCGCGGGACGCCCTTTTCGGCGGTGACGAAGCGGCCGTCGCCGAAGACGGCGAAATGGGCGGGGTTGCAGCAGCCGAAGAATCCCTCCAAGGTCGCCGCCCCTTTTCCCCAAAACCGTTCCAGGTCGCCGTCGAAGGTGTAGGCCTCGATCCGCAGCGCGCCCGGATTGACCACGCGCAGGAGCCCGTCCGGGGCAACGGCCACGTCAAAATAGGGGCTGGGGATCACAAACCCCGGAATCCCCCGGCGGACGTCCCGCTGGCCGATCCGCCCCTTCTGTTTGCCCGAGGTGTCGTAGCGCCAGACGACCCTGTTTCCGGCGTCGGCCACAAAAACGTCATTTTGCGCCACGGCCAGCGAGGTCAAGAGGGCCTTCTCGCCCAGGCTGTCCCAGGCCGTTTCCGGCGTCGCTGCGGCGTCGAGCGGCTGGATGTGATCCCTCATGCCCACATAGATGCGGCCCGGCAGCAAATGCTCGGCTCCGCCCACGGCCAGGCACGTCGGCTGCCCACGCAGCGCGATTTCCGCACGCTTCTCACCGTCCGGGCCAAAGACGTGTATCGCCTGATCGCCGGCGACGTAGACCCGGCCGTCCGGTACCACGTTCCGTGGTGCCACCGCCAGGGCCGTAACCGCCTGCATCCGGACGGGAATCTCCGCGGTCTGCCGGTACTGGATCAGTGCCGGGTCGATCTTCCTGAGTTTTTCCAGACCTTCGTCGGCTTCTCCCAACGGATCGTTGCCCAGCTCGCCCCAGGGGTGGACCCGGAGCAGGGCCAATGCCCCCAAGACGACGGCCAGCACGATCACTCCGCCCAGGAGCACATTGGCCGAGGTGACTGCGGATCGAGTGTACACTTTAGACCCAATACCGTTCAATTAAGTGCAGTATCACGGAGAACCAAGTGGCACCGGCGTCTCGCCGGTGTGAGGGACCTCATGACGACGTACTCACTGATGCCACACCGGCGAGACGCCGGTGCCACTGTGTTGACGCCAAATTCGCTCTTAATTCAACGGCATTGACTTTAGACCTCGCCGTTGATGAAGTGAAGGACCTTCTGCATCCGGGATTTCGGGATTTCAGGCCGCCTACCGCATACTGCCTACTGCGAACTGCCTACTGCGAACTGCCTACTGCCGACTGCCTACTGCTGCCACGTCCAGGCAGACCATCCGCGTCATGTCGCGGACGATGAGCCTTCCGGCCACCATGGCCATGGGGCCCCAGGAGTCGACGGCGTCGTCGATCACCACCGCGCGGTCCAATCGCTTGTATCCCTGCGGCGTGGCCTCGGCCACGGTCAGCCGCCCCTTGTCGTCCAGCACGTAGATCAGCCCGCCGGCGATCATGTAAGGGCCCGAGCCGAACTTTTCTTGCCCGCTATTCCAGACTTCGCTTCCACTGAGATCGAGACAAACCAATTGCTGGCCTTCCTGGCGGACGCCGTACAGGTGGCCGTCCAGCAGGACCGGTGTCTGCTGTTCGGAGCTGAACTGGCGGGGCTTGAGTCGGAAGAGGACCTCGGGGGCGATCGAGCCGCCCCGCTGCTTCAACTGGAGCATCATCGCGCCGGCGTTGTATCCGCCGCAGAGGAAGATCCGGCCACCGTCGACCACGACCGGCGAGGGGCAGGTGGCCATGTCGATCTTCCAGGCGGTCGTATCCCAGAGGAGCTTGCCGTCGTCGGCCGAAACGCCGGCCACGCCGCCTTTGCCGCAATAGACGTACGTCCGCTTGCCCGCAAACTCCATGGGCACAATCGACGAGTGGGTCATGGCCCATTTCCGCGGATTCGGGCTCTCCCAGAGCACCTTCCCCGACTTGTAGTCGATCGCCGTCAGCAGCGCCTTGCCGCTGGGGGCCAGGATCAGGCGGTCGTTGTCTACCAGCGGGCACTGGCCGGCATACCACGAAGGCACCTTAGTGCCGCGGTCGAGCACCAGGTCCAGCAGCCAACGTGCCTGACCGGTCTGGGCGTCCCAACAGGTGACGTGACACATGGGTCCCAGCGAGATGACGCAACCGCCCACGACCGCCGGAACGGTCCGCGACATGCCGTGGTTCCACGGCACGACGACCGGATAGCTGTTACGCCAGATCTCTTTGCCGTCGCCCAGCGACAGGCACCGCATGGTGTCGGCCTGCGCTATTTCGTCGTAGTCCAGCACGTAGACGCATCCGTCGCGGACGGCCGCGCTGGCGAAGCCCTGGCCCAGCTCAACCGCCCAGAGCCGCTTGGGTCCCCCCGGGGGCCACTGGCGGGCCAGGGGAATCCCGTCGTCGCAGATGGCGTCGAGATTGGGACCGCGAAACCACGGCCATGCACCCGCCACACCTGCCGGCTCGCCGCCAGACCGGATCGGCTCGCCCGGGGTGGGGGCCACCAGGGGGCCGGCAGGGCCGGCAGTCGTCACGCCGTCCTGCCCAGGCTCCCGCAACTCGAGCGGGGTGGTCAAATCCGCCCGTGTCCACCAACCCAGCAGTGCCATGCCGGCAATGGCCAAGGCGGTGGGAATCAGGATGCCGGCGGGCGGGCTGTTCATATTCTGCAATCGATCCGGGGTCTGCCGGCGGGGCAGGGCTGCGGACGGACGGGGCGTGCGAAAAAAGCCGGGAAGGAAGTCCACTTTGGTCAAAGATGCCTGCCGCTGGCAGTCTCTGATCCATGCAGAAGACTCCCGTCCCACTTCTTTGGCGGGCGGCGGCGCTCGGCGGGCGGGGTGCTCGGGTGCAATATCGCCCCAACGTGCCACTCTTATCTTGATATACCGGGCTGCATTCGGCGTCAACCCTCCGCAGAGTAGGGCATGCCCCCGAACCCCGACAGCGTTCGGGTGGCCGGGGTCGAGCGCCAGCGAGCCCCCGGAAAGCCGAGGGTCTGGGGACTCACCGACCAACGCTTCGCGTCGGTGCCCGTCGACCCCAGGCACCCGTCGGCGGTCCGTGCCCCGACCAAGGTAGTTGCACTGACCGGCGGTCTCGCTTATCATGCCGGCATCGCGGCCGGAGGAACACTGGGATCTGCGGGAGTATCCGGGAGCAATGACGCAATGTCAACGAAGCTTTGCGTAACGGCAGTCTGTCTGGCGATCTGGCTCGGCTACAACGGCCGGCCGGCTACCGCCCAGTGGCGTCCCGTCGTCGAGATGGAGGAGGACGTCTACCACTACAAACCGGCCGACAACGGGGCGGGGCCGCTGTGGTGCCACGGCTCGACCTGCCTGGTGCGGATCGGCCAGGACGTGTTTGCCAGTGGGCTGGAGACCCTGGAGAACTGCAAGCCGCTGAACAATTGCCGCTGGACGCTCTACAAGCGCGGGCCGGACGGCTGGCAGTTGCAGCAGGCGGACCAGGTCGGCCGCACCCGCGAGCCCTGTCCCCTGGTCGGCTTTCCCGACGGCCGGCTGCTGATGTCGGCCAACCCGACGCTGGCGACCGACCCCAACGCGTACAGCGGCCCGGCCCGCCCGGAGATCCTCCAGCTCTCGGCGGCAAGTGCCAAGGGCGAGTTCCAGACGATTCTGCCGGTCTGGGACGGCAAGCCCGAGTTCACTGAGCATTCCTATCGCAGCTTTGCGGCCGACGGCCCGCGGGGTGAGTTGATCCTGTTTCAGAACATCGGCTACACGCACGCGGAATGGGCGTTTCGCGACGGCGCGGGGGCATGGCGGGCCAGCGGCAGGCTGGTCTGGCCCTTCGGCGCCGAGTACGACAAGCCCCAGCCGATTCGGGTCTGCTATCCGAACGTCGCGCTGCGGGACCGCGCCGTTTACTTCTGCGGCGTCAGCGACATCATCGAGCCGTACAAGGCATGGCGGGAGTACAAGAAGAAGCTCACCGGCCAGGATTGGGACTACGACTTCCGGCGGCTGTTCTTCACCTGGTGTCCGGACGTCACCAGCGGCAAGTTCCACGATTGGGTGGAGATCGCCAGCCGCGACAAGACCTGCGGCTGGATCATGCCCGGAGACCTTTGGGTCGGGCCCGACGGCGCCGTGCACATCCTGTGGATGGAGCGGGCGACCGACACGCGCCTGCGGGAGAAGTTCTTTCCGGACGTGAAGCAAACCCACGCGCTGCAATACGCGCTGGTGCGAGACGGCAAGGTGGTCTCCCGCCGGACACTGGTGCTGGGCGGTGAGGACGCCTCCGGCGAGATCCCCGGCCTGGGGCGGTTCCAGGTGACGCCCGAAGGAAGGCTGTTCGTCTTCTACTACGTCAGCGGCAAGGATGCGCAGGGGCGGGCCGTTTCGGAAAACCGCCTGCTGGAGATCCGTGCCGACGGCAGTGCCACGCAACCGGTGACGGTGCCGCTGAAACACCCGCTGACTTCCTACTTCACGGCCACAGTCCGCGCCGGGTCGCCGCCGGCGAACGTTCTGGACGTGCTCGGTGAGCGGGTTGGCTCATCGGCCACGATCAGCTACGCGCGGATTCGGCTACAGTAGAGCCCGGATCATTCGCGGTGGTGTGCCACTGCTTGCACCAAGGCAAGCAGTGCACCGACGTTACGCACGGCACTGCTTCTGGCGAAGCAGTGGCACACTGTGGCGGCTCTCCCCGGTCGATGAATAATCGGGGCTAGGCGCTGGGCCGCTCCAGCATGAGCTCGACCTCGAACCGCCGGCGGGGCTCGCTGGACTTGATCACCGGGGCCGATTGGATCCTGAGCACGCTCTTGGGTCGCCCAGCGGGGTCTGCCACCTCGTAGACGAACAGACCGGGGTCGTTGGTCAGCCGGCGGGCGAACTTGTAGCGGTCGGTCAGGAACCGGACGAGTTCTCGCGGATCGCCGCTGGCGCCCTGGAAACCGATCCGCTGTACCTGCTGCTGGGCGTTGAAGTAGTAGGTCAGCGACCCGGCCAGGTCGGTCTCGGCGGTGCCGGTCACCAGCGGCACGCGGTAGCCCTGCAGCGGCAGCTCGGCCAGACCGGTGGACACCCGCGGCCAGCGCCGCAGCACCCAGCCGCTGCTCACGTCGAAGCGCAGCACCTCGGCCAGGTTCTGCGTGGGCGTGCCCTCTAACACCGGCACGGCCTTCTCAGCAACGGGGGCCTCGCGCAGCGGCTCACGACCAACCTGCGGTTGGTGCCCAGCAGCCCGTGCGGCCGCCGCCTCTGAGGACGACGACCACGAGGACGACGACCACTGCTGCCGGAGGGCCTTCCAGTAGTCGGGGGCCGCATAATAGACGGCCGGGCCGCCGGCTGCGCTGGCCAGAAGGATTACCCCCAGGACTGCTCGCTTGAGCATCGTTCCATTCCCCCGTTTGAGCCAGCCGAAAGACAGCTTCCCGATTTCCGCCAGTCGTAGTCATCACGCTCCGCGTGATGGGGCCCCGCAACGTGGAGGAAACCGCTGCCTCCGGGCACATCACGCGGAGCGTGATGAATACTCTCCGGAAGTTGTTCTTCGCTCGGTGGTTGGCTGATTTCCGCGCTATCGGTAAGGATCGGCATCCTTCGCCGGCCGGCTTGTTGCCGGCGGCGGCCGGCGGATGCAGATTGCCCAGGCATTGCGTCGGGTTCAAGACGTACAATCCTCACGGGCAAACCAATCGGAAAGCGTGACGTCGGCTTCGACTGGGGTGGCCGGGGTCGAGCGCCAGCGAGCCCCCGGAAATCCGGCAGTCTGGGGGCTCATCGACCAACGCTGCGCGTCGGTGCCCGTCGACCCCAGGCACCCGGCGAAGGTCAGGCTTGCCACCGGCGGTTATCGGCGGCTGCCCGCCGCCCGGCTGGCGGTCTGAACCTCGGCCGGCAGGAGGCTTTCGGTGAACCGGCTGAGGTAGCGGAAGCTGCTGGCCGGGTTGGGGTGGCCGACCACGTGTTTGTCGACGTCCATCTGCTGAGCGATGATCCGGCCGGCGTCGATGTCGAACCGCACAGTGCCCCGCGACTCGCAGTCGATCAGTTGTGATTCCAGCGCCGGGTCGTCGATCGGCGTGAGGATCTGGGTGGCCACCTCGATAGTGGCCACGCCCGTCTTGACGCCCTGCAGGGTAAACTGCTGCCGCGTCTTGA
>Ga0315277_10011720_pt1 | contig 11019 bp, 7 predicted proteins | sample YL17G05_15_MG_FD_203695 | JGI IMG/M metagenome (GOLD analysis project Ga0315277, IMG submission 203695) | Sediment microbial communities from Yellowstone Lake, YNP, Wyoming, USA - YL17G05_15 | ecosystem: Environmental > Aquatic > Freshwater > Lake > Sediment | place: USA: Wyoming | collected... | reverse complement strand
GATAACGTACAAGATGAATCGAGACGAATATCCACTCGCATTTACCCCCGCCGTTTTGCGGGGACAGTGTACCACAAAAGCGGAATTGACTTATTCGGCGTCACTCGCGCCGCTAAACATTACATGTGTCTCATGGATGGCCAATCGCGTTTCAGGGGCAGCGTTCTTGAGAGCAGCGACGAGCAGTTCTACTGCAGGAGTCCCAATTTCAACGCATTTGTGCCATTGGTCCGTACAGATCCAATAAGTGATGGCCGCCTTGTCTTCCCCGGGCTGCCAGCCCAGATTTCCCAGGGCCCGGTCAATCGCCCGACGAACATCCACATCATTCTCGTCGCTCAGCGCAGCGACCAGTGGTTCGACAGCGCGCTTGTCGCCAATATATCCTAACGTCTGGGCGGCAGCCTGGCGCATGTTCGCATCTCTGTCTTGGAGTGCAACGATCAACGGTCTCACCGCGGGTGTACCGATCCCAACGCACTTTTGCCATTGCCGCTTCACGATCCAATAGGCTGCACCAGCCTCATCTGTATCGGGTTGCCAGCAGAGCCTATCCAGCGCCTCGGCGGCAAACTCACCTACCTCGAGGCTCTCGCTCCTGAGTGCAGCAACAAGAGGCTCCGTAGCAGGCTCACCAATCCTGACCAGAGCGGCAACGATGGCCTCGCCTAGTGCCTGATCTGCGCCACGGAAAGCATTGACAAGCGGTTCCACAGCCGGTTGTCCGCTCTTGACCAACGCATCCACAGTTGCGTGGCATACTTCCTGATCTGCGTCGTTGAGAGCAGCCACAAGTGGCTCTAGCGTGCGGGTATCGGTAGTCTTCCCCAGTGCCTCAGCAGCAACCTTGCGCATCTTGGCATCAGGCTCCCCAAGAGCAGTGACCAGGACCTGCACGGCCCTGCCGTCGCCGATCTCGCCTAGTGCGTAGACAGCAGCCTGCCGTACCATCTGCACTCCATCTCCGACGACGGCTATGAGTGGTTCCACAGCTTGACAGTCACGGATTCTACCCAGCGCCTTTGCAGCAGCCTGGCGAACAGGCGCATTCCGATCCCTCAGGGCCGCGATAAGCGGCTTGACCGCACGAGGGTCACCGGTTTCTCCCAGTGCATCGGCGGCAGCCTGTCGTACAAGCGGATCCTTGTCGTATCCTAGTGCCTTGATCAGTCCTTTGACGTCGTTCCTGACCCTCAGCTTCTGAACGCTCGCTAAATCGAGAGCTGGCATCGTTTGTTTACCTCAAGACGGAAAAAGCACTGTAATTGTGAACACATCGAAGGTGCCTGGCGCGAGATCGTCTACGTGCCACAACCAGTCGGCGGCCTGTGCACCTTGTCGTTGCTCCGTCTGCTCCCGCAGGCTGCGCCGCTCGGCCACCAGTTCGCACCGCCGCGCCTCTACTGCATCTGCCAGGCAGGTCTCCAGGTCTTCAATCGCCAGCGCATTGGCCAACACTTCCCGTACCTCCGCCTCAGTCCGGGTTTCAGAACTGCGCCGCGCCTCCTGCAACTGTCGCCCGGCCTGCATCCTGCATCTTGCATCTTGCACCCTGCATCCTGCATCCTGCTCCTCGTAGACCGCCACCGCCACCGGCAGCAGTTCCTCTACAATGGAGACCAGCTTTGTGTTCACCACGTAACGGACCAGCAGGTGAAAGAGCGCCGTCACCTCCTCTGCGTCCGGCGTGACCACGTAAGCCGTGCGCCCGTAATGCTGCGCATCTTCTCCCCGGAACGTGCGCTGCTTCACCTCCTCGATCAGCCGCCGCACCAATGGGTGGCCGAGGTCCAGGAGTGTCACGTCGGGGTCGTCCAGCGCCCACTCGGGGTCGAAAGTTGCCCGCCCAATCACCGTGCCAACCGAGGCAGTCTGCAAGGCCGGGTTGGTGACGAGGACGCGCCAGGAGCCATCAGGATTTTCGATCACGCTGCAGCCAAAACGGTTCAGCCCGCTGAGCACGAAGGCGCGGATCTCGTCCGGCGAGCCGACGGTCGCTGCTGTCTCTTCCAGGCGCCGTTCGATTTCGGGCAGGCTGATGTGGGTCTGGCCGTAGAAGGACTCTTCTTTGATCCGTTCCAGGGTCTCGTGGGCGAAGGGGAATTGGCCCTCACCCCCGGTCCTACCCTCACCCCCGGTCCTACCCTCACCCCCGGTCCTACCCTCACCCTGGCCCTCTCCCTGGGAGGGAGAGGGAAGAGCTTCGAAGAGGCTGAGCTGTTTGGGGCCGAGCGTGACCTCGTGCTGCGCCAGGAGTTCCAGGACGCTGGTCTCGTCGCCAAAGTAGGGCGGGGAGAAGCCATAGTCCCGCCGGATCTGCGCGGCCTTCTCCACCAGTACCTTCAGGATCGTCGCGTCCAGCGTCTCGTCCATCACCATCGTGCGCACGGTCACGACCGGCTTGCGCTGCCCGAAGCGGTCTACCCGCCCGGTGCGTTGCTCCAGCCGGTTGGGGTTCCAGGGCAGTTCATAGTGGACCACCTGCGCGGCGGCGTGCTGCAGGTTGATGCCCTCGGAGATGGCGTCGGTGGCTACGAGGACGCCGACCTTGGCCCGCTCGAACGCCAGAAAGATCTCCCGCCGCTGCCGCTCGTTCAGTCCACCGTGAATCGTCAACACGGTGGCGTGCGCGTACCGCTTGTCGCCCTGGATCTGTTCCGCCAGGTAGTTCATCGTGTCCACGTAACGGGTAAAGAGCACCACCTTGGGGTCAGCCACCAGCATCTGGCGCAGCACGGTGTCCAGCAGCTTTTGCAGTTTGCTGTCGCGGCGGGGCGTGACCTTCTCGGCCTTGTCCAGCACCTCCTCCAGGAGTTCCAGTTCGGCCTGGATGTTTTCGGGCGTCCCGTAGACCAGCCGCTCGGTGCGCTGGCCGGCCTCCTCGTCGGTCAGCCGCTCGCCGGGGTCCTCGTCCAGCACGTTGGCGCGGGCGACCTCGAGGGGGATAGATGTGTCCTCAGAAACCAGGTTTTCAGGAAAAAACCTGGTTTCTTTCCTCAGCCGTTCCCGCCGGTTGCCGAGCGACCTGCGCAGCGCTTCCGGCGAACTGAGCGCCCGCTTGTGCAGATGCAGTACCGTCCAGTATGCCAGTGTGCGCGCCTGCACGCTGCCGACGGAGGCCTGCTGCAACACCTGCTTGCCATAAGCCTCAACGGCGCGGATGGCGTCCACCTCGTAGGCCGTTGGCGGCACAATCACCTCGTCCTGGTCGCGCTCAGGGAACGGGCTGCGGGTGGGATCGTCCTGGAACCAGGCCTCCACGTCCCGCCGCCGCCGCTGGCAGACGTATCGTTCGGCTCGCGACCGGGTGATGCGCGGATTGTGAAGCGGGCCTTCGACGGCTCCTACGTCCAGCATGCGCAAGAGACTGGCGAAGGAGTCGCTGTAGCCGTTGTGGGGAGTGGCAGTCAGGAGCAGCAGGTGATGAACCTGTTTGCTGGCGGCCAATGCCCCGGCCAGTTCCCAACGCTCCATCTGCACCCGCTGATCGGGGCCGCTCTGGTGTGGTTTGGCCACCTGGTGGGCCTCGTCTATGACGACGACGTCCCAGCGCTGCTCCAGGATCTGGTTCTTGACGCCGGGCTGCTTGGCATAGTCTACCGACGCAATCAGGAAGCGGTAATGCTCCCAGGGGTTGGCGCCGGCCGGCAGTTCCCGCTCCATCTCCCGGCGGTGGCGGGTCGAGATGATGCGAGCGGGCAGGTGGAAGAAATAGTCCAGTGCCTCCTGCCACTGTTCGCGCAGGCTGGCGGGCACGATGACCAGCACGCGGGCGGCCATCTGGCGGGCCAGCAGTTCGGTGAGGATGAGCCCGGCCTCGACCGTCTTGCCCAACCCCACGTCGTCGGCGATGAGCATGCGCACGCGGGGCTGTTCCAGCGCCATCACCACCGGCACCAGTTGGTAGTCCTTGGGAATGACGCGGCTGCGCTGGAGGCTGATCAGGGGGGCTGTGCCGTGCAGCAGGCTCAGACGATAGGCACGCAGGAGGAGGTCCTGAGCCGCAGGGTGGCCCACGACGGCGGGGGAGGGGGGCTCGAGGCGCCCCGGCCGGACGTCCTCGAATGGCACGTAGAAGCGGGTCTGTTCCGCCTCGCCGCCGTCAATCGGCGTGGCGACGAGCACGTCTCCCGCCCCCCCTCGCCCCCCCTTTCTCCCCCCCCATGGGGGGGGGGCTGGGGGGGGAGAAGGGCCGGGGATGAGGGCCTCTCGCGCGTCCACGCGCCAGAGGCGGGATCGGTTGCGGATGATACTCCCGGGCGCAAGAACGTCCATGGCACCCCCTTGGCCGGTGTTCAGCGAGCCTTATCTGCTACCCACCACGATCTTGACTGCCAGACCAGGTCGCTGCTATAGAGTATACCTCAAGGGGGCGTAATGGGCAAGTGCTCGTGCACGCTGGCGGCCCGGGCCTACAGCGCCATTGACGTGGGTACGAACATTTTCTTCAGTATTGCTTGAGCACCAGCGGCAGGTATACCTGGGAAGCCCAGGGCGTCAGCGCAAGGTCCACCGTCGCTGTCACATCTGCCTGTACGGTGATTTGCTGAGAGAGGCTTCGGTAGCCCCTGGCCGACGCCGTGACGGTGTAGGTGCGCGGCGCGGCCAGGAGGGAGTAGTGGCCGCCGCCATCGGCCACCAGCGGTTGCCCCAGGACCACTGGATAGCCGGCGACCACCGTGAGATTGGCCGCCGGTAGCGGCTGGCTGCTTTGTGCGTCGGTGACGCTCCCCTGGATGGCTCCCTGGGGGAAACCTGTGATGCGGGTGATGCTGTTGTCCCAGTCGTCGGAAACGTACAGGTCGCCGGCCAGGTCGAAGGCCAGGCCGACCGCCGACAGGAAGCCCTGGGCAAAAGGGGTGACGCTTCGGATGTCCCGGACGTATCGGATGTATCGGATGTACTCATCCGCCTCATCCGCCTCGTCCGCGCCATCAGGCGCCACGCGCAGCACCCCGCTCTGGCGGCCGACCGGCCCGCTGATGAAGAGCTCACCTGCCGGGCTGAAGGCCAGACTGTTGACGTATGTAGTGGCATACAGTGTCCTGTTCCCGGCAGGGTCAATCTTCCAGATGCGGTTGCTGGTTGGGTTGTCCGCTGGGTCGGTGGGGTTGCTCAGTGGCCCTGCGTACCCCGCCACGTAAAGGTTGCCCGCTCCGTCGGCGGCCATAGATTGTGGGCGGGTCAGCCCATCCACGAACGTAGTCACCGTGCCCTCTGCAGACACGGACGAGACCTGGCCCGAGAGATTCTCGGCCACGTAAAGCGTCCCACCGGGCGTGAAGGCCAGGCCCGATGGGAAACTGACGTCGCGGGTGACCTCGGTGATCTCCCCTCGGGGAGAGATGCGGATCAGCCGGGGCTGGAAGCCGGGGCAGCCTTCTGAGAAGTACAAGTCCCCCGAACGTTCAAGGGCCAGGTGCCCCAGGGGCGGGATGTAGCTGGCCACCGCGGCGAAGAACTCGCCGCGCCCGCCCCTGATGCGCGTGATGCGCCCCGATTCGTCGTTGTTCACCAACAACTCGCCGGAGAGGTTGAAGGCCATCGCCTGCGGCGTGGCGATGCCGTTGCCAGGCAACAGCGTCTCCCACGTGCCATCTGCATGGACCCGGTAGAGCGCCCCAGTGCAGCGCATCGTGGCGATGAGATCACCCCCTGGCAGGCGATCCAGCCCCTGCACGCAGCCGGCAGGCAGGGTGGCGAGGACGGAAGCATTCCCGGCGGGGGTGACCTTGAAGATGAGGTCGTGCTCGAAACCCTGGCTGGAAACGTAGAGGCTACCATCCGGCGCCACCACCAGCCCGTGGGAAGAGGAACCGCCAGGCAGGGTGGCGAAGAGGGTACGGCTGCCAGTGGCGGTGTTCACGCGGTAAACCTCGTGGCCGAGCGTCATGTAGAGTTGCCCGCCAGTGCTCAAGTCCAGCCCGTTGATGCCGAAGGGCAGGCCGGTGGCGACGGTGATGACCTGGCCGGCCTGTGTCATCCGGTAGAGGGTGCCATCGCCAACGCCCGTACCTCCGCAGTAGTTGTAGCCAATCCAGATGTCGCCGTTGGGCGCGACCGCCAGCGTGCTCTCGCAGGAGGTCATGGGCAAGTGGCCGAGGGTCGCCACCACGCCAGTGGGTGTGATGCGGTAAACCGGGGATGGAAACGGCATAAAGTAGCCATAGAGGTTGCCATCGGGTCCGGCGTCCAGGGCGTATACGCCGACGGCCGCCGTGGAGGTCAGTGTGCCGCCCGTGCCCACCTGGTACACGTTCCAACTGCGAATGGCAGCCAGATATACGGTGTTGGAGATGACAGCGACGTCGGAGGGCGTATTGGGGCCGCCCGGCACGACGGGCGCGACCGTGTAGCCCGGCTCCAGCACGGCCGGGGCGAAAACCCGTGGGGGTTCGGGCGCCTCGGCGAACGTGACGTCGCCCAGGGCAAGGTGGTCCGTGATCTCCAGGCCCTTCCTCACGGTGAAGCAACTGGTACCCTTGCAGAAGCCCAGGTCGTACGTCCCGGCCGGCACGTTTACGCGGAACGTGCCATCCGCGTCTGACGACCCGAACCCCAGCGCACAGCCGAACTCGATACCTTGCAGGGGATCCCTGATATTGCCTCCTGCGCCCGGCACCGGCTGGCCCCCACCGTCCACCAGTCTCCCCGACACGGTGAAACCTGACGGCAGGCTAAAGCCCACGTTGGTGACCGTCTGGCCGTCCGTCACCGTCACCGGCGTCGCAGCGGCGATCTGGGACCAGTTGTTGACGTCCCGGTAGGCCTCCGGGAGGTAGTGTCCCGGCCAGCCGTGGCTGTTTACGAAGACCAGGTAGGTCCCGTCCGGCACGTCCAACTGGTAGGTACCGTTGGGGCCTGTGCTGGTCCACCAAGTGCCCCCGCCGCAGTCCAGGATGGTACTGGTTCCGCCCGCACCGACCCCGATCCCGCCCATGGGGTTCCCACCGCCATCGGTGACCGTGCCGGTGATCGTACCGGCGGCGGCCGGGGCAAGGGAAGGGCGCGCCGGATCGAGACTTGCTGCATCAGCCGCCAGACTACTCGTCGGCTGTCCCCTGCTTGCAGGGAGCACACTGCTCAGCATCAGCAACGTGACGAGCGCCAGGACAAGCAACCGGGGCACACTGATCCACTTTTTCATGGCGACCTCCCCCTCATGGCCGGCGCATCGGCCAACACCTGTTCTCCTGATGCTAACCCTGGACTGTTGAAAGCCCTCGGCCATCGCCCCGCCCCGGCTGGCGACGGTGACCCGCGAGGCGGTCGCTTCATTCACGGCCGGCGCGGCGCTGCTGAGCGCTACGTCGGTGATGGCCAGGTCTGCCGGTCTACTCTCAGCAGACGTCTCTATTCAGGCCGCCACAGGCGCAAGTTCGCGAACATCTACCTGCACCCGGGCCTGAACCGCTTCTTCAGCTTCTTCCAGCAGTTGCGCAGTGACCTCTTCGGAAACGTAAGCCTCGCCACAGTTGGTGCACACCTGGGCCGGTACGTTCCTAAAGACCAATACCGCCTGTCCGCGTTCCAGGGTTACCGTTGTATGACCGGGCCGAGTCTCCCCTTGTTTGCAGATAACGCACTTCACAGCCGCCTCCTTCTCTCAAACCCCGGCTCCCACCGAGCTGGATCCGGCTCATAGACAGTGATGACGATGGTTTCGTGCCGGGCCAGATCGTCGGCCGCCACCACATGGATTGGTAGGGTTGGCCAAGAATCGCGATTTTGCCCGAATCTCAGGCGGGGAACAGAATCGTCACTGCCAACAGATCGAAACTCCCCGGCGACAGGTCGTCAATCCCGTGCAGCCACGCGGCGGCCTGCGTGCCTGCCTGCTGCTCCATCTGTTCGCGCATCCTGCGGCGCTCGGCAACCAGTTCTCGTCGCCGTGTTTCCACCGTGCTAGCCAGGAATACCTCCAGCCCGTTCAATGCCAGCGCATCGGCCAGTGCCTCGCGCACTTCCCCCTCGGTGCGCGTCTCGGCGCTGGGCTGCACTTTGAGCAAGCGCATAGCATAGGAACGACTGAAGTCGTCACTACAGGATGAGTAGACGGCACCCTGGGCCTACGCTATCCTCCTGATGCCAACCTTGGGCTGAGGACCATCCCGATCCTCCAGCACCAGGTCGGCCACTGTCCGCTGGCCCCGCGTGCGCGCTACCGGCGCCAAGGGGGTGAGCCTCTGTCCGTTCCAGGCCACCAACCCGGCCTCAACCAACTAGACCTGCAACACCACCTTGATGGCCCCTGTGCGCTTGTCGGTGGCGGTCGCGATGGCGCGCTTGTATTCCGCGAGCGGGAAACGGTGGGTGATCAGGCCGTCCGTGGGTAGTCGTCCCTCCTGCATCCAGCGGACCAGCAGGTCGAAGGCGTGGGTGCGTCCGCCCTGCCATTCCTCGATGCCGTGCCCCAGGCTGCCCATCAGGGTCACCTCCTGGTGCCAGACGGGGCTCAGGTCCACCGTCATCAGCGTGGGCCGGATGCCCACGACGACGAGCGTGCCCCCGCCCCGCGCCCAGCGCAGGCAGTCGTGGATCGTGTGGGCCGAACCCACGGCGTCGTAAATGACGTCGTATCCGCCCAGCAGCATCTTGTTGTGGAGCGCGCCTGCGTAGAGCCGCGCGCCGGTCAGGCGGGCAATCTCCTCATAGTGGTCTCTACCTGAGAGCACTTGGTCGGCCCCCAACCGGCGCGCCGCGGCGGCCTGGTGGGGGTAGCGGGCCATGGCCGTGAGATGGGCGCCGGGTGCGACGATGTGCGCCACCGCCACGGCCAAGAGGCCGATGATGCCACATCCGACGACCAGCACCCGCTCGCCTGCCTGGGGCTTGCGCCGCAACACGGTCCGCAAGGCGACGCCGGCCGGCTCGACGAGGACGGCCTGATCGTCGGTCAGGTCGCCGGGGACCTTGAAGACCTCGCTTTGGTGCGCGGTGTAGCCGTCCCCCCAGCCCCCACCGGTGCCGGCGGGGCCCACACCGGCCGACTGGTTCTCACAGATGGCATAGTTCCCCGCGCGACAATGGCGGCAGGGGGGCGCAATCTCCTGGCTGAGGCAGGTGGGGCCAACCGCCCGGCTGTCCATGATCACGCGATCGCCCACCTGGAGGCCTGTCACGCCGCTTCCCACCTCGACCACGTCGGAGACGGCCTCGTGGCCCAGGTAGGACCGGGAGACGCCGGGCAAGGCGGCCACCGAGGCGCGCGGGTCGGCCTTGACCAGGAGCAAGGTCAGGTCCGTGGCGCAGATGCCGCATTGCCGGTTGCGCACGCGCACCCAGCGCGGCCCCGGCAGCGCTGGCTCTGGCAGCGTGGTGAACCGGGAGGGGGAGAGGGGGCTCCAGATGACGCCCGGCCATACGGGCCGCAGCGCCTTGGTGAGCAGCGCCTTCGGGATGTTGACCTGGAAGTATATCGTCCGCATCGGGCACCTCTCCCACGTCGTGTTGAGCGGCGTCGAGATTCTTCGTCGCTGGCGCTCCTCAGAATGTCAGTGCCGCCGTGCTGAGTGGCGGCGAGATTCTTCGTCGCTGGCGCTCCTCAGAATGACAGTGCCGCCGTGCTGAGTGGCGGCGAGATTCTTCGTCGCTGACGCTCCTCAGAATGACAACACTGTCATTCTGAGCGGCCGCAGGCCGCGAAGAATCTCGCTACGGTACGCCCCGCTATTTCAACCGGCGGCCACCAATCCACCGGTGGCCGCCGGAAGCCAGCAGGCACACGCACTGATCAATTGTGCGCCAAGTGCGCCGGAGGCCCGGCTTCAGCCGGGAAGTCCCCGCTCAAGCGGGGCGTCCGTAACGCTGTGCGCCACGCACCGGCCTAGCGGATCGAGACGTTGCCGATAGCGTGGCTCACTTCCAGGTCCACACGATTCTCGGCACCCTCGTACCCGGGTGAAACGTACACGTCCCCCTGGCGCACGTAGCCGGCCGGCACCTGGTGGGCGGAGAGTGCGGCGTCAACCCGGATGCGCGCCTCCATCCCGGCCGGGATGATGACGATCGTCTCGCCGAGGCCACCGCTGATCCTGGCCTGGACGTGTCCTGCGGCCGGCAAGGTGACCCTGGTCTGTCCCATCCCCAGGCTGACGTTCAGATTGCGCACCTGTAGGCCGGTCAGGTCCAGGGCGCATTCTCCCACCCCCATGCTGACCTCTAGCGCCAGGGGTACGCCGGAGTTGAGCCCCAGGTCCCAGTCGCGGTCACTCCACCCGACGGCGACCATGGTGAACGAGCCCTCGCTCTTCAGCGTGAGCGTCGCTTTCCCACCGACAACGGCAAAGTCGCGCGCCACCCGTTCGCCGCTCTTCCGGTAGATCGTCCCTTCGACCAGGTTGGCCGACTCGGGTAGCGCGTTGACGTGGATGCTGCCGACTGCAGGGGACAGGACGATCTTGGCGCTGGTCGCCTCCTGCAAGGGCAGGCTGATCTGCTCACCCGTCGCTCCCTGCCCGGGCATGAGGCCGGCGTTGAACAGCCACAAGACCCCCGCCACGAAGGCCACCGTCAGCACCAGCGCCAGCAGCGAGCCCCAGACCGAACGGCGGCCGACCAGGAGGTCCAGCCCCGCCGCGACGAGCAGGATCGGCCAGAAGCGCAAGATGATTTCCCACACGCTCCAGGACACGATTCCCAGGTTGTTCAACAGAAACACCACGCCCAACCCAATCAAGATCACCGGCCCCACCAGGCCCGGACTGCGCCGTCTCTCTCTCGGCTCTTCCATGAAACTCTCCTTTCACCTCTTACGCACTACGTAACACGGAACACGAAACACGTGAAACGTGAAACGTGAAACGTGAAACGTGAAACGTGAGGCGCGCTCCGTGTTGCGTTACTTCGACCGGACCATGCGCACGATTAGGTAGATGCCTCCTCCGATGAGGGCGAGCGGCCAGAGGTACTTGACGAAGGAGGCGGAGAAGGCGGCCATGGCCAGCCCCATCACCAGCATCACCACAGCCGGGATGAGCGCCCACTTCATCCGCCCTTCTGGGGTGCGGATCAGGGAAA
>Ga0315277_10011719_pt1 | contig 11020 bp, 4 predicted proteins | sample YL17G05_15_MG_FD_203695 | JGI IMG/M metagenome (GOLD analysis project Ga0315277, IMG submission 203695) | Sediment microbial communities from Yellowstone Lake, YNP, Wyoming, USA - YL17G05_15 | ecosystem: Environmental > Aquatic > Freshwater > Lake > Sediment | place: USA: Wyoming | collected... | reverse complement strand
GAAGTAGCGTTCGGCGCGGCCGGAGGGGTGGGGGGCGGGGGTCTCGATCAGGACTTGGGCGGTTTCGCCTATGAATTGGGTGCGGAATTGGGTTTGCAACTCTCCGTCGAGCTCGCGCAGGAGGCGGGAACGGGCCTTTTTGAGTTCGGGGGGGACTTTGGAGGGCATTTGGGCGGCGGGGGTGTTTTGACGCGCGGAGAAAGCGAAGACGTGCATCTTGGCGAAGGCGACCTCTTTTGCCAGGGCGACCGTCTGGGCGAAATCGGAGTCGGTCTCACCTGGGAAACCTACGATAATATCGGTCGTGATGGCGGGACGGTCCAGGCGGGAGCGGATCAGGGCGACTCTCTGGCGAAATTCGTCGGCGGTGTAGGGGCGAGCCATGCGGCGGAGGATCGTGTCTGAGCCGGACTGTAGCGACAGGTGCAGGTGCGGCATAATATTAGGATGGGCGGCGAAGACGTCGAGCAAGGTCGGCGTCACGTCGGCGGGGTCGAGGGAACTGAGGCGAATGCGGGCAAGATTGGGGACTTGGGCAACCTTGTCGAGCAGGGCGGGCAGGTGCTTGTTCTCAGCATCCGGCCAGGTCCGGCGTCGAGCGGTGGCGTAGCCGTAAGCGCCGAGATGAACCCCGGTCAGGACAATTTCCTTATGTCCGGCTGTCACCAGGGCCGCCGCCTCCGCGAGAATTTCTTCGGCCTTTTTGAAACGAACAGACGGACGCACCGTCGGTATAATGCAGTAGGAGCAGCAGGCGTCACAGCCGTCCTGGACCTTGAGAAAGGCCCGGGTCAGGCCTTGAAAACTCGTCAGCGAGGGCAACTCATCGAACGAACATAAGTCGTTTTTGGACTTGACTTTGGCGTCATTCTGTGCTTTAATGGAGGTGTTCAAGTACCTGGAGCATGGTGCATCTGGGGTGGTTGCCTGGGCAGCGACCAATGAGTGCAGGGTAGCGGCAAGGTCGCGCCGGTCCTTGACCACATGGACGTTCTCTCCGGCGGCTTGGAACTCATCGGTTTGGACCGCGGGCAGACAGCCGCAGATCACGACAGCCTCGGGGCGGTGCTTTTGAGCCAGGTGGACGAAGTGCCGGCTCTTGGCGGAGGCGGTGTGTGTCACGCAACATGTGTTGACGACAAGCAGTTGCGGCGACTCTGTGACCTCAGTGTGCCTCAGCCCGTACCGTTCGAGAAGCTGGCGAATCTGCTGGCTTTCGTACTGGTTCACTTTGCAGCCGAGAGTTAATATGGCGAAGCTCGTGAGCATATGATATAATCTTACCTTAATGAGAGCCGTTTACAAGAGTAGCTAACGCAGACCCAATGGCGGGAGGTTCGTCATGGCAGCAGCATCGGATGCGATTTGGGCGGTTGATCTGGGCAACTGCTCGCTCAAGGCGCTCCACCTGGCAGCGGTGGGCGAGTCGGTCCAGGTCATCGGCTTCGACTATATCCCCCACGGCAAGATTCTGTCCAGCAGCGGGGTCAGCGCCACCGAGCGGGAGGAGCTGGTCGCGATCACGCTGCGGCAGTTCGTGCAGCGAAACGAGATCGAGTACGACCCGCTGATCGTCTCGGTGCCGAGCCAGAACAGCTTTGCCCGATTTGTGACGCTGCCGCCGGTGGATGCGAAGAAGATTCCGGAGATCGTGCAGTTCGAGGCGGCCCAGCAGATCCCGTTCGAGATGAGCGAGATCCAGTGGGACTGGCAGTTGATGACCGAGGAGGACAGCCCTGAGAAGCGGGTGGGCATTTTTGCGATCAAGAATGAGGTGGTGAGTTCGGCCCTGGAGCACTTCGAGCGGGAGGACCTGCAGGTCAGCTACGTGCAAATGGCGCCGATGGCGCTGTATAACTACCTGCTGTATGACCGGCCGGACCTGGTCAGCTCGGATAAGAAAGCCACTGTGATCATCAATATCGGCGCCGACAGCACCGATCTTGTGGTCTGCACCGCCTCGGGCGTCTGGCAACGATGCATCGTCATGGGCGGAAACGCCTTCACCCAGGCGATTGCCGAGGCGTTCAAGCTCAGCTTTGAGAAGGCTGAGAAGCTCAAACGCACCGCCCCGGTCAGCAAGTACGCTCGCCAGATTTTCCAGGCCATGAGGCCCGTTTTTACGGACCTTACGGGCGAGGTGCAGAGGTCGCTGGGGTTTTACACCAGCTCGAACCCGGATGTGAAGCTGGCTCGCGTGGTGGGGATGGGCGGCGGGACGAAGCTGCGGGGACTGCTCAAGTACATCCAGCAGACGTTGCAGATTCCTGTGGAGAAGCCGGACGCGTTCAAGCGGCTGGCGATCGCTCCGGGTCTGTCGAGCGCGAAGTTCCACGAGAGCGTGTCGGATTTCGGCGTGGTCTACGGCCTGGGCCTGCAGGGCCTGGGCATGGCGCGGATCGAGAGCAATTTGCTGCCCAGCAGCGTGGCTCGCTCGATGGCCTGGGCGAGCAAGACGAAGTTCTTCATCGGAGCGGCGGTGCTGCTGCTGATGGTCATGCTGATGTGGCTGGGCCGGGTCGGCTGGGAAACGATCAGTTACGCCCGCCAGGAGCCCACGCGGACGAGGACGAACCGCATCGTGGCCAAGGCCCGGGAGGCCACGGACGGCGTGGACAAGATGACTCAGGAGCAAACCTCGATTAAGGACCGCGTCCGCAAGCAGTTCGAGCAGTTCAAGTACCGCGAGGTTGTGCCGGAGCTGTATAAGATCATCCTCTCGGCCATGCCCAACGCCAAGAACAACCCTGAGCAGCGCGATTTGTACAGCGCGTATGCCGCCGGCGACATCGAGAAGGTAACGGCGGTGCCGCGCAGGGACCGCAAGCAGCTCTTCCTCACCGATGTCTCCGTATTCTTCTCAGAAGACCTGGCCAAGGCCCAGTTCGGCAAGACGGCCATGATGCGAAAGGACGCCGCCTCCCGCATGACGGGCGGCGAAGATATGTCAGGGTACGATGACCAGATGCGGGCTGACCTCGAGCAGATGTACGGCACCGAGTACGCGCAGGCGATGATGGGCGTGCAGGGCGCGGGGGAGACCAAGGATGCCGGATTCGTCGTGAGCATCACCGGCTACAGCCCCTATGAGGGCTACCAGAACCTGCTGGATCCCATGGGCGTCGAGACCGAGCCGGGCAAGTGGGGGTTCGTGACCCGGATGGAGCACATCGATAAATTCCTCGGATTCCCCGACGTCAACAGCGCCCCGTTCGAGCTGTACAGCCGCAACGAGGAGCACTTCAAGCTCGAAAAGGGAGTGGTGGACATGTCCCAGAACGTCCCATTGGGCGTCGGGGAAGTCGAGTTCATTCCCGACCCGAACGCGCCGAAGGCCCCGTCCACGCCCATGGGCATGATGGGCTACGGCTACGGCGCCAATACCAACGGGACGGAGATTCTGGTAGACCCGATGACGCGTGAGGTCATCAACGCCGACGAGGTCAAGGACCAGTTCAAAAAGCCGATGCGCGATGCGACGGGCAAGCCCATCCTGCGGGAGCGGGACCACTGGTTCAGCGTGCAGTTCAAGCTGGTGTGGAAGAAGGCCCCTGTCGGCAGCGCGGGTGCTGCCGGCGCAGGTGGTGCTGCCGGCGCAGGTGGCGCTGCCGGTACGGTCGGGGCCGGTGCGGCCCCCGTCAGGTAGCAACATACAGCAGGCATAGGCAGGTAGGACAACATGAAAACACCCAAGATGAACGCGGCGGATATCTTCAAGAAGCTCGGCTTTTTCAAGAATAACCTCTCGCTGCTGGTGCCCATTCTGATCGCCGTCGTGGCTTTGCTGCTGTTCATTCCGACGCGAATCCTCAGCGGCAAGCTGCGCGAGACGGTGACAAAGAACAGCGGGCAGGTCGGAAAGTCCGTGACCTCGCTGATCAACCGGGTGGAGCAGGCGGCCAAGGCCAAGCAGTTGGAGCCCTTCGTCAACGCGTACGCAAAGGACGCCAACCAGATCGAGAAGCTGATGAAGGGGACGACCCTGCGCGAGCTGCTGACGTACCGGCTCTTCCCGGACACCAACGAAGGGACGATCATGCTGTACGAGGAGTTCGGCGAGCGCTACCGCGGCGGGATCGACGCGATGCTGAAGAGCGTCAAAGCCGGCGTGCCTCCGACGGACGTCGAGATCCGGGCGGCGCTGGAGCGGACCCCGCAATCGACTTACGGGGGGGGCTCCGGGTACGCCGATCTCTACGGGGGGCGCAACACGTCGCGGATCCAGAGTCCCATGGGCCCAGCCGTCCCCGGACGCGACCGGCAGTACACCTCCTGGGGCCTGCCCGAGCCCCAGCGCAAAATCGTCGATAACATCAGCCTGGAGAAAGCTCGGAACGCCGGTGTGTACGTCAGTCCGGTCGATCTGGCCGGCTACACCTATTGGAGCGACTGGAAATTCGAGAACCGCGACGCCGCCTACCGCGACTGCTGGTACTATCAACTGGGGTACTGGGCCATCGAGGACGTGATTGCCACCGTCGTCAAGATGAATCAGAACGCCACCAGCGTCCTGGACGCGCCGGTCAAGCGGGTCATGAACACGGCCTTCGTGTTCGGACGCTCCGGCACGGGCATGCGCCGGAGCGTGCGACGCTCGGGCATGGTGGGAGCGATGCGACCCAAGAAGGAGGGGGAGTATCCCACCTACGTCACCAGCACGCGAAGCGCCATGTCCACCCCGTGCACGGGACGGGTCTGCAATGAGGACATCGACGTCTTCCACTTCGAGGTCCGCACCATCGTCGATGCCAGGTACGTCATGGAATTCATGAAAGAATTGTGCAGCGCCAAGGAGCACAAGTTCCGGGGCTGGAAAGGCACCAAGCCTGAGCAGACGTACAAGCACAATCAGATCACGATCCTCGAAACCAACGTGGCGCCGGTGGACAAGATGGACCTGGATCACGATTTCTACGTCTACGGGGATGAGCCGGTGGTCGATCTGGACCTGATCTGCGAGTACGTTCTGAACAAGCCGGCCTACGAGGAGATCAAGCCGAAGTTGATCAAGGATGATATCATCAACGCAAATGCGTCTGCCAACAAGAAGAAGTAGCAGGGAGTCTCGAGGGTTCGCAAACACGGAGATCGGCCTCGATCTCCATGTTGGAGAAGTTCGGTAGATTGTCGGGATGGAACAGAGGATTGTGTGATAGCGGGATGAGCTATGCAGGATCTGATTAAGAAAATCGGGCGTTTCATCGAGAACCACGTCGAAAAGATCGTCCTGGTGCTCGTGGGTGCGGTTTGCGCCGCGCTGTTCTTCCGGAGCGTGATCTTCAGTCCCAATGCGGTGATCGTGGACAAGAAGTCGTTCAGCCCGGCCAGCGTGGACCGGTACATCAGGACACAGGCGGACGAGCTGGAGCGGCGGCTCAACAGCACGACAGCGACCACGACGGCGGGTCCGGCGTACAAATCCGTGCGCACCGGTCGGATCGATCCGAACGATCCCATCATTGCCGACATCATCACCCACCCGTTGCCGCAAGGATTCGAGGGGCTGTTCAACTCGCCTCTGGCGTTCCTCCAGGACAAGCCGGCGGCTACCCGGCCAAGCTCCGCCGTCGCAGCAGGCAGCCGAAAGTACAAGCTGCCCCCGCGGATCGGAGAGGTGACCGATGCAGCAGTCACCTTCCTTCGCGCCGCCGCCTGGGTGCCCCTCGAACGGCTGACCCCGGAAAAGGGCTACGACAAGGTGCAGACCGAGCCCAACGACATCGACATCGTGACCGTGGAAGGGAAATTCGACACGAAGGAGCTGTTCCGTCAGTTCCGTGCGTACTTCGCCGGCGAGGAGGTGCAGAGGGCGGAATGGCGCGACCCGTGTCTGGCCGACCCGGTGTTTGCGTCGGTCCAGTTGCAGCGGCGCCAGTTGCGGGAGGATGGGACGTGGGGCGACTGGCAGGAGGTGCCTCGCAGCCGCATCGAGCCCTATGGACAGCTTTTCCGGGTCGTCGAGCGGGTGGAGGACCTGCCTCCGGGCGGCATGCAAGTGCGCCTGATGAACTTCAAGCGACGCGATGTCGCGATGGACCTGCTCCAGCCGCAAGCCTACCAGATCGCCTCCTCCGAAGAGGACTGGTTCCCTCCCAGCTTTTACGACAAGTTCAAGCTTCAGCAGAGGAAAGTAGAGGCGGACGAGAAGCAGCAAGAACGAGAGAAGAATCGCGATCAACAGGGTCGTGACGACGGCCGCATTCGACAGGGCCAGACCGGCCAGACCGGCAGCCGGACGACCAGTCCCGGCGGGCGGTACCGCAGCAATACCCAGGGCATGGGCGGCAGTCAGGCCTACGGCGGCGCCGGCGGTCTTCGCGGCGACCGAAGCACCCGCGGCGGCCGGACTCCGCAGAACGATGCATACAACATGGGCTACGGCGATGACCAGACCCGCAAACGCGGAGCCAAGACCAATAGACGCAATACCGACGAGATGATGATGCCCTATGGCGATATGTATGGGCCTCCGGGCTCCGGCCAGGGGGGAAAGCTGACCACCGACCAGGTCTACTACGAATTCGGCCAGGTGCTGATCAACTATCGCACCAATCTCGCCAAGCTCGAAAAGCCCATGCTGTTCTGGGCCTTCGACGACAGCATGACCCCCGGAGCCAGCTACCAGTATCGCATTCGTCTGGGCGTCTTCAATCCCGTGGCCGGGACCAACCAGTTGGTCGAGCAGGACATCGACAAGAAGAACCAGGTGGTCCTGTGGAGCGAATTCTCCCAGGTCACCAACCCTGTCCAGATTCCGAAGAAGCTATACTTCTTTGCCAAAGACGCGCAGGAGGCGAAAAAGAGCGCCACGGTCGAGGTCGCCCGCTATTGCCTGGGCTACTGGCGCACGGAGGATTTCGACGTCAAGCTCGGCGAGTCGATCGGCAAGGAGATGGAGCCGAAGGTGGAGAAGAAGAGGGTTCCGCCGATGCCCGGCGGCCCGCGCATCACGGGCGATCCGGCGTACGCGTATAACATGCCGGGTGGCCCCGGGATGGGGCCGGGCTCGCCGTATGGACCGGGGTACGGTCCGGGATATGGTCCCGGCGGCAGCCCGGACAATATCACCCGGCCGGAAATCATCGATTATCGCACGGGCAAGGTCCTGGTCGATGTCGTTGCCGCCGCCGACTGGGGCAGTCCGCCCAACCTGAAGCCGCGGCCGTACCAGGACATGCTCTACACCGACAATGGAGTCAATATCGAGCACATGCCCGTCGGCACGACGAACTGGCCCAAAGACCTGGCGGAGACCTACCAGGTCGTCAAGGCGGAGAGCCGCAGGGAGCCCCAGCCGTTCCGCAGCTTCAAGAAGGGCGGAATCCGCAACCGCGCCATGCCTGGAATGGGCGACGGCTACTATCCGGATATGGGCGGCGGGTACGACCAAACGATGTACATGATGGACGGTCCCGGCGGCGCCTACCGTCGATAGTCACCGGTCCTCTGCTCACTGACGATCCTGACTCCGCGGCGTCGTGCTTGCGCTCGCGCAAGTACGATGCGCGGGCATGTCTGCTTATACAGCTTCTTGATGCCGGGGTGCGTTTATCGCTTTGTGGGTACCGGCGGGGAGCGTGGGAGGCCTGGCGTGATGGCGGGCCCTCCTCACCGTATCCCACCGGCTCCGGTGCTCAGGTCGGGGACCCCAAACGCGATGCATCGCGTTTGGGAACCCTCGCTCGCCTGCGTTGCCTCCCGCTTTCGCACGGGCTGGCTCTGTCCTCTGAGCCTGCGCAAACCGATCTACCTCTCAAAACGTCATAGGGCAAGCTCCCCGCCGGTACCCGCGAGGCAATAGACGCGACATCATCGAACCGGGCGACGCTGGGGAGCCGCCGTTGCGCCAATGGGACCGCAAGAGCGGTCATGCAGGTGTCTGTGAAAATATTCTGGCCGTTGGGTGGCACCGCCAAACTCGTTTGACGGTGTTATCTCAGCAAAGCCTGCTCCCGCGAGACCCCACGGGCAAAACGAGTTTGCCCGTGCCACCCAGGACATTGCCCTAAAATCTGCACAGACACTCATGCAGCCTGTGCCGGGAAGTTCCTGGAAGGGCTTGGCGGCTGGTGGTATGATGGCGGGGACAATCGAATCCTTTTTGCAGGAGGTGACACATGGCTTCGAGATTGTTTCTGCCGGCCCTCGTTATTGTTGTGACGATGGCGGCCGTCGTGGGGGCGAATGAGTACTATGCGAAGTGGAATCGCGGCCCCAGCGCCGACGAGAGCTTCTTTCCCATCGCGGTGTGGCTGCAGGACCCCGGCAAGGCGGCCCGGTACCATGAGGCGGGGATCAACGTGTACGTGGCACTGTGGCGGGGTCCGACGGACGAGCAACTGAAGCAGCTCAAGGCGGCGGGGATGTTCGTCGTGTGCCATCAGAACAAGGCGGGCCTTGCGCACGTGGACGATCCGACGATCATCGGGTGGATGCACGGGGACGAGCCGGACAACGCGCAGTCGCTGGGCGAGGGCAAGGGCTACGGCCCGCCGGTGGCGCCGGAGGAGATCGTGAAAGACTACGAGCGGGTCCGTGCGGCCGATCCGAGCCGGCCGGTGATGCTGAACCTGGGCCAGGGCGTGGCGTGGGACGGCTGGTACGGCCGGGGCGTCCGCACCAATCATCCGGAGGACTACCCGCTGTACCTCAAGGGCTGCGACATCGCGTCGTTCGACATTTACCCGGCGGTGCACGACAAGCCGGAGATCGCCGGCAACCTGTGGTACGTGGCGAAGGGCGTCGAGCGGCTGACGCAGTGGACACAGGGTCAAAAGGCGGTCTGGAACTGCATCGAGTGTACGCGCATCAGCAATCCGAAGCAGAAGGCCACGCCGCACCAGGTCCGTTGCGAGGTCTGGATGTCGATCATCCACGGCAGCATGGGCCTGATCTACTTCGTGCACGAATGGCAGCCCAAGTTCAACGAGTCGGCGCTGCTGAGCGACCCGGAGATGCTCGCCGCCGTCACGCAGATCAATCGTCAGATCGCCGAGCTGGCCCCGATTCTCAACAGCCCGACGGTGCGAGACGCCGTCACAGTTGCCTCTGGGGACCCCAATGTCCCGGTGGCGACGATGGTGAAGCGTCACGAGAACACGACCTATCTCTTTGCAGTCGCCATGCGTGAAGGCCCGACGAAAGCCCAGTTCACGGTCCAGAGCCTCACCGGCGATCAGTCCATCGAGGTCCTCGGCGAGTCCCGCACCCTGACCGGCAGCAGTGGGACATTCAAGGACGACTTCCAACCCTGGGACGTCCACCTGTACCGCATCACCGCAAGAAGCGCCGGCCGCTGACCTCTCCAGAATGGGCAATTCCGCTTGTCTGCGCAAGCTATGCAATGGCGGCAAGTCGAAGGTCCTCAAAAATACTGCCTATCTGCCCAGAAAATGCTTGCCTTCTCATCCTCTCCTGCGCATACTGCCACGATAGGTGGCACGGGGAGAAAATACGGAGATTGCGTGTGTTGGCGGTCCTGAGGCGGCATTGCCCCGATGCCCTGGAGGATGGAATCTGAGGCCCGCAGGCACACGAGGGGATCAAGGAGGATGTGATGAAGAGCAGGATTGGGCACACCATCCACGTCATTTCAGCAGTGCTGATGACAGTCTGCACCGTTTCGCCGGCGGCGGTCTATTATGTCTCGCCGGAGGGCGACAACACCACAGGCCAGAATTGGGCGGCCGCTTTCACTCATATTCAGACGGCCATCGACGCCGCCGGCACGACCGGCCTCGACGTCATCCGGATCAAGAAAGGAACCTACGCGGTCACCGCCCCAATCCTGGTGACCAAGCCCGTCACTCTCAGCGGCGGCTACAGCGGGGCAGCGGAGGAGCGCAACCCTGCCGTCTTCGTCACGCTCGTCCAGGGCAACGACGGCGTCATCCACTGCTTCCACATCACCGCCAACGCGACGCTCGAAGGGCTGTGGATCACGAAGGGCTACGCCTTCGGCAGCCCGCCGAACAACCAGGGCGGCGGCATGTACATCGACGGCTGCGATCCCGTCATCTACGGCTGCACCTTCGAGGACAACTACGCCGAGCACATCGGCGGCGCCATGTATGCCCGGTCCTCCGGCGCCTTCATCAGCGATTGCTCGTTCGTGCAGAACGCGGCGGGCGATCACGGCGGCGCCATCTACGCCTTCCAGAGCGCCCTGACCATCGCCGACTGCAGCTTCACCGGCAATAAGGGACAGCGCAGAATCACCACGCGCGGCGGCGCCATCTGTAACGAGGACTCGAGCCCGACGATCACCAAGTGCATCTTCTCCGGCAACACGGCCAGCGAGGGGGCGGGCATCTACAACGATGCGTCCGACGCGGTGATTCAGGACTGCACGTTCGGCGGCTGCGACCCGACCTCCGGCCGCGGCGGCGGAATCTACAACTATTACGCCGCCCCGCAGATCGCCGATTGCCTGTTCTATAGTAACCAGGTCGCTATCAGCGGCGGGGCCATCTTCGAGGGCCAGTCCAGCGCCAGCAGCATTGTCGATTGCGTCATTCGCAACAATAGCGCGACCGTCCAGGGCGGCGGACTCTACACCGACACCTCCGCCACGCCCGCGGTGACCAACTGCACGATCTACGCCAACTCTGCCGGAAGCCGCGGCGGGGCTGTCTTCAACCGCTACGGCCGGCCCGCCTTCACCAACTGCATCATCTGGGCCAATACCGCCGCCATGGGCGGCGCGGGCGTCTGCAACGAGGACGACTCTGCCGCAAGCGCCGCCGTCGTCACGTATAGCGACGTCCAGGGCAGCAGCGTGTATCCCGGCACCGGCAATATCCTCGCCAACCCCGCGTTCGTGTACCCAGCCGGCGACGATCTGCACCTGACGGACGATTCGCCCTGCATCGACGCGGGCTACAACCAGGTGCCGAACGTGACCGTCGAGGACATGGAGGACCATCCGCGGATCGTCGACGGCGATCTGGATGGAACAGCCATCATCGACATGGGCGCGTACGAAGTGCAGACGGGCCTTCGCATCTCCGACCACCTCCCG
>Ga0315277_10011718_pt1 | contig 11022 bp, 4 predicted proteins | sample YL17G05_15_MG_FD_203695 | JGI IMG/M metagenome (GOLD analysis project Ga0315277, IMG submission 203695) | Sediment microbial communities from Yellowstone Lake, YNP, Wyoming, USA - YL17G05_15 | ecosystem: Environmental > Aquatic > Freshwater > Lake > Sediment | place: USA: Wyoming | collected... | reverse complement strand
TCGAAAAATAATTCCCTATTTCCTGGACTGACCCCTTTCCTTCCATATTTTGTTTGGTTCCGCCTCGGCCGGGCTAGGGGCTTTGGTATAAGTTCACTTTACACCAACCTCCCAGCTTATGCGGCTTATGCGTCCCGGCCTATGGAATCCCTTTTTCATAATTTATCAAAATTGATATCCGGTCATCTTGGATCAACCGCCTTTATCCCCAAAGGTTTTCCCTTAGGCCAGATATCCGCCCGATCCGCCGAGACACCGCGCCCTGAAAGACTTCTTCCTTCCCCCACACCTCCACCTTTTCTTTTGCCCTGGTAATGGCCGTATAAACCAATTCGCGTGTTAAAACTGGGACACTTCGGTCCGGCATGAGGAAAAGCACATGATCAAATTCCGATCCCTGGCTTTTGTGTACGGTCATTGCATAAACGGTTTCGTGATCTGGCAGGCGTAATGGCGGAAAGGTCCTCATCGAGCCGTCAGTGGCTGGGAAAAAGACCCGGAGTTCATTTTCTAAATTGGGATCAGGAAGGGTAATCCCTACATCACCGTTAAAAAGTCTCAGGTTGTAGTCATTCCTGGTAATCAATACAGGTCGGTAGATGTACCAGCGGTCATTTCGTTTGATAAGGCCTTCATTTTTGAGGACCTGTTCAACAAGGATATTCATATAATGGACCCCATGGGGTCCTTCCCGAAGGGCGCATAAAATTCGAAATCGGTTGAAGAGGTCAAAAGCTTTGGCAGGTTCCGTCTCCCGCAGATATGCAGAGAGCCCTTCGATGATCCGGTCCTTCAATACCGCAGGCAGGACCTCCGCCCGGGGAAGTTCTTTCCAGTGGATATCGCTATAAGAACCGCCTTTCATCAGCTCCATAGCGCGGATGCCATCTCCTTCATTTACCGCGCGGCCTACTTCGCCTATTCCGCTTACAGCCCCGAAGCGATAATTCCTCCGAAGTTGAATGATCGAATCTTTAATTCCGGGTCCATCCCCGCCCTCGGCAGGACATGCTACCTTCTCCCCTGCAATCTGTTTGAGGACATTGCAGAACTTTTGGGAATAGCCATGGACTTTCCCGGTATCGCAGATATCCCCCAAAACCGCCCCCGCTTCAACCGATGCCAGCTGGTCTTTATCCCCAAGAAGGATCAGCCTAGCCGCAGGAGGGACTGCCTGAGCGAGTTTGGAAAGTAGGGCAAGGTCCACCATGGAAGCCTCATCGATGATCACAACCTCGGCGGAAAGCGGTTTTTCCGCATTATGCCGGAAATAAGGAGAACCCGGGACACTCCCTAAGAGCCGGTGAATGGTGGAGGCTTCTTCAGGAATCAGTTTCTTGATTTCCTCCGTACAGTTCAGTTTTTCCTTGGAATTCTTTATCGCTTCCTGCAGGCGTGCGGCAGCTTTCCCCGTGGGAGCGGCAAGGGCAATCCGGGCCTTCTCCGCCCCCGGCTGTTCCAGGAGAAGGGCCAGTATCTTGGCTACCGTAAAGGTCTTTCCTGTTCCCGGCCCCCCCGAGATAACGCAAAACCTCTTTAGTACGGAGGCAAAGCCAGCGACTTTCTGCCAGTCTGTTTCTTCTTGCCCATCCTCCTTGAAAAGCCGGGCAAGTCCATCCTTCAGAACCCCTTCATCAACCTTCTCCCAATCCTCTCCCGTGCGCGCCTTCAAGATATTCGCCAGCTTGGTCTCATAATCCCAATAACGGTAGAGATAAAGTCTCGATCCATTAAGGATGAGGGGTCGGAAATCACCGGGGCTTCCAACGACAGGAGACTTTTCCAACATACTCTGCCATTTTTTCAGCTCCGGGAACACTAAGTCTTTGGTTCCATCCTCAAGCACTGGCTTCCCGGACACAGAAGAGAGGTCAAAGCATATATTGCCTTCCCCCTGATAATGGCTCGCCATGGCGGCGGCAAGCGCTAATTCGGAGTATTCTTCGCCGGAAAGCTGCACCATGAAGCACTCGAACTGAATATCCAGGTCGGATAAGATGCCTTGCTGGTAGAGTTGTTCAATCACTTTATGATTTGCCAATCAACTCCCTGCTGAGGGCAGCGATCAATTCTTTTCCCGGCAGGTCCCGGTAAATCCCGAATTCCGAGCCCCTTTCCGGGTCCGCCCCGCGCAAAAATACATAAAAGACTCGACCGAAATGCTTTTCATAGTCGTAATTGCGTAGCCGGTTCTTGAGGTACTGGTGAAGTGCAAGGGTATAAACGTGATATTGGAGAATATAGAATTTATCTTTCATCTCCCTCAAAAGGGCTTTCTTTGCGTAATCCTCCACGCGACTCCCCAAAAAATTGGACTTCCAATCCACCAAATAAAATCTTCCCTGAAATTGAAAAACCAGGTCGATGAATCCCTTCATGAAGCCTCGGGCAGGTAAAAAATTGAGGGCTTCAATCTGCGAGGGAAACTCCCCGGTAATTTCCGGCCCGCCATGCTCGGCAAAAACCTTCTTCAGTTTTTTGGGGGTGATCGGCTCAAGGGGGAAATAGAATTCGAGCTCACTCAACCGGTCTTTGATTCCGATCCTTGACAGGGTCAGTCCGTTCTCTTCCGGCTTAAGAGGAATTGCGAGAACTTTCCCTATCGTTTCGCAGACTGTCTCCTGCCAATGCATTTCAAAGCCATAATCCCTGAGTTTCCCGGCCACAACCTCCTTGATTGAAGAGGGGTCTTTTCCGGAGAAATCGATATTTTCCAAGATATCGTGCAGAAGGATCCCGGCTCTCGCCCCTTTTGGAAAAGCAAATATTCCGAAGGGTTCCTGGTCCGGAAGCGTTTCCTCCAAAATGATTCCCTGATCATAGTCCGGAAGGTCAATGGCCGCATGGCTCGGGGTTTTGGTTTCTTTCTCCCGGTCCGAGACCAAAAGGGAAAAACTGGCGATTTTCCAATCCTGTCTTATATGGCCGGAGAATTCCTCAAAAAATAGGTCCTTACCGGCTTCCGCCGCCGGTAGTTGCTGCTTTCCCGGGCCCATAGGCATATCCGACAGTTGAATCGCCCCTTTCGCTTTCCGGGAAAGTTCTTTAAGCGCTTGCCGGATGTCCGCATCGGTCAGTCCTTCAAACTTCTCTCCCGTTGCCTCAACAATATTTTCCGGGCTTGCATCCGGTGGATGCAAGAGATAAGCGGGGGCCGAAGTCCCGGCCTCATTGAACCGCCCCCAGACCAAATAACAGCGGTTTTTGGCCCTGGTGAGCGATACATAGAGGAGCCGCAGATTTTCGGCCAGAATCTCTTTCTCCCCAAGCATCCGGTTTGGATTATTCTCCGGATCCAGGACAAGATTTAGTTTCCAATCATCCTTGGGATCGTGGAATAAAAAATCCTCCTTTCCCCCGATTTCGGAACCGTCCCAGTTGAAGGGGCAAAATACAATGGGATACTCCAGCCCTTTGCTTTTATGGATGGTCACAATCCTTACGGCATTGGCGTCGCTTTCCAGGCGGAGCTGATGCTCCTCAAGGCGCGGGGATTCCGGATCGCGCTGCTGCCGGAGCCATTTTAGCAGGCCGACCAATCCCAGCTTTCTTTCGCTCGATTCCTGGTGAAGAACCTCCGAGAGGTGCAAAACATTGGTGAGGCGCCTTTCGCCGTCGGGGAAGGAAAGAAGGCGGGTGCGAACCTTCTCCTTTAAAAGGAAAAAACGGAACATCCGGATGAAACCGCGTTTCTCCCAAAGCTCATTGTATTCCCGGAACTTCACAACCCAATCTTCCCATTCAGCCTCCTCCCGGGCCAGTTTTTCGAGATCTTCTCCCCGCTTGCCCAGCATGTCCGTCGCCAGGGCAACTTTAAGGAGAGGCTCCTGGTTCGGCGAGCCCATGGCTGTTAGGACCCGGGACATTTCCAGGGCCTCATGCGTCTCGAAAAGGTCCCCCATGCTGTGAAGCACGCTCGGGATGCGGAGGGCGGTTAGGGATTCCTGAACCAGGCGGGCCTCGCTGTTCCTCCTCACAAGGACAGCGATGTCAGCTTCCCGCAGGGGTCGATCACCGATTCGAGCCTTCCCCCTCTTGCCAAGAACGATGAGGCGCGAGATTTCTCCGGCAACCGCATCAGCAATCAGGTCCCTGGCCTGTCCTTTGGTAATGGGTTTGCCCGATTCAGCCACCTTTCCCGCATCGACGAACCAGAGATGAAAAGGCGGTTCCGCTCTGTCGTTGATTTTCAGGAATTCCTGTTCCCTGCGTTCTTTCGCGGTAGATGGTTCAAACGGAATAGCCTCATAGATAAAGGGATTCTCCCCATTGGAAAAGATCGTATTGACCGCCGCAATCAATCCCGGTTCGGATCGCCAGTTTTTCGTGAGAGTGTAGTGGGTGTTCACGTGCCCGGCCGCCCTCATATAGGCGAAAAGGTCAGCCCCCCGGAAGCTGTAAATAGCCTGTTTGGGGTCCCCGATCAGAAAGAGGATGCTTTTTTCGCCCCCAAAGACGCTCTTGAAGATTGCATACTGGATCGGGTCCGTGTCCTGAAACTCATCGATAAGCGCTGCCCGGTACCTTGTCCGGATTGCTCTGGCCAGGTCGTCTCCCCCTGTTTTTTCGAGGGCGTCCCGGAGCCGGATGAGGAGGTCGTCAAAAGACTGGATGTTCTGCCGCTCTTTTCTGGCCGGTAGCTCCTTCTGAAGGTAGCGGAAAACCTCCCCCTTGAGAAAAAGGATCTGCCGGTCCATCTCGGAGGCGAGGGTCGTCGCTTTCTCCTGAAAACCCTCGCAGAGATCGAAAAAGGGATGCTTGGGGGTTACGCAATCCTTCTTTGTACTCGCCGCCAGCTTGGTCGGGGTGAATTTTTCAAAATCTTTGAAAAGAGGAAAACCGGCACCATTCGCCATGTACCCATCCATGGCCTCAATATACTTCTGCGGATTGGTATAGTATTTCAGGGCTGGGCCACTGAATATTTCCAGGACCTCCTCTTTCGCTTTGGGCCATTCGCTCTTCACCTTTTCCGAAGCCCGGCGAAAAGCCTCCTGGGAGTTCAGCTTTGCCGATTTGATTTCAGGAACTATCTGCGAGTCAAGATGGGCGGTTCCTTTTCCCAAGAGGTTCAGGAAGTATTTAGGGCTTACACTCTTGCTCTGGGCATAGGCGACAAATTCCAAAGGTGCGTTGTAAAAATATCTGCGCCAAAAATCCCGGACGATTTCTTCCTTAAGCCGCTCCTGGTCCGGAATGAGTTCGGTATCGAAAAGGCTTCCGCTTTCAAAAGCGCTCTCGTGAAGGGTCCGCTGGCAAAAGCCATGGATCGTAAAAATGGAGGCCTCGTCAAAATCGTGGAGCGCTTCCTGCAAGAGCCGGGCGGCCCCCCGGGGATCCGGGTTTTTTTGAACCAGGCCGTTCAGGAATTCATCCGGGCTGCTCCCGGCGCTGAAGGCCTCCAAGGCCTCCCGGATCTTTTTACGGATGCGGTCCCTCAACTCCTCTGTTGCGGCAACGGTGTAGGTGACAACGAGGATATCGTTTACAGAGAATCCCTTTTCCAGGACCAGCCGCAGGAAAAGCCCGGCAATGGTATAGGTCTTCCCTGTCCCCGCGCTGGCCTCGATGAGGTTGGTCCCCTCAAGCGGACTCTCCAGGAAATCAAAACCCTTGATATCATCTCTTGGAACTTTTTTCGCCGCCATTACCGGTTCTCGCTGTATTCCAAAAGCCTCAACCCTTAACCTCGCTTCTCAAAATCGGCCCGAGGATCTCCATGGACAAGTCTCTGAATTCCTCATCCAAAGGATCAAGCTTGCGGAAACAAAGGTGGAAATAGGGATCATCCGCTTCGGACGCCCCGAAATCGCTGTCCCAGGTTCTCTGCGCAGCAGCCAAGGCCTTTCCCCCGTCTCCGTGTTTCTCCATGGCCTCAGTATACGCAAAGGAGGTGCGGGGGAAAAAATGAAGAGGTCTTATCAGCCCCTGCCAGTATATCGTTAAAAGGGTCTTCAATAACTCTTCGCTCCCTTCAACCGACGCATAGCTGCAGACCTTGTCTTTGCATATCAGGATGCCTTTCCCAGGGTCCTTTTTTGCGCCCCCTATGTTGAGGATATGAAGATGAACCCATAGAGTCATCCGGTCCTGGGGCCTCATATTTGCGTACCGGTAGAACATCAGGCCGTCGGGGTAGATATTCCAGACCCGGCCTTGAAGCCTGAACCCATCAAGGGTTAAATCCACGTCGAGAGGCTCAATCGGCCCTTTCTCCATGTAGGGGAGAACGGTGCGGACAAAAGAATCGACCTGCGCGCAGGTTTGGGCATACAGCAACTCCCCCGGCGCGCCGTGGGGAAGCTGCCCTGAGGCTTTGGCCGCCGAAAGATAATCCCTCAGATCGCGCTTCTGGAAAACCCTGTTCACGAGGTCCTGTTCCAGTTGATAGCGGTCCAGACCGGCCAGATCAAAAGGTTCGTTCTCATCCAGGATCCCGGTTTCATCATCCAGGAAGATTCCGAGGCGTCTATTAAGAAGATATCGGGCAGGGTTTCCGAAGAAGCGGCAGAACTGATCCAGGTCAACTATTTTCCATTCCTCAGTCGGCTCGGGAAGGCCCGCAGGAATGAAAGGCGCCGGTTGCGCGCGCTGACCCGCTGCGTGCCGGGCAGCTTCGTAATTCTCCTCGGAATAGCTGATCAGTTTTTCACTTTTTTTGAAATACTCCGGGCTGAAGGCCTGGAGCCGGTGTTTGACGACCACGTGCTCCAGTATTTTCCCATCCTGGAGCTCGTAGCCCTGATCGATATAATCCAGGAGTTCACTGACCAGAACGGATGGCGGACGGGGGCTGTTATCCTGAATACTCTGCCCCACGTAGCTGATATGGAGCCGTTCCCTTGCCGAAAGAAGGGTCTCCAGGAAGAGATATCGGTCATCCTTGCGGCGGGACCGGTCTCCGGCCTTGGGGTATTTGGCCATAAGATCAAACCCGAGGGATTTTGTCTGCCGCGGATAGGCATCGTCGTTCATTCCCATAATGCAGACCACCTTGAAAGGGATGCTGCGCATGGGCAGCATCGCGCAAAAAGTCACCCCCCCGGTGAGGAACCCAAAGCCGAAGCCCTCCCCTTCCAGACGGGTTCGTAGGTAGGACTTGATGACCTCCAGGCCGACTTTCTCCCGAAACTCCGAAGCTGCTTGCTTCTTTGCAAGATCCCTTATGGTCCTCCGGATTACAAGCAATTCCCGTTCGGTTTCCCCATCGGACAGGAAGAATCCATCCAATAACTTTGATAGGAATTCTCCCCATTCCTCCAAGGACCGGGCTTCATTCAATTCCTTGACTGCATTGAATAGGCGATCCATGAATCCAATGAATTTACCCAGAATGGGAGCGTCGCTTCCCTCAATCAAGTCATAAGGGAGAATCCCCATGAACATTTTTTCATCTCGGCCCGGAAGGGCATAACCTAAAAGCATGCGATCAAGACCGGCGCGCCAGGTATTTTCGGGGAATTCAGGAAGGCCCATTTCTTTTCTGCTCTCTCTATCAATTCCCCAGCGGATCCGGGTATCTACTACCCACCGCTGGATCAGCTCCAGGTCAGCCTCGGCAAGGGAAAACCTCCTCTGGACTGCCGGCGATTCCAAAATGGCCAGGACCTGGGAAGCCCCCATGCGACTGCCTTGGAGATCGAGAAGGGAAAGGAAGGAATCGATCAGCTGGCTTTCTTTCCTGACCCCCTGGTCGGCGATACTGAAAGGAATCCACCGTGGATCTCCTGCCGGGAGGGAAAAAACCGCCTGGATATAGGGGGCATAGGTCTCGATATCCGGGGTCATGACCAGGATGTCCTTGGGGAGAAGATCCGGGTCCGATTCAAAAAGAGCCAACAGGCAATCCTGGAGCACTTCGACTTCCCGCATAGGGCTGTGGCAGGAGTGGACTTGAATGGAGTTTTCATCTGGACTGGTCCTCTTCTTCTCGTTCGCGCCTCTTCCCCTGTCCACGAGATTTAAAATATCGGATTGGATGCCCCTGAGGAGGCTGTCATCTCCTGGAGCCTCAAAGGATTCATTTTCTTCACAGCCGAGACTGGTGATTAGATCAAAGAAATCCCGGCCCAACGCCCCCGTCGAGGCAAGCAAGCTATTCCCTTTTTCAAGGTGGAGCTCTTCCGGCAGGGCCTTCCTCTTTTTCTCTTTTCCCGTAAACCGCCTCATCTCCCGCCCGGAGACAATGTCAGCCCAGTATTCCTGGCAAGGGTTCATGAGAAACAGGTTGACCTCGATGTACCGAGAAATGGCCGCTAATACCTGCATGTGAAACGGCGGGAGGGCCGAAATCCCGAAGACTGCGATCCGTTCGGGAAGATTCTTCAGTTTATCGGATGGTTTCTGAATGGCTTCGAGGAAGGCCTTTTGAAGGGACGCGCGGTGTTTATCTTCATTTCGCTTCACCAGCTCACGCCAAAGAACGGCCTGCCAGTGATTTTCAGACCCCCTATCCCAACCCAGGATCATCTCCGGCCGAAAAATGAGGTATTGGTCAAAAAGATCAGCGATCCGGGAGGAAAGCTGAAATCGCTTGAGATTCGAATGGTCTCCCTTGAGGTAGCCCCGGAGACTCTCAAAGCCTTTTCCCTCCAAACAGGATGGGAGAATTTGCATGACCTTCCAGGTCATGATTTCAGGATCAAAAGGAGATTCTTCTCGCACTTCGGGGATGACTTCTCGAAAGATGCTGTGAACAAAATGATTGGGGAAAGGAAATTGGAAATTGGCGCAAATCCCATGATGCCGGGCCAACTCCATGGAAACCCATCGTTCCATTCCCTTGCTCTGCACTACGACGATTTCGCTCTGGAGAGGCGAGGACAGAGGATTGCTTAGCACCTTGGCCAGCTTTTCGGCCAGGCTTTCCAACCGGTTGCTTGTATAGAGATGTAGCCCAGACATGGTTTCTAAAATAGCCTTTTATGGGGGCTCAGTCCGGATTTCATTTGATAGGATCGAAGGTCCCCAACTTTTGAATTTAAGGGTGGCCCCAGAGCATCCCCTACGGCCGGCCCAATCAGGCTGCCACGGCATCGATCCTTTTCCATATCACTACCACCAGAGCTTTCTGGCCTCCGGAATCAAACTGAATACCCGGCCATCATCTCCGGTTCTCGAAAGGTGTCCGGTACCTGCTCGCCTGCTTGTGCCCACTGCAGTTGCCGACTTTCGTTCTTACCACGGATCAACAAAATCGTGACCTGTCCCCTCGGTGCGTTCAGCGCGAACTGATGTCAAGCCCTGCATAATCCATTTGCGTGTATCCGCCGGATCAATGACCGCGTCGATTTCGAAGTAAGAGGCCATATTGATGGCTTTCCCCCTCTCATACAACTGGGCGACCAGTTTATTGTAGAGCGCTTCACGTTCCTGCGGGTTTTCAACCGCCTCCAGCTCTTTCTTGAAACCGGCCTTGACTGCGCCTTCCAGCCCCATTCCGCCGAATTCTCCGGTTGGCCAGGCAACGATAAAGAAAGATTCATGGAAGCCGCCCCTAGCCATGGCCATGGCTCCTAAGCCGTATCCCCTGCGCAAAACAACTGTAAAGTAAGGTACCGTTAAATGCGAGCCGATCACAAACATACGGCAAACGTGGCGAACCTGAGCGCGCTTCTCAATCTCCGGCCCCACCATGAATCCCGGAGTATCACACAGAGAAAGCATCGGCAAACCATGCACATTGCACAGCTGCATTAGGCGCGCTGCCTTGTCCGCACCTTCCGCTTCAATAGCGCCGGCCATGTGTTTGCAGTTATTGGCCATAACGCCGAAGGGCCTGCCCTCGATGCGCATCAAGCCCGTAATGATCCCGGGGCCGAATTTGGGCCTTAGCTCAAGAAAGGAGTCCGTATCGGCTATCGCTTTAATGACGGCCCGCACGTCATAAACGCGCCGTCGGTGCTCCGGAATCAAGCGGCGAAGACGGCGCTGGTCGGCGGCCTCCCATTGGGAAGTCGCTCCCTGGAAATAGGAAAGATACTGCTTGGCCACTGCTACCGCCTCTACATCGTCAGCCACGGCAATGTCGACCACGCCATTATTCGTTTGCACATCAATCGGGCCAACTTCCTCCGGCCTGAAAACACCGAGTCCGCCACCTTCGATCATCACCGGGCCGCCCATCCCGATGTTGGAATTTTGGGTTGCAATAATCACATCACAGCATCCCAGCAGGGCTGCATTGCCTGCAAAGCATGGGCCCGATACGATGCCCAATACCGGGACCCTGCCGCTCAATCCTGCGAACTCGCCAAAGGTAGATAAATCCAGACCCGCCACCATAACCCCGTCAGCATCGACGTCGCCCGGCCTTCCGCCGCCACCTTCCGCAAAGAGCACCAGGGGAAGGCGCTGCTCGTGCGCCAGTTTCAGCATGCGATCCTTCTTCTTGTGATTAAAATAACCCTGGGTACCGGCCAGAACCGTATAATCGTAGGCCATGATCACGCAGCGGGCCTTGTGGTCTCCAAACAGCGATCCGTTTACCGATCCGATGCCCGCGATCAGGCCATCGGCCGGGGTCTTGCTGATGAGATCATCCATTGATCGCCGTTGGCGCTGAGCGGCGATCGTAAGGGCTCCGTATTCAATGAAACGGTCGTCGCAGAGATCTTTTACGTTTGCCCGAGCCGTACGCTGGTTCTTTTGTTGCCGCCGCGCCACCGCTTCGGGGCGTCGCTCGTCAAGGACAAAAGAATGCCTGTCTAAAACCTCGATTAGATCAGGGCGTATCGGATCCATATCGGTTTCTTTATCAGCAGACGTAGAGCTCTTTCCATCCTCCACCTCGTCGTTGATCTTAGACGATTTCATGTGCGACACCTTCCTCTGTTTTGTAATGAATATTTTTTATTTCCGATAAGAATTTCTTTTTTTGATTGAAGTTTTACTGGACCATCTGGGGGAGATGAGTAGCGCCTACCCCTAATAAGAATTGCTAACCACATTTAATAAAAACAGGGCCTTCTGTCATCAAAGGTGTCCGGTACCTACCTAAGCAACGTATGCAACAACGTTATA
>Ga0315277_10011717_pt1 | contig 11022 bp, 9 predicted proteins | sample YL17G05_15_MG_FD_203695 | JGI IMG/M metagenome (GOLD analysis project Ga0315277, IMG submission 203695) | Sediment microbial communities from Yellowstone Lake, YNP, Wyoming, USA - YL17G05_15 | ecosystem: Environmental > Aquatic > Freshwater > Lake > Sediment | place: USA: Wyoming | collected... | reverse complement strand
CTGGCCTGGCAGATCATGGCCAAGGCGCGAGAACGCCAACACGCCGAGATGGAACGGAATGTGATCTGTCTTCGGCGTGAGTTGCCCACGTCCCGGCCTTGGGCTTTCAATATCGCCGCTGCCGCCGTGGTGGTCTTCGGCTTGGCCGTCGGTTCATATATGGGCTGGTCGGGCGGGCGCTCCATGTCGCAGACTGTGACCGCCCAAGCGGCTGCGCAAGGCGACCCGCTGGAGGCGTACAACCTGGATTATCTGAGTGATGCACCCGATGGATCGTTGGCGGGCAGTTACCTGGTCCTGGCGTCCAATCCTAAAGGATACTGACTATGATGAGGAAATATGCGTTTCTGCTGATCGTGCTATCGGTAGCGTTGAATGTTGGGTTCGCGGGGATTTGGGCTGCGCAGACAGTAGCGGGACATTGGCCCGCGTGGGGGGCGTGCGGCCACCAGGGCGGCGAGGGAGCCATCTGGTGCCCCCTATATCGCAGCCTTGCCGTGACGGATGAGCAACGCCAGCGATTGGAGCCGCGTCTGGCCCAGTTCCGCCAAGCCTCACAGGCTCTCTGCCAAGAAACCCAGCGCAAGCGCGCGGAACTGATTGATCTGGTCGCCTCCGCTGGAACGGATCGCACGGAGATCGCCACGAAGCAAGAAGAAATCCTCGCCGGTCAGCGCCGGATGCAGGAACTCGTCATCGAGCAACTCTTGACCGAGAAGGAAGTCCTGACAGCCGAGCAGCAGAAAGAGTTGTTTGACATGATTCGCCGACACAGCGGGTGCATGGGGCCCGCCCCGATGCGAGGCGATTCCGGAGAACCGAGTCAGACGTCCTCCCGGGGCAGTCCCGCGGATGGCAGATAAAGGCGACCTTTGAGCATTGAAAGGAGATCGAACATGAGCAAGAAGAGTGGATTGTTGTTGGCGGTAGCCGCGTTGGCGGTTCTGGTGGTGTGGGCGGTGTATGGGTATGCCCAAGGCCCGGGACCGTTGGCGGCAGGCGCGTCCAGCGCGACCGAGCAGTGCGTTGCATGCGAGACGCCTGCCTGCGAACCGGCAGGTTGTTCCGGGGGCTGTATGGCGTGCCTGGCTTTCGTGGACAAAGACAACGATGGCGTATGCGATACGGCGGGCACCTGCGCCAAACGCACCAATGGCGGATGCGGTGGACAGAAAGGCTGCGGCCGCCGCTGCTCGAGCCTCTGACGCGAGGGCAGACACAGAGTGGCAATCAATGTATTGTAGTTTCGTCTTGTTCCGACGGCTTCGGGATGGTCGGGCATGGCCATCCCCGAAGTCGGCCTGGGGCGACCCCCAAGATCCCGCAGGAGAACCGTGAGGAAGATATACGCCTTTGTTGCCGTCGTTGCCCTTGGGGGTTGCGCGTTGTCGTCTCCCACCGATCCCTATCAACGCGTAGCCACACCGAAGCCGGGGACTGCAACGCGAGGCGTGGGCTCGCCCCCTGCCAAGCCGCCGGAAGGACCGTTGGGGTTGATACAAGCTGTTGAGATCGCGCTGGCCAACAACCCTGAGGTTATGGCGGCCGCCTGGGACTACCGTGCGGCCCAAGCTCAGCGTGAATACGCCTCTGCGCAACGGCTGCCCACACTCAGCCTGTCAAGCGGCTACGCGCACTACCTCAATGGACAGCCGTTGGCGCCGGTGGGCCAACCGGGCGGCACCGGAATCCTGGCCGAGGATATCGCTTCCGGCAGCCTAGTGCTGCGGATGCCGATTTTTACGGGTGGGCGGGTCGTGAACCAGATGCGCGCGGCCGACCTGCTCCAACAGGCCGCCGGTCATCGTCTGGCGCGAAACCACGAGCAACTCGTCTTCAATGTCTCCAGCGTGTTCTTCAACATCCTTGCGCAGCGGCAGGTGGTTGCCTCCGTTGAATTCTCTCTGGGAGCGCTGGAGGAACATCTCAAGAACGTCGATGCCTTAGTCGCAGCAGAGAAGGCCACTAAGGTGGATCGTCTGCGCTCGGAGGTTCGGCTGGCGGATGTCCGACAGCGCTTGGTGCAGGAGAAAAACACCCTGGCCATCCAGCACCGCACTCTCGCCGCCCTCCTCGGTCTTGGGGATCATATCGAGGCGCTCTCGCTTCAGGGGGATTTGGAGTTGGAGCGGGAGCCCACAGTTGCGGACTTTGAAACGGCGGTGGCGGCGGCTTGGTCGGGACGTGACGACTACCTGGCAGCCAAGTCAACTCTTGAGGCGCAAGCCCGCCAGGTGGATCTCGCCAGGGCTGGGCACTGGCCCACGGTCTCGCTTCAGGGATCTTACGGCGGCCGCTGGGCCGTCGGGTCAACCACCGGCTCTGGTAAGAAATTCAATGACACCACCAACCTTGGAGTCGGTATGGAAATACCGCTCTTTGACGGCGGACAGGTGGATGCCGAGGTCCGCCGGCAGCGGGCGAACCTTGCCGCCGCCCAGGAACGCCTGCGGGAGTTGGAATTGCAGATCCGTCTGGACATCGAGACGGCTTTGCTGAATGTACGCTCTTCCTGGCAACGCATTGAAGCGATCCGAAAGTCGATTGAGCAGGCCCGGGAAAGCTTTCGAATGGAACAGGAGAAATATGATCTGGGCGAAGGGGCCATCGTGGACGTGCTCGATGCTCAGACGGCTCTCCTGGAAGCGCAAACCACCTACTATCAAGCCCTGGCCTCGCTGCACACGGCATTGGCACAATTGCGGCTGGCGATAGGACAGGAAGTGGGAGACGAGTAATTCTGACAACGAGCATCATCGGCCTATGAGAAAATACCTGAGTTACATCCTGCGTCTTCTGATTATCGCGGCGATTCTGGCCGTAGTCTTCTACTACGTCAGACTGGCGCCGGTCACAGTGTCGGTTCTCACGGTCAAGCGAGGCCCTGTTGAAGCCGAGGTCCTGGGGGCTGGGACCTTGACCGCACACACCAGAGCGACGATCAGCCCGAAGATTCAAGGGCGGCTGGTCGAACTGATGGTTGACCAGAACGACACGGTCGCCAAAGGTCAGCTCTTGGCCCGCCTCGATGATTCCGATTTGCGGGAACAACAGGCCATTGCCAAGGCCAACTTGGAGGCCGCACATGCTGCATACGAGCGTGCCGAGGCCGATCAGAAGCGAGCCGGAGCCGTCACTGTCCAAGCGAAACTCGAGTATGATCGTCAATCGCAGCTTCGGGCCAAGCAGGTAGTGTCCGAATCGACCCTGGATCAGAGCCGAGAGAGCCTCCAGGTGGCCGAAGCCGAGGAGGCGCGAGCGGTCGCCACCGTCATCGAGGCGCAGAAGCAGATCGTCGCGGCGGAACGGACGCTGGATTATCAGAACGCTCGACTGGCCGACACGAGCATCTACAGTCCCTTTGATGGACTGATTACCCGGCGGGACCGCGACTTGGGGGATATCGTGGTTCCCGGAGCTTCCATTTTTCAATTGATATCGACCAAAGACATTTGGGTTTCCGCTTGGGTTGATGAGTCATTCATGGCTGCTGTGAAGCCCGGCCAGAAGGCCAGAATCGTTTTTCGGTCCGAGGCGGGAAAGGATTACGCCGGCCTGGTGATTCGTGTGAGTCCCGAAGTGGACCGGGAGACACGCGAGTTTCTCGTCGATGTCGCGCCCGAGGAGTTGCCCCAGAGGTGGGCAGTCGGGCAGCGGGCGGAAGTATTTGTCGTCACCGGCAAGAAAGACAATGTGGTTCGCGTCCCGGCCAAGATGATCCGTTGGCGCGAGGGACGGGCCGGAGTCATCGTGAATGAGGGCGGCAAGGCAACTTGGCGGAATCTCGAACTTGGCATGATGGGCAAGGAGTTCGTGGAGGTTACCAACGGGCTTGCCGGAGGCGATACGGTCATCATGGTTAGTGAGGCCCAAGCGAAGAAACTGCAACCAGGTCGGCGGGTGGTGATTGAACGATGAATTTGGCGATCCGAGACATCCGGCACAAGCTGAGCCGCTTCCTCCTGACCGCTGCGGGCATCGGCCTGTTATTGATGATCGTCATGGGTATGGCGGGAATCTATCAGGGGCTTAGCGAAGATGCCCTGAGCTTTCTCGAACGGACGAAAGCTGATCTCTGGGTCGTGCAAAGAGGGACACGCGGACCGTTTGCGGAAATCTCGCGGATTCCCTGGAATCTCGAAGACCGCGTTTACGCGGTTACAGGCGTCGGCAAAGCGAGGGCCTTCGTCTCGCACACCATTCAGCGTGAGTATCAAAGCAGGCCGCTGCGCATGGTCGTGCAGGGCTTGACCTGGCCCCAAGACGATGGGAGTGTTTTGCCCCTGATCGGCGGGCGGGTGCTGGGCCAAGCGCATTATGAGATGCTCGCCGACCGCACCTTGGGCCTTCGTCTGGCCGACCGGGTTCCCTTGGGCAAGGACATCTATACCGTTGTCGGTATCACGGCTGGCATGACGGGGCCGTCCGGCGACGGTTTCGCATTTTTCACAATCCCCGACTCAATCGCGATCCAATACGACACGCCGGGAGAAGCGATCCGCTTGGAACGCGAGGCGCGACGCTCCCGCCTGAGGAAGCAGGACCTGGGGAACACGCAACCCATATTGCTTGAGCGGGCTGCCGGACCCGCCTCTCAGCTTCCTGCTTTGGGCACACAGAACGTCAGCGCGATCATGGTGAACGTGGCACCGGGTGTCGATCCCGCCCGCGTGGCGAAGGTGATCTCCGGTTGGAGCGACGTGACGGTTTATCCCAACGACGCGCAGCGGGAGTTGATGCTCAGGAGCATCGAGCGCAACCGCAAGCAGCTCGGCATGTTCCGCACGCTGCTGGTAATCATCTCCGCTATCATCATGGCGCTCATTCTCTACACCCTGACACTGGAGAAGATGCACGACATCGCCATGCTCAAGCTGATGGGCGCACGGAACGGAACCATCGTCGCCCTCATTCTGCAACAGGCGATGCTATTGGGTGCTCTGGGATACGGTCTGGCCTATTGCATCGGGCTTTGGGTCTTTCCCTTTTTCCCCCGACGCGTGGCGATCACTAACGCGAACCTCATGCAGCTCGCGCTGATCGTTCTGGCAATTTCCGTTCTATCCAGTCTTCTGGGCATCTGGAAGGCGATGTCCGTTCAACCTAATGAGATTCTGTCATGAGGACGATCATCCAATCCGATGCGCCTTCGGTTGAGGCCCAGTTGCTCACGAAAATCTACGGTCGGGGCAATACCGAGGTGGTCGCCATGCGAGAGGTTTCGTTCCAGGTCCAACGGGGCGAAGTCGTGGCACTGGTGGGGCCGAGCGGCGCGGGCAAATCCACGCTTCTGACCGCCATCGGCCTGATCAACCCGCCCACGTCCGGCAAAATCACCATCAGCGGCTGCCCGGTCATGGATGGCCCGAGGCCCCTAGTCAGTCTTCGTGCATTTCGCCGAAAGTACATTGGGTTCGTGTTTCAGAAAGCGAACCTAATTCCGTTCTTGAATGCCCTGGAAAACGTGCAGGTGGCGATGGAAATCAACGATGTCCGTTCACGGAAAGCGCGAAAACGCGCTCTGGAACTGCTGGATTACCTGGGTGTTGCCGACCGCTCGCGCAGCCTGCCCTCGACGCTCTCCGGCGGCCAGCAGCAGCGCGTGGCTGTGGCCCGGGCGCTGGCGAACAACCCCAGCCTGATCCTGGCCGATGAGCCTACCGCCGCCCTCGACAGCCACCGGGGCCGCCAGGTGATGGAGCTATTCCGCATGGTCGCACACGAGCAAAAGGCCGGAGTCATCGTTGTGACACACGACCACCGGGCGCTGGATGTTTTCGACCGAATCCTCGAAATGGAAGACGGCGTGCTACGACCCCCGCCGAATGGACCTTCCAGTCGGAATGCGGAGACTCGGGCTCAGCCTGCCTGAGGCATGAGTCTTCAGGCAAACGAGAGGCCGACTTCTTTGGCCACGCCTCGGATGTATTCGGCTGCCTGGACATATTCCTCGGCCTTCGATAGGTGTTCCAGCATCAGTGGCGTGCCGGGGAGCTTGCTCAGCTCCTTGAGGAACGTCGCATAGTCCAGACCGCCGGTGCCCGGACGAGTCTCGTCGAGGTGCGTCGTGAGCTGGGGACGCAGGATGATGTCTTTGGCGTGGCAGCTCCGGATATGGGGGCCGAGCTTCTCGAAGCACTCGCGGATCAATGGGCCGCTGCCGTAGTAGCGTTGTGGACTGCACACGATGTTCACCGGGTCCAAATGCACGGCGAACTGCTTGCGGTCGATGGCCTTGAGCAATTGCAGGTACGAGTCCGGCGAGTCGGGGTAGGCCCAGGGCATCATCTCCAGGGTGAAATACGTGCGCGTCGGCTTCACGGCGTCGATGGTCGCTCGCGTTATCTCCACGATCATGTCGAACGTCTGCTTTGTGAAGTTCGCGGCGTCGGGTCCGTCCCAGATCGTGCCGCGAGAACCGGCGATGTTGACGCAGCATCGGGCCCCGATGCGGTCCGCCAGGGCCAGATATGTGCGGCATTTCTCCTGGGCGGCCTTGCGCGTTGCCTCATCCGGGCTCATCGGATTGTTCCAGACCCCCACTTCCGCGATGATGATGCCTGCCTTGGCGGCCGCCTCCTCGTAGGCCCGGACCACATCGTCGCCGGCATCAGGTCCGACCGGGCAGTAGGCGGCGGAGTACCCCAGTTTCTTGAGTGCATTGATCCAGCCTTGCGGATCCTGGTACTTCTCGAAGACGGGCCCACCCAGGCGCAGAGCGCCGCTTTGAGCGGCGGCCGCTGAGCCGCGGCCGGCCATCGAGGCAACCACGGCGGCTCCAAGCGATCTCTTCAACAGATTTCGTCGCGACATGCTGTGCTCGTTGCTCATGATCTCAACCTCCCTTGCGTTTGCCGGTATCTGCAGCTCTCCGAGAGCGAAGGCCGCAGGACCACTATACCCCAGCCGCACAAGGCAGACAAGCCGGCGTCCTCATATACAAGGACAAATGCGAATATCCTTGTTTGACGCCCGCAGGAGTATTTGTTACGATGATGCCCAATAGTCTGCCGGCTTGGGCGGGTTGAACGTCCATTTCAATGGAGGAACACGGTCATGAAACTGCGGCGGCTTCGAGTGAAGAACTTTCGATGTGTGGAGGACTCGACGGAATTCAGCATGTGCCCGGTCACCTGCCTGGTGGGCAAGAACGGGGCGGGCAAAACATCGCTGCTGGAAGCCTTGTACAAGCTGAATCCTGACGTGGAGGAGCTGAGTCACTTCGATGTGCTGATGGAGTACCCGCGGGCGCGACGCCGCGACTATCAGAAGATCGCCGACCGCCGGCCGGACGACGCCTTGATCGCTACCTGGGAGCTCGAAGACTCGGATGTCGAGAAACTGGAGGGCGCCCTCGGGGGCGGAGCCGTTCGGTCCCGGACCGTGATCGTGGAAAAGGGCTACTATCCCGGACGCAAATGGGCCGGTGCGGTCGGCGATCACGACACGCTCCCCGCTTCAGTCAGGCAGGATGAGCGAGAAAGCCGCCGCCAGCGAGAAGCAGCGACGAGGGATCAGGACAACGATGCCGACGCTGCGGCAGAGGCCTCGCGCGGCCTGATACGAATCGAAGGCGAGGACGAGGAAATGGCGTCTCCGGCTTCCAGGCAGGAGACGCAAAGGGCTGCCGCCAGCGATTCGCCACGGCCGGAGACCGCGCGAACCGTCGCAACCGACGCTGACAACGCCTTCTTTGAGAAGTACGTGGGCAGACTGTTGCCCAAATTCCTGTACTTCTCCGAATGGCACATCATGAGCGGCCGCATCTCCATTGACACCCTGCTCCAGAGGCGGCAAAAGGGCGAGCTCACCGGACCCGACCGGGTCTTCCTCGCCCTGCTCGAACTGGGAGGCACCTCCGTCGAGGCGCTCACCAGCATTGAGCGGTCCGAGGAGCTGATTGCCGACCTGGAGGACGCCGCCCGGCCGATCACGACGGAAATCGCGCGATACTGGAGCCAGGAGCGGGACCTGCGGGTCAGCTTCCATCTGTACCCCGGCCGCCCGGGCGACCCCTCGCCGCTGGATCGCGGCCTGGTCTTTGAGACCCGCATCGTCAATACGAGAACCGACCTGTCCCTCAACTTCGAGGAGCGCAGCACCGGCTTCATCTGGTTCTTCTCGTTCCTCATCTGGTACTTCGACGTTCGCAAGCGGTACGGCGACAACCTCGTGATCCTCCTGGACGACCCCGGGCTCGGCTTGCACGCCAAGGCCCAGTGGGACCTGCTTCGCTACGTCAACGAGCGGCTGGCCCCGCTGTATCAGGTCGCCTACGCCACGCACTCGCCTTTCATGATCGATCCGGAGAGGATGCAGTGGGTGCGGACCGTCGAGGAAATCATCGAGCAGACGCCGGAGGGCAGACTGAACTACGTAGGCACCAAAGTAGGTGACGAGGTCTTGAGCACGGATCACGATACGCTGCTGCCGCTCCAGGCGTCGCTCGGCTACCGGATCATGCGGGACCTGGCAGGCAAGAAGAGGCTGCTGCTGGTCGAGAAGCCGGCGGACGTACTGTACCTGGAATGGTTCTCAGCTCGCCTGAATGCGCGAGGCAGGACCGGTCTGCATCCGGGGTGGACAATCGTCCCCTGCGGCGATCTCGTGCGGCTGGCCACTTCCGCCAGTCTGCTGGCGAACGACGCCTCCGGATTCGCCGTGCTGCTGGGGCTCTCCAAGTCGCATCCCGATGTCAGGCAGCATCGGGAGCTTTCCCGAATGCTCGAACGAAGCCACGTCTTCCCGCTGCCGCAATACGCTGGGCCCGACGAGAGCACGATAGAAGACCTGCTCGGCCCGCAAATGTACCTGGGGCTCGTGGACGTGTCCTATCGGATCCCTCGCCGGCGAAGGCTTTCGCGCACTGTGGAGATTTTCGTGGACGAGCCGGTGCTGACGACGGTTTACAACGCCTTTGCCGCCCAGCCGCCCACCCGGGCCAATTTCGATCCGCTGATCCCGGCCGAGTACCTGTTCAAAAGCGCAATCCGTAAGATCGAGCGGCTGCCCGGCTTCGGCGATGCCTTGGAAAAATTCGAGCGGCTGTTCACCAACGTCAACGGCGCCCTGTGAGTGCGCCGCGGTAAACCCATTGAGGCGGGATGCCCTTGAGCGCCCCGCCGCTGGGTGTATAATAGTTCTGGTCGCTAGGGGTGGCCTGCTTTGGGGCAGGTCTGAGAAAAAACCCTTTGAACCTGATCGGGATACTCGCCCCGCAAGTCGCATCGGGTGTCGTGTGCTGGCAACGACTTGCAGGAAGGGGCGGACAGGCCTGCGTAGGAAAGCGATAGGCAAGAGAGATCGAAACCGTCCGGCCAATCGCTTCCTGCGGAAGCGATTTTTTATTGGTAGCAGGGAGTCTTGAGTCATGACCACGCAATTGCAGCACGCTCGGGCCGGGACGATAACAGAAGCCATGCGCTACGTAGCCGCGAATGAGGCAGTCGGCGCCGACCTCGTCCGCGAGGAGATCGCCGCAGGCCGGCTGGTCATCCCCGCCAACAAGGGTCATCTGAGGACCAATCTCAAGCCGGCAGGCATCGGCCGGGCGATGAGAACAAAGGTCAATGCGAATATCGGGACCAGCAGCGTCCGCTGCTCCGTGGCGGCGGAAATCGAGAAAATGCAGGCGGCCCTGGAGGTGGGGGCCGACGCCATTATGGACCTCAGCACCGGCGGCAATCTCGATGAGATCCGCGCCGAGATGCTCGCCCGCTGTCCGGTCCCGTTCGGGACGGTGCCGATCTACCAGGTCATTGAGGGCCGGGGCGTCGAGGACGTGGATTCCGATCTCATCCTGCAAACGATCGAGAAGCAGGCCCGGCAAGGCGTGGACTTCTTCACGATTCACGCCGGCGTGCTCAGAGAGTATCTGCCGCTGATCGAGCATCGCGTCGCAGGCATCGTCAGCCGCGGCGGCGCTCTGCTCGCCAAGTGGATGCTCCACCACGGCAGGCAGAATCCGCTCTATGAGATGTTCGACAACTTGTGCGACATCATGGTCGAGCACGATGTATGCTTTTCTCTCGGCGACGGCCTGCGACCCGGCGCCATCGCCGACGCAACGGATGAGGCGCAACTGGCCGAGCTGCGAACATTGGGCGAGTTGACCGCCAGGGCCCAGGAACGAGGCTGCCAGGTCATGGTCGAGGGCCCGGGACACGTGCCGTTCGATCAGATCCGGCACAACATGGAGATCCAGCAGGAGATTTGTCACGGCGCCCCCTTCTACGTCCTCGGTCCGCTGGTGACGGACATCGCGCCCGGGTATGACCACATCACCTCGGCGATTGGCGGCTGCGCCGCTGCATTTTACGGGGCCTCCTTCCTGTGCTACGTGACGCCGCGAGAGCACCTGGGACTTCCCAACACCGAGGACGTCCGTGCCGGCGTCGTCGCCGCCCGGATCGCCGCACACGCGGCCGATATCGCGCGGGGCCGCAGCGGCGCCGCGGAACGCGACAGGAGGCTGAGCACCGCCAGGGCCAATCTCGACTGGCAGACGCATTTTGACGAGTCACTCGATCCACAAACCGCCGACCGGATGCACCGCGAAGCATGCAAAGAGATGGGAACATCCGCCCAGACACAGGATTTTGCGTCTCTACACGCCGATTACTGCTCGATGTGCGGCCAGCACTGGTGCAGCCTCCGAATCAACCGCGAAGTCCGACAAGCCATCAAAGAGCAGACACGACACCCCGTCGGGTAAATCCAAAACTCGAATATCGAAATCCGAAACAAACTCAAATACCCAACGACCGAAACGCTATCGCCGATGCTGGGGACGCGAAAAAAAATCCTTTGCAGATGTCATTTTATTGTTGACAGAGGTGCAGGGGTGCGTTTTGATGACGCTGGATGCGGTAGCTGAGACATCCTGAAGAGGCGGATGGACCTAGCGGGATTATCGTCACGAGGATAGGACGGTAAGTGTGGGAGAATAATAATGGCCGGAAGTGGCTCATCAAATCGCGTGTGATTCCTTGAATAAAGACGGGGCCTCTCGCCTATTGGGCA
>Ga0315277_10011715_pt1 | contig 11023 bp, 8 predicted proteins | sample YL17G05_15_MG_FD_203695 | JGI IMG/M metagenome (GOLD analysis project Ga0315277, IMG submission 203695) | Sediment microbial communities from Yellowstone Lake, YNP, Wyoming, USA - YL17G05_15 | ecosystem: Environmental > Aquatic > Freshwater > Lake > Sediment | place: USA: Wyoming | collected... | reverse complement strand
CAAAATAGAAACGGGTCTTTGAGACTGCAGGCAGCCCTTTGGGTAATGCGGAAAGGATATAGTCTTTCGCTTCATCCACGTTCTGACCTACTGCATCTGCGATGGGCCGGGCACGTTCGATCTCTGAGAGCAATTTTGCCAGGTCCAGATTGTGCACCACGATTTTCAGCTCTTCTTTCGAAAATTTAACTTCGTTTGGACCTCTGCGTACCACGGCAATGACTTCATCCACCTTCAGCTCACGGATCACCCAATGGGCGATGTCCAACATAACATTCCCTGCACCGATTAGTGCCACACGCTTGCCTATTCGGAAATCCTTGGTGCTGAATGGTGGCAGTAAATTGTAGTGAAATACAAGGTCCTTGGCGTGATAAACCCCCACCAGGTTTTCGCCAGGCAGACCCAACCATTTGGTCCCTTGTGCGCCTACAGTCACCAACAATGCCTGAAAGCCCAGGGCGCGTAAATCTGACAAGCGAAAATCCCCATTGTCACCTACGATGACGTTACCAAAGTAATCAATGTCGGGTATATCCAGGATTTGTTGGAACTGTTTACGCAGACCTTCTTTCATTTTGTGCTTGTCATAATAAATGCCGTACTCTGCCAACCCGCCTGGGATAATATCCCGGTTCAGGAGCACGACATGTACATCGTTCATGGCAAGGAGTCTGGAAGCAAAGAGCCCGGCTGGACCGGCACCAATGATTGCAACGAGGTATCTCCCGAAAGTTTCCTCTACCAAATTCTCTTCTCCTCAAAAAGACGGCTTTCGCCGTCTGAGTAATTTAATCCAGCTCGCCTGCAAAATGGATTTACATAGCAAGTGATCATTCCCGCTAAAGCAGGCGCCTCTCAATATTTTAGCTTGAGGGGGTTAAATTCACAAGAGAAAATTACGAATTCGTTTATCTAATATTTTCCTTGCCCATCCTGGTAATAAGCTTTCCTAATCAGCCTGTTTGTGCTATATTCAGCCTATACACGTTCAGGAGGTAGCTCATGGATAATTTCAAACAGGACCGGCCGGAAACAGAATTCGAACCTCATCCAGATGTTCAGGCTGAAATAAATCCCGAGTCTCAACCAGTGCCTGAGAAGGTATCCGAGAGTTATTTAAACGAACGGATCCAACAAGCATTCGATCGAGTTAAATTGTGGTTCACGAATGCCAAAGATCGTTATCTCCGTTCTCCACACTTGCAAAAGCTCACCTATCAAGGTAAATATTTACCCGCCTTCTGGACGGTGGCGTGCATTTTTTCGTTGATGGTAAATATATTATTAATCACATTACTGATCGCATTTGGGCACAATTTCTTTACACTTAAAGCTCTCATCTCAAAAGGCCTGGTGAATGGAACATCCGATAGTCTGGCACTCATGGATAAAGCACACATTGTCACCACGGTCCCTGTTCAGACGACGGTGCAGTTACAGGATAACCTACCGGTAGTATTTGACCTGCCGATTAATCAGAGCACGCAATTGTCGTTGGTACAAGACACCCGAATCCCTGGTGCTTATATCTACCTGAATAATACGGCGGTATCGACCGATCTCACCCTGCCGGCAGGCACACCCATCCAAGCCAACTTTAATATGACCATCCCGGTCGACACAACCGTTCCTATGAGTGTAACAGTTCCGGTATCCTTGCAGGTTCCAGTGGACATTGCCATTGACCAGACCGATTTACATCAATCCATTGTTGGTTTACAAGGAATAATTGAACCCTATAAGACAATAATGGGTTCGGCTTTCAATTCTCCAAAAGAGTTTTCTTTATGCAACCAATGGTGGTCTGGTTGGATGTGTAGCATCTTCTTTGGCAAACAATAATCCTGAAAATCCTATGGTTGTAGTATTTCTGACAAAATATAACTAAAAAAGCTAACAATTTATCCAATGAATGAATCGCTCACCAAATTAACACTGTCCAATGGCTTGCAAGTCTTGCTGCAAGAGATGCACACCTCACCCATCATCAGCCAATGGATTTGGTATCGCGTTGGCTCACGTGATGAGGTGCCCGGACTAACCGGTGCTTCACATTGGGTGGAGCATATGATGTTTAAGGGCACTCCTGAATTCCCGCTCGGTGTCCTGGATCGAGCGGTATCACGTGAAGGTGGTTATTCAAATGCGTTTACTTTTTTAGATTGGACATCATATTTCGAAACCTTACCCGCAGATAAGATTGACCTTGCATTGCGACTGGAAGCTGACAGAATGTACCATAGCCTGTTTGATGCGAATGAAGTCAGCTCTGAGCGTACCGTGATCATCTCCGAGCGCCAGGGAAGTGAAAACGAGCCCCTTTTCCGCTTGAGCGAGGAAGTGCAATCGGCGGCGTTCCGGGTCCACCCCTACCACCATGAGATCATCGGTGATTTAACTGACTTGTACTCGATGCAACGCGAGGACTTATACCATCACTACCGGACTTACTATGCCCCTAATAATGCAGTCCTTTCCATCGCGGGAGATTTCGAGACCCAGAGTATACTTGCGCGCATACGGGAGCTTTATGAGCCACTTGCTGCTGGTCCAATCCCGCCGCGTCTGGTGCGAATTGAGCCACCTCAAGCAGGCGAAAGGCGAGTATCGGTGGAGGGACCGGGTGAGACGATTTACCTCCAGGTTTCGTATCGGGCTCCTAAAGCAGATGATCCTGATTTCTTTGCCCTAAACCTTTTGGATAGCTTGCTCACTGGTCCAACCAATCTAAATATGTTCGGGGGCGGCGTGACCAATAAAACCAGCCGCTTGTATAAAGCGCTGGTGGAGAAAGAGCTAGCGGTCAGTGTAAATGGAGGTTTGCAGGCCACGATTGATCCATACCTATATACAACGGTGATCACAGTCCATCCCAAACATACTGCCAGTGATTGCATCGCCGCAATGGAAGCAGAGATCAAACAACTGCAGGATGCCCCTCCGCCTGTCGTAGAGCTTGAGAGAGCGTTGAAACAAGCCCGCGCCATCTTTGCCTATGGGAGCGAGTCGATCTCTAATCTGGCTTACTGGATGGGATTTGCGGAGATGTTTGCAACCTTGGATTGGTTCACAACATACCTCGAACGCCTGGCTGCGGTCACTCCAGCGGATGTTCAGCGACTCGCCCAGACTTGCCTGCGACCCCAAAATCGCACCTTGGGTGTGTATCTACCCAATTCGACTACTCCATAATGACTGAAAGCATTTATTGTCCATAGTAGTATAAAATAGGAGCATTTGACCCTTGACCATCCATTCACTCCCAGGTCCTGATGATATCGTCCGGCGAGAGCTCCCAAACGGCATCGTTGTCCTCCTCCGCCCCAACCTCAGCAGTCTCTCCGTGGTGGTCACGGGTTATCTTTCTGCAGGCGCCATTTTTGAACCGGACGACAAGCTTGGTTTGGCTAGTTTCACTGCCTTGGCTCTTATGCGTGGAACCTCCCAACGCGACTTCCAGCAAATCTATGACGGTCTAGAATCGAATGGTGCCAGTCTTGGTATCGATGGTGGCACCCATTCAATTGGATTCTATGGTCATGCATTAGCAGAGGACCTGGATTTGCTCATCGGAACCCTGGCAGAAACTTTACGCCAGCCGGTCTTTCCAACAGATCAGGTTGAACGCTTGCGTAACCAACTCCTCACCAGCCTGGCTATACGCGCTCAAGATACCACTGAAGTAGCTTCACTCGCGTTTGATGAGCTGGTTTATGCCGGGCACCCTTACAGACGGCCCGAAGATGGCTACCCAGAAACAATTCGCTCGATCAGGCGTGAAGACCTGATTGCATTTCATGAGAAGCATTTTGGACCAGTTGGAATGGTCATTTCCATTGTCGGTGGTGTTGGTACGGAGCGGACGTTGGAGTCGGTCACTCGTTTTTTAGGTGATTGGGAGAATTTAAATCAGCCCATCCAGCCTGATCTTCCACCTTTGAAGCCTTTGAGTGGCACGATTTCTCGTCAGGTGAACATACCTGGCAAGTCTGAGGCGGATGTCGTGATGGGAGTGGCAGGACCACCCCGCCGATCTCCCGACTTCCTAGTGGCCTCACTCGGGAATAACATCCTGGGTCAGTTTGGGATGTACGGGCGGATTGGTGAATCGGTTCGAGAGCAATCAGGGCTGGCATACCATGCCTCATCCAGCCTCAGTGGCGGGATAGGTCCGGGACCCTGGCTTTTTATTGCAGGAGTTGCCCCGAACAACCTTGAAAAAGTCATTACGCTTATGCGCCTGGAAATCGCCCGTTTTATCAGCGAGCCTGTCACCAGTGAGGAGCTGGCTGACAGCCAGGCAAATTACATCGGTCGTTTGCCACTCTCGCTTGAATCCAATGTAGGGGTCGCATCTGCCCTGCTAAACCTGGAACGCTACAGCTTAGGTCTGGATTATTACCAGCGCTACCCTGATCTGATCCGCGCGATCACCCCGGCAGAAATCCTGGAGACCGCCCAAGGTTATCTCCATCTAGACCGTTTAGCGATTGCCACTGCGGGAACTTTTGATACACCAGGATAATAAAGCGGTGATGGTATGCCAAGCTTAAGAACGGGCGTTGACTTAATCGAAATTGACCGTTTTACTTCTGCCTACCGCCGGTACGATCAGCGATTGTTGCAACGCTTATTCACTTCCATCGAGATAGCTGAAAATGGTGAGAACATGGCTTCTCTGGCAGCTCGCTTTGCAGCCAAGGAGGCAGTTGCAAAAGCATTTGGCACAGGCATTGGTATTATCTCGTGGCATGATATTGAGATTTGTCGGGGTGCCTCCGGCGAGCCGGTGCTGAACCTTCATGGTCCAGCTCAGAGATTGGCAGAAAAGGAACACCTGAATATGTGGTCGATAAGCTTGAGCCATACCCAAAACCATGCCATCGCATTTGTGGTAGCAATGAGCGAGTAAGTGGAAAATTCATCTGCTCGCTGATTTAACATATAGCTTTCTCTCTATGAGAAACTAAAACACGGCTACTCCCCCAACTCATCAAGAAAGGATTGAAGGATGGAACAAGTGATCACCCCCTTCGAGAAGTTTCTCCAACTGCTCCCCTATATCATCCCAATTGTGCTGCTTCAGCTGATCCTGATGATCGTGGCTTTGGTGGATTTGGTCCGTCGCGAAAAGACGCGTGGACCCAAATGGTTATGGGCGATCGTGATCGTATTGGGCGAGCTCATCGGTCCCATTATCTATTTTATCTTTGGGCGGGAAGAATAGAATCATGATCGCCATACGCATCGAGGAGCTATGCAAAGTATTTGGAACAGTGCTCGCGTTGGACGGTTTGAGCCTGAGTGTGGAGGAGGGTACCGTCTTCGGCTTTCTCGGACCGAATGGGGCGGGCAAGACCACTACCATTCGTATCCTCACCGGTCTGGCACATGCCACCAGCGGACAAGCCTGGGTGTTCGGAAAAGAGGTGACTGCTAACCAGCACGAGATTGCCCAGCACATCGGTTTTCTACCCGAAGAGCCTGCATTTTACCCATGGATGACGCCATGCGAATTCCTGGATTATGTGGGACGTGTATTTGGATTGCCAAACACAGTGCGTTCCGCCAGGATAAAAGAGCTCCTGGCGCTGGCAGGACTGGAAGAGGCAGCTAAAAGACGGATTGGAGGGTTCTCACGTGGCATGCGCCAACGGCTGGCATTGGCACAAGCGCTGTTGAACCGCCCCAAAGTGCTGTTCCTGGATGAACCAGCCAGTGCCCTGGACCCGGTAGGGCGTAAGGAAGTACTTGATTTCATTGAGCAGCTGCGCGGGCAATGCACTGTGTTCATGTCCACCCATATACTGGCAGATGTGGAACGGGTCTGCGATACCGTGGGGATCATCAATCGAGGCAAGCTGGTGACTGCTGCCGCGCGGGAAGTGCTGCTGGCACAATATGCCATACCCGCCTTTGAAGTGGAGGTTGACTCTCAGACTACGGCAGGGTTTGTAAACTGGAGTGAGGCGCTACAACGCGAGCACTGGGTGAAATCAGTCTCGCTAGAAGGGCTCGTGGCACGTGTGAATGTCACTGATATTGAAGCAGCCAAGAGGGAATTATTAGCCTCAATCACCCAGGCTGGGCTGATTTTGGCTCGTTATGAGGTCGTACGCCCCTCTTTGGAAGATGTTTTCCTGCGGTTAGTCGGTCAGGAGGAGGCGGAGAAATGAGTTTATTCGTCGCATTTCGCAAGGAGTGGCTGGAATTAATCCATAGCTACCGGCTTTTGATTGTGGCTATCGTGTTGGTTTTCTTTGGATTGACATCACCCCTGCTAGCTAAACTCACACCTGAGCTCATCACACTAATTCCTACTGGTGGAATTTCGATCCAGATGCCACCCCCAACAGTGATGGATGCCATTGGGCAGTATATAAAGAACATGGCACAGTTTGGCATTATCCTGGCTTTGCTACTCACCATGGGCGCTGTTGCGCAAGAGAAGGACAAAGGTACAGCCGCCATGATGTTGGTTAAGCCTTTGCCGCGGAGTGCCTTTCTAGGCGCCAAGTTTCTTAGCCTGGCGGCAATGTTCGCCATCGCCCTGGCTGCAGCATGTGTTGCGTGCTACTATTACACCTTGCTCCTGTTCGAAGCGATGAATATCCTGCACTGGCTGGTGCTGAATGTACTCATATTTATTTATTTGCTGGTTTTTGTGGCTCTGACCCTGTTCTGCAGCACTATTACCAGATCACAAGCCGCAGCAGGTGGTACTGCTTTGGGTTTGATGGTCATCCTTGGTTTGGTCGGAGCCATCCCAGGGTTAGGTAAGTACCTGCCAGGTGAATTGATTACGTGGGGCACACGGCTGATGTACGGCGATACCACCACCTCCTGGATTGCTTTTGGGATCAGCATAGGATTAATTGTGGTCCCTTTGCTGGCAGCCTGGCTAATTTTTAAAAATCAAGAATTGTGATAATCCTGGACTGAGGTCAAGCAAAATCGGCATAAGCCGCTTTTGTTTACTAACCGCAAGCTGAAAGGTGGATCCTCTCATATTCTCCCTTGCGAAATCTTATATCTTGACGGATAATATCCACTCAGTCGGGTCTTTTTATTCGTTCCCGCACCTCGACAACTGAATATTGGGACCTGGTAATACCACTTTCCTTGCCAAAGGAGGCGCTATGTTAACCAAGCTTGGTCGCGTGCTATTTTCCATTATCAGCATCGTCGTCGTGCTTGCTATTGTATTGGGTATAGTTGGTGTATACCTGACCCGCAGCTCATTTCCAAGAATCTCAGGTGAAGTTAAATTGAGTGGCTTGGATTTCCCCGTCGATATATACCGGGATAATTATGGTATTCCTAATATTTACGCCCAAACTACCCACGATCTATTTTTTGCCCAAGGATATGTGCATGCTCAGGACCGTTTCTGGCAGATGGACTTTTGGCGCCATATTGGCTCAGGTAGGCTGTCTGAGATGTTAGGCAAGACCGCCCTGGATAAGGATACCTTTCTTAGAACATTGGGCTGGTCGAGAGTGGTTCAGCAAGAGCTTGCTGCCATGAACCCAGATGAGCTGGCGCTCTTGCAGGCTTATGCGGATGGGGTAAATGCCTACCTGGCAGATCACAAGGGAGCTGCATTAAGCCTGGAATATGCAGTCCTCAAGCTGCTAACACCGGGGTACACGCCTGAACCATGGCAGCCGCTAAACACCCTCACCTGGGCGAAAGTCATGGCATGGGATTTATCCAGCCAGGGAAAACCAGAGATAGAGCATGCGATTTTATTAAAGACCCTCACCCCCGAACAAATCGCTGAGCTTTTCCCGCCTTATCCATCCGATCATCCAGTGGTAGTTCCAAATTTTTCAATCAGTACCACTCCCAGTGACTTGACATCTCAGTCACAGGGCACCCAAACCCTGGCTGATATGTACCCGGTATTTGAGAGCATACTTGCAAGCATAAAAAACGTGGAGACTGTCCTGGGTCCATCTAGCAGTGAGATTGGTTCCAATAACTGGGTCATTGCAGGAACGCTCACCACAACAGGGATGCCATTCCTCGCCGATGATATGCACCTGAGCGAACAGATGCCTTCCATCTGGTATGAGATTGGCCTGCATTGTACCCCCAAAGGTCCAAACTGTCCGTATAACGTGGTTGGCTTTTCATTTGCCGGAGCGCCGGGTGTAATTGTTGGGCATAATGACCGCATCGCCTGGGGCTTTACCAATGTGGGACCCGATGTACTCGACCTGTATATCGAAAAAATCAATCCGGATAACCCCAACCAGTACGAGGTCAATGGTCAGTGGGTGGACATGACCCTAGTGCATGAGACCATCCAGGTGGGAGGATCAGCACCCGTCGAGCTAACCGTGCGTTATACCAGGCATGGTCCGATTATTTCGGATGGTTCCAATTCTACGATAACTAAACAGGATAAATGGGGAGTTGATCTACCCGCAAACTATGCCATATCCATGCGCTGGACTGCCCTGGAGCCAGCCAATATTTATAAAGCTGTGTTCGGCTTAGACAGTGCTCAAAATTGGGATGATTTCCGGCGGGCCGCTTCTTATTTTACAGTCCCGGCGCAGAACATGGTTTTCGCCGATATTGATGGCAACATCGGTTACCAGACACCCGGCAACATCCCCATCCGTCTACCTGGTCAAAGCAGCGACTATCCCGTCCCCGGTTGGACAGATGAATATGAATGGCAGGGTTATATCCCCTTTGGTCAGCTACCAACTGCTTACAACCCACCCGAAGGGTTTATTACCAGCGCCAATAATGCGGTGGTTAGCTCGGGTTATCCCTATACCATTACTACGAGTTGGGATTATGGCTTCCGGGCTGCCCGCATCGTCCAGCTGATTGAGATGGCCCCAGGACCGATAGATGCCGCATACATTCAGAAGATTCACGGGGACGACTATAATGCTTCGGCCGCCTATATGGTGCCGCTACTCCTGCAGTTATCTTTGCAAGACGAGCATTTGACTGAAGTGCGGAATATGCTCACAGGTTGGGATTATCAAAATCGAATGGATCTGGCTGCTCCTGCCCTATATAATGTGTTCTGGCGGGCAGTTCTTGGGCGGACTTTCCATGATGATTTACCGCAGGATTATTGGCCCGATGGTGGTGCCAGATGGTTCGAGGTTATGCGCCACCTGGTCCAAACCCCAGAAAGCACGTGGTGGGATGATAAGACAACAAGCGCAGTTGAGACACGTGATGATATCCTGACTCTGGCATTTTCAGACGCCGTGTCCGAACTGGAACAGCACATGGGCACGGATACCTCAAAGTGGACCTGGGGTAACCTGCACACCGTTACCTTCCACAACCAGTCGCTGGGCATATCTGGCGTGGCTCCGATTGAGGCCATATTCAACCGCGGTCCTTATCGTACGTCAGGTGGCGGCTCGATTGTCAATGCTACCGGCTGGAATGCATCGAAGATCGATCCGCTGAAAGCCTACCCGGTGATCTCATTACCCTCCGAGCGATTGATCGTTGACTTAAGCAACCTTCCGGCCTCCCTCTCGGTAATTACCACAGGTGAGTCAGGCCATGCCTTCCATGCTAATTATAACGACCAGGTTGACCTGTGGCGTACCATCCAATACCATCCCATGCTGTGGGACCAGCAGCAGGTGCAGAGCGGTGCCAAAGCGCATCTGGTTTTGACACCGTAGAGGTTTTAAATTCAGGGTTGTGTATCTATTGCCAAAACACTTTTCGTTTGAGTAAAAAATTTCTAGACGAATCCAGTTAATTTATGGTATACTCCACCCCGCTCCCGCCACAGGCGGGAGCGGTTATGCCTGCGTGAAGCAGGTGAACTATTATCCCACACGCTTTCTGACCAACTGGCGCGTGCCGCAGAACAGGTGAGATGACGTCTCACTGGCGGTCCCAGCTGGAATGAGGAAGGCGGAGGAAAAACGCAAAAGGAGAAAGAAGAATATGGCAGTCGTTCCCATGAAGTCATTATTGGAATCAGGTGTCCACTTCGGGCATCGCACACATAAGTGGCACCCAGCCATGAAGCCGTATATTTTTACCGAGCGTAACGGCATTCACATCATCGATCTACAAAAAACCTCAAAAGCATTGGATATTGCTTACAACGTCGTTCGTGATACGGTTGCAAACGGCGGAGTGGTGTTATTTGTTGGCACCAAACGCCAGGCTCAGGAAACAATCCAACTCGAGGCAACTCGTGCCAGCATGCCTTATGTGACAGCGCGCTGGTTGGGCGGCACGCTGACCAACTGGCGTACCATTCGCCAAAGGATTAACGAGCTCGAGCGCCTGGAGCGTATGCGCGATAGCGGAGATTTTGGTCGCATCACCAAGAAAGAGGGGTTGATCATCATGCGTGAGATCGATCGCTTGGAAGGACTTCTAAGTGGTGTGCGCAAGCTGGTCCGCCCTCCAGACATGCTATTTGTGGTTGATGTCTCACGCGAATTTACTGCCATTCACGAGGCCAACCTGCTCAAAATCCCCGTGGTTGCCATGGTGGACACGAACTGCGATCCCTCCAATGTCGATTACGTCATCCCCTCCAACGATGATGCCATTCGTGCCATCAAGCTCGTGGTTGGCAAAATCGCGGATGCTGCCATGGAAGGATTGGGAGCACGCAAGGAAGAGATCGTAGAGGAAGAAGTACGCACGATCGCCCGGGCGGCTGTGGAAGAAGCTGAGCTATCCGATGAAGAACTCCTTGGTGAGGCTACCCTGGCAAAGCTGGTTGCACACCCTAAGGACATCGCTGAAGCTGAGATTGAAGAGATCGTAGAAGAGCTCGTAGAAGAGCTCGGGGAAGAAAAAGGGGAAGAATTCCAGCTTGCCGAGGAAGAAGTTAGCGAGCTGATTGGTGAAGAAGAGGGCGAAAAGCTGGCTACAGAAGACGACGAAACCGAAGTTTCGGTTGCTGAAGAGGATAAGACTGAAGAGTCGGTCGCTAAAGACGACGAAACCGAAGTTTCGGTTACTGAAGAGGATAAGACTGAAGAGTCGGTCGCTAAAGACG
>Ga0315277_10011713_pt1 | contig 11024 bp, 4 predicted proteins | sample YL17G05_15_MG_FD_203695 | JGI IMG/M metagenome (GOLD analysis project Ga0315277, IMG submission 203695) | Sediment microbial communities from Yellowstone Lake, YNP, Wyoming, USA - YL17G05_15 | ecosystem: Environmental > Aquatic > Freshwater > Lake > Sediment | place: USA: Wyoming | collected... | reverse complement strand
TGCTTGCCGCCGTGGAAAGGATTTCCACTTGTTTATCTTGCCCGGAAGCTGACTGCATTGCCTGTTTTGCCGGGACTACGGATTCATTACCCTTACCGGCTTCCCGCTCAAGCTTTTCAGCCATATCGGCGAGCTTCTTTATGGCAGCCAGAACAAGGTTCTCGTCCAAAGCCCGGGGGAGGGAAGCTGATTCGCCATTCTGGCTCTGCTCAGAACCCTGTCCGGAACCTCTATTGTCGTTCACAGGTAAAAAGCTGGCGATCCCTGATTTCAGGACTGATCCCGAAGCATCGGACAGGGAAGGCGTCTCCTTGTTCATCAATTCCGGAGATGTCAGCGATAGAGCTGCATCGCCAGATTTCATCTCTCCACCCTGGGAAGCCATTGAGCTATCAGTAGACAGGTAAAGAGCTTTTAATTCCTTCAATAATGAATTGACAGATTCGGCCTGATCCTTGACCGGCATATCTTTAAGGCTGGTAAGATTTGCCAGAAGATTGAGAACTCCGCCAGCTTTTTCCTGATCCCCGGTCTGGAGGGACTGTTCAATTCTGGTAATAAAAATAGCGGAAAGAACAAGAAGGGTGGCCGAAGCAGGAAGATTCGTATCCAGTATCTCTTCTCCATCGACACTATCCGTTTCCAGCGGCAGACTGGTTCCTGGAACTGCGGATAACAAATCCTTCCCCTCTTGAGATTCCTCTAAGTTCTTACCTGTCCCGGTGTAAGAGGAAACGACCAAATCCAGCAAATTCCGGTCTTCTGGCAATATTCCCAAGTTTCCGAAAGCTGTGTTTACATATTCCTGGTTAATATTTTCCCCGACTGAATTTTCTTTCTGAGATGCGGGGTCGAGAGATGATTTTCTCCCCATAAAGGCGATGAGAGTGCTAAGAATTTTGACAGCCTGGGACAGGGAATCCAGGTACTTTTCCGGGGAGCTTTTTTCACTTTCCATCCCCTTCTGATTCTGGACAAAAGTTTTATTTACTGCCGGTATATCAAAGTTGAGGATAAAATCACCGGCAGAAGAGAGAGATTTATTCAGGGAAACAGCCTCTCCTTTCCCTTTCAACTCCGAAAGAGCTTGACTGTCTGTCCCGGGTTTTAAAGTCAATGTGGCGTCAAGAACAGAGAAATCCTGCCCGTTTTCTCCAGTATTCAATATGGCTAGCACAGGGATGTTGATCTCTCCGGCATTCTGGGCTGAATTCTGAGCGAGAGCTTCCAGATCTCCAACTCTGGCAAACAGAGCAGCCCCTTTTAAGAATGACGGGACACCCAGTGCCTTTAGCTCATCACCGGTCAATTTTTCCAGGTCAAAGATAACGTTCAAAGGTACGAGAGTTCCGTCAGAGAACTGGTTAAGAAAACTCAAAATCTCCGCTGACGGTCCGGAAATTGAGGAAGGCATTGCCGATGCAGGCTGTAAAATAGAGAGGATTTGCGGCTGTTGGTTCGCACAGCCGGTGATGGCTGGCAAGTTGGAAGTCAATGAAGACGAAGATAAGGGATTTGACTGGCCTGCTGTTGTCTCGAGCGGAACAGCTTCTCCTATCAAACCGCCCAGCAATCCTTCAAATGATATATTTCCGTCAGAGCCTTGGGATGCATTCGATCCTGAGCCCAATGTGCCTGCCGGCGTGCTGATCAATTGCCAGACTGGCAGACTGTTAATCATTTGGATTTTCTTCCCTGAAAATTATTTTTACATCCCTGTAAAAAGAACTTGTGCTCCTTTAAGGCAAACCCTATGCCATTTTTAATCTCTTTTCAACTGACAATAAAAAAATCTAGCTAATTTGTTGATATATTTTAAGTTAATGATTAATTAAAATAACATGTAGGCAATTTTTGCTCATTCATAAAAATATTTTTTTAAGGCAAGGTGCGACAATATTGCCTGATATTACAGAACTTTTTTCCAACCACTGCCCAGGACAGTAACAATTGATCATCCGGTCAGTCGGGTTCCTCTGGGCCTGGTCGGAGGTGAAGGACTGATTAAGGATAGAAGGTGCTATCATTCCAGTCGTTTTTGTTGTGGACACGTCGACCATAGATCGACATTATATAATAAATAATGTACGCTGCTTGCTACTGTCTTATTCTGGTTGTAGCTTGACTGTTAATCGAGACCGGGCTAATTTTTGATAGATTATGCATTTTCTCTGGCTGATAAATTCGATGGCCCTGGTGGAAATCAAAACGAGAAAGCCTACCGAAAATTTCAGAGGCAAAATGTTTTTTACTTTTTTTAATTCTGGCCGGGCAAGCAGCGCTTTGACTATTTGGCTCTTTCTTCTTTTGAGCCAATCTGCCCCTGTTTCGGCCCAATGGAAAGTCGGGGAAATAAAGGTTGAAGGTAACAAAGCTATTAAAAGCGAAGAAATACTGGACAGGATAACCTTGAAAAAGTCAAAGCCTTATGCTGAATGGATAACAGAAGATGACCGGTCGATAATCCTTTCCCTTTATCGCAGCCGTGGGTTTCTGGAAGCGGATGTGAAAGAGTTCAGTAAAAAGATCAATATCGAAAACCAGACCGTGAACATCACCATTCAGATTGACGAGGGGCGGCAAACCATCCTGAAAAGCATTGAGATAACCGGAAACACGGTTTTTGCGACCAAAGACCTGCTGAATCTCGAAGATATTATCAAGAGTAAACCCTTAGACGGAAGAAAAGTCAGTCTTTTAAGGCAGAAAATACTCAATCGATATCTCAACAGGGGTTACCTCTATGCCGAGGTGAAAGAAAGGCACTATTTTCCTGCGGGAAACCGCAATGCCGAAATGTATCTGGACATTGATGAAGGGAAACAGGTAAAAGTCGGCAGCATAGAGATCAGGGGGAACAAGAAAATCAGGACCAGCATAATCCTGCGCGGCCTGGAAATAAGTCCGGGCAGTGTTTACACAGAGGAGAAAATGCACAGAAGCAGGAGCAACCTTTACCGGCTCGGCATATTACGGGATATCCGGCATGAATTGCCCGGGCTGGAGGAGAAAAAAGAGGTTATCAATGTGGTGATCTATGTCACCGAGGGAGATTTCCACGCTTCCGGTGTAGGTGCCGGAATTGGCGATGTGGATGGTTTGCGGGGATATTTCGAGTGGGGACATTACAACTTATTCAACAGCGCCCTCGGCCTGAGTCAACTTACCAGAATCACCTACCAGCCGTTTGAAAAAAATCCCACATATAAATACTCCTTTTCTTCGTCACTCACCCTCCGGCAGCCTTACTTTCTCAAATCCAGGATAGAGGCCAGTACAACAGGGCTTTTCGGAAAAATATCCTATGCTTACCATGAAGAGGAGAAGCTGGGCATAAATGCTCTTTTCCGCAATATGGTCACCGAAAGAAAGGAACTGAGCTTTCTGGTCGAATTGAACACCAGGCTTATTTTCAATGTGGACACAGCCGCTGCGGACAAGAGTATTATAGACAACATGGGAAGAAAGGTGACCAACCTCATTTCACCTTTTATGATGTTTGACCAGCGCGACGACCGGTTCAATCCCGAACGCGGTTATCAGCTATTCATCAAGTCTTCTCTTGCTGGCGGACCACTTCTTTTTGGTTCGATCAATTTCTATCTTTTCAGTATCGAGGGTTCTTATATTTTACCTTTAATGAAGTGGAAAGACAGGTCTCCCCTTCTTTTCGCCACCAGGTTGAAACTGGGGGTAATCCGGGAGTTCGGCAGGACACCCTCTGTTCCGCCCAGCGAGGCTTTCAATATCGGCGGAGCCAAAAGCCTTCGCGGCTACAGTGAACTCTCTATCGGGCCGCTCAACGACCGCGATGTAGCCGGGAATGTAGTCATGCTGTCCAATTTCGAACTCCGCTATCCCATCAGGGGCAATTTCGGTGGTGTCCTGTTTCTCGATGCAGCCAATGTGTTCCGCAATCTTTTCCTGAATGAGCGGTTTCACCTTTTGACCACTGCCGGAATAGGCCTGCGCTACCGCACTCCGGTTGGCCCCCTGAGAGTCGATGGCGCCTTGAAGCTCAACAACCTTCCCGGCCAATGGCGGAGATCCGAATCAAGCGGATTGCAAAAGGAACTCCGCAGCCGGGGAAGAATTCATTTCGGTATTGGCCACGCTTTCTGAGATAAAGGCAGGTCACCAGTCAGCTAAATAAACCCGTATTATTCGCGCACATTTATCGGGATAAAGGGTAAATCTGGATAGAAAACCAGTAATATCGCTCAAAGTTTGGAAAGTTAACCGGACTGCAGGGATAATCCTCGCCGGCGGGGTGATTCGTTGAATACTGAAAAAGACAAAAAAACGGAAGAGAAAAAGAGCCTTTGGAAAAAGTATGCTCTTCTCTGGCGCACACATCCTTTCCAGGCTGTCTTCAGGCTTCTCTTCCTGCTGTGCATATTCCTCACCGCAGGATTGGCAGGAATTTACCATACCTATCGTGAGGAAATCCAGACTGCTTTCAGCCTATGGGTAGGCAATCAAACCCATTATCTTTTCGCGCCCAAGACCACTTTTTCCAAAATGGAAACCATCTCCTTGGGCCATTTTATATTCCACAATTTCCGCGTAGAAGACCCTTACCGCAAAAATGTCAATTGTATCGACGCCGTAAGGATAGAAGTCGAGTTAATCCCTCTCTATCTTTTTTGGCGCGGCATCACCATTTCCCGGGTTGAAATCGACCACGGAAAATTCTATTTCCATAAGGAAAATGGGAATGGGGATATCAACTTTTCCGATCTTTTTAAAAAATCCGGCCAGGGGCAAGGCCATAAACTGCGCCTGAGGGTAAAAAAATTCCTTCTGAACGATTGCCGCGCCACTCTCGAGGATCTGGAAGCTAAACCTATAGAGAACCGGATATACTTTATGGAAGGCAGTTTTACCAGGATAGCCGGGGAAAATCTGGTGGAAGTATTTTCTTCACGGATCAACACCAGTTACTGGTCGGTGGGGGATATTCAGCTTTCAGGCATTTTCATAATCGGCGGGGACTATTTAAAGTTCAGGAACACCCGGGTAGTCAAGGGCGAAACCGATCTCATCGGGGAAGGTTTTGTCGATTTCTCCAGGGAAACATTCGAGTACAGGGTCAAGCCCGGAACTCTCGATCTTCAACACCTACCCCGGGAACTCGGAATGCGCCAATATCTTCAGGGTACCGCGAAAATCTCCGCCATTTTTCTGGGCCGCTTCGATTCGACCGCTGTCGAAGCCAAAATCAGCCTGTCCCAGGGAGTTGTTTTCGATTACCCGGTAAGGGATTTTTCTGCCGACCTTCATTATACCGCCCATCGCCTGAAATTTGAAAATATCCAGACCGAAGCCTGGGGTGGAAAGGTCAGAAGCGATGTGATATTCCTGTTCGGCAAAGCAGGCGAGGGGTACTTTATCAAGGGTGAGGCTGAAAATATCCGACCCCAGGAACTGAAAATCCCGCGACTGGGAAAGACCTCCGGGATTCTCAGCGGTCATCTTGATCTCCAGGCCAGAGGATATAACCTCAGGGACCTGTTTCTTTCCGGCACGATCAGTTCTCTGCACGGAAAACTATACGGGATTCCCTTCGACTCCTCCCGGGCCAGTTTCCACTATAAAGACTCAAATACCCGTATCGACAACTTGACTGTTTCCTCAGGCAGTTCCCTGGCCACGGCGATCGGCGATATCCAGGGTCAGAAACTCTTCCTCTTCGTCATGGTGGAAAAACTGCCGGTATCCCGCCTGGGAAGCCTGTTACCTTTCCAGGGACTGGAGGGTATTTTAGACTTTTCCGGCTTACTCTCCGGCGAACTTATGGATCCGCAGTTAAAAGGTACTTTTATCATGAGTCCAGGCTCATGGCATGATCTCAGTTTTAAGAAATTGGAAGGTTCCTGCAGCTTGAGACCTCTGGTGGAGAACCCAGCCGGAACTGTCGAGTTAGTGCTTAGCAATATCGAATTTTCCGGGAGAGATTTCGATAGTTTGAAAATCAGCGCATCAATCCCGGACAGCGGCATGACCAGATTTTCTCAGGTCGTACTCGTCGAGGACAGCTTAAGCCGGCTCAAAGCGAGCGGTTATTATCTCAACGAACCAGAATCCGGAAGGCAGAGAATAATAGCCGACAGCCTGGACATCCTGTATCACGGCGAGCGGGCATTTATTACCGGGATCACCGAGCTCTATTTTCGCGGAGATACAATCGCCATACCTTCTTTCAGACTTGGTCTGCTATCCGGTTTTATGGAGGGTTCGCTGGTTTTTCCCGGCAACCGTCGAATCGCAGCGGATCTTTCTTTCGACAGAATCGATTTGAGCCGCCTGCCGCGAATCCTGGAGCAGGATTTGGCCATTAAGGGAAACCTCAGCGGCAGGCTGCACATGGAGGGCAGCCGGGAAGATCCTGTAGGCGAACTTGAAGCCAGGATAGATGACGCTTTGGTCTTTGTGCTTAACTCCCCTCAAGTGAAAGTCCAAGCAAGGCTGGAGGGAGGCGAACTGAGAATCGACCGTCTGGAATTGTCCGATACGAGCCTGACTGCCTCAATTAAAGGAACAATCCCCTTCAGGTACCTGGCCGAAGGCGGCTTTTTCAAGCTGGACAGGGATAAAAAGATTTCTCTCGAAGCGAAATTTAGCCATTTCCCCATCTATTCAGTAAAAAGCGATATCATCCCGTTGAAGAGCGGGTGGCTGGATGGCGGCCTGGTGATCGGCGGCGCAGCCTCCAAGCCGGTTATCTCCGGGGAGACAGCAATTTCCGGGGGTGAAGGCCTGATCGGGCCGATCAACATGCGGCTGAAAAACATGACCGGCAAGATTTCTTTCCAGCCGGGAATCATTCTACTCAGCGATTTCCGGTCAACCAGCCCTGAAGGCGATCTGGATATTTCCGGCAGGATTCCGCTCACCGGATTCGAGCCGGACAGTCTGGACCTTAAAATTTACGGCCAGAATCTCATCCTGCAACAGTTCAAATATGTAACCAGCCTGAAAATGAATGCCGACCTGAGCTTACAAGGCCCGATAAATAAGCCCGTATTGTCCGGCGCATTCAGAGTACTGGGCGGCGAAATCAATCCATCGCTTGGGTCAATCCAGGTGGCCGGCAGCGATCAACCAGCCACCAGCGAAGCTGTAATCCAACTTCCAATAAGTCCTGTGGATTACAACCTGACCTTTGTCGCCCCGGAAAATTTCTGGCTGCGCAACCGCAACGCCACGATCAAACTCACTGCCCGGCTACGCGCTGTCCAGCAGGAAGGGACTCCGCAAGTAACCGGAGAGATAACTACCGTGGCCGGTTTCTTTACTCTTTACGGCCGGAGATTCCGTATCCGCTACGGCAGTATCCAGTTTCAGGGCAAGTCGAATCTTGACCCTCTTCTGGATATAAACTCCGAACGGACTGTTCGTGGGAAAATAATGAGTAGCAATTTTTTCGGCCCGGGAATAGGGTTTCGCGGCGCTGCCGGACCCACTGTTCCTGGCGAACAGTATGAGGTAGACCGCAACACTTTTTATCTGCATATCGGAGGTACGCTCAGCAGTCCGCAGTTTGAGATCACGGTCAAAGATCGGGACAACCGGGATATCGAACCACCGCTTACCGAGGAGCAGGCCCGGACACTGGTTATTTTTGACCAGACTTTCAGCGAATTCCAGCAACAAACCAGCCTTTCCCAAAGCAAGCTTCTGGACCAGGCGGCAAATATGGCTTTGAACCAGGCCAACCCCTATCTTCAGGGTCTCACCGGTCTGGATGAGTTCAGTTTCGAAAGCCAGCTATTCAACCGCGGGGCCAATGAAGAACAGACAGGGGAACGAGCAAGTGCCAAGATAACCATGGGGGAATTCCTCTTCGAGTCTGTCTTTTTCAGTTTTTCTCAAGATCTGATCGATCCCACTGCCCAGAGCGCTCAAATAGAATATTTGATAAGCCGCAACAGCTCGATTGTCTCACAAAGCGACTCACGCGGGCATTTCAGTGTAGATTTCAGGTTCAGAATAAAATATTGAATGAAGTGTTCGAAAGGAGGGGAAAAATGCCCAGGTTGGCTGTGTTGATAATAGTTATTTTATACTGCTCTGTATTATCGGCCCAGAATACGCCCAAAGTCCTGACTCCAAAAGAGCGGCGCGGCGCGGAAAGCTATAACAAGGGCTCGGAACTATTTTCGGCCGGAAATTATGCCCAGAGTCTCCCTCTCCTGCTCGCAGCGGACAGTCTGATCGGCGAGACCGCTCTGGTCGACAGGCTTAAACTCAGCTATGCCCTGGGTATTTGCTATCTCAAGACAAATAAGCCATCGCCCGCCTTGCAGTATTTTGAATGGGTCGCTGAAAAAGACTCTTCTTATCCATATATATATCTTCAGGCTGCGGAAAGCGCCAGAGAAGCTAAAAACAGAGATAAAGCTATCAAGTACTATCAGAAATCTTTAGTAAAGGTAAAAGAAGAACAAAAGCCAATTATTCTGAAAAATATCAGTGAGCTTCTTATGCAGTCAAAAGATTATGAGGGGGCACTTAATGCTTGTAATCAAGCCATAAAAAAATCTTCCAAGCCGAATTATTATTTACTCCGCGGACAAATTTACGACGCCTTGGCTGAAAAGATCGACCACGCAGGGGAAAAAGATTTCAACTCTGATGATGCTATTAAAGAAGGTACCCTGACCGAGGAAAAAATGCTTCAGGCCATCGAGCTGCGCCAGAAAGCTCTGGATGATTATACTACTGCTGCTGAGGATTCTGAAATAGCCAGGGATGCCAATAAATTTGTCGAGCGCAGCCGGGCTATCATTAAAAATGATCAGGAAATGATTTCCGACATCCGCTACCTGAAAGAAAATCCCTGAGGACAAGTCATGTACGCTCCTTCCTACCTCAGGCTTTTCGAAAGCGGAGAACTGGAAAAAAGAGCGGAACTACTTGCTGCGATGGCCCGGCCCTGCTCTCTCTGCCCTCACCGGTGCCTGGCGGAACGATCTCCGGGCAAAACAGGCCGCTGCTGTTCACTGCTCAAAGCTCTGGTAAGCAGCGCTTTCGCCCATTTCGGAGAAGAAGCTCCTCTTGTGGGCAGCAGGGGTTCCGGTACCATATTTTTCTGCGGCTGTAACCTCCGCTGCCGTTTCTGCCAGAACTGGGAGATAAGCCACAATTTCGAGACCGGAAACGCTCTCGGCGAAGAGGAACTAGCTTCACTCATGCTCTCCCTCGAGCGCCAGGGCTGCCATAATATCAACCTGGTTACTCCTACCCATTACATTCACTCTATTGTCGCCGCCCTGGTGATTGCCGCAGGAAAGGGCCTTTCCCTTCCTCTGGTATACAACTGCGGAGGTTATGAGAGAGCCGATGTGCTCGAAATTCTGGATGGAGTCGTGGATATATATATGCCGGATACCAAATTTTTCGATGACCGGGTTGCCGCGCGTTTTGTTAATGCCGATGATTACGGTACACGGGCGCGGGCAGCTCTCAAGGTGATGCATTCCCAGGTCGGGGTTTTGAAAACCACAGCCCAGGAAATCGCCTACCGTGGGTTACTGATCCGCCACCTGGTAATGCCAGGCTCTCTTGCGGGAACAAGAGATTGGGCGCGCTGGATCGCCAGCGAGCTTTCGCCAGACTCCTATGTTAATATTATGGCCCAGTACCATCCCTGCCACTTAGCAGCAGGCGATCCGGAGATCGGCAGGCGGCCGACAAGCGGGGAATTTCTGAGTGCGGTGAAAGAAGCTCTCGATTCAGGTCTGAGCGGCCGTGGGTTTACAAGGGAAATGTAAAAGGGGCGTATCAAGCCGTGCAATGCGAAAAAACCGGTTACTTTATCTTAATTGATTCCCGCAAAAACCAGGCTGTCATGTTTGTTTAGAAAATTGAACAATCCTGTTCAGTTACCGCCCGAGATCTTTCTCCACCATCTTCATGAAATCTTCTTCCAGCCTGTTCAACCTTTCCCTGGCTGCCTTCTTGACCGCCGTCAGGGACTCGCCGGGTTCGCACTTTCTGACTACCCCGAAGTAAAATTTTATTTTTGGTTCCGTGCCGCTGGGACGCGCGGTTACTTTGCTCCCATCTTCCAGGTAGAAGACCAGCACATTCGCCGAGGGCAGAAAGGTTCTGGAGATTGTACCTTTTACAAAGTCGACCCGCTCGTTGGTTACCAGGTCCCAGCGACCGGTCACCCTGCTGCCGGAGACATTTTGTGGGGACTTGGCGCGGTAAAGCTCCATAAGCCCGCTGATTTCCTCACCCCCTTTTATGCCTTTAAGGGTCAGAGAACGCCCTGACTCGAAATATACTCCGTAACGGTTATAGAGATCATCGAGATAATCACCCAGGGTTTTGCCCTGCAGGGTGCACCATGCGGCCAGCTCAGCAATCAACTGAGAGCTTACGACGGCATCCTTGTCCCGCGCATGGGTGCCCGCCAGATAACCGTAACTTTCCTCCCCGCCGAAAACGAAATTCCGGCCTTTCCCCTCTTCCTCCAGGATACGAATCTGCTCGCCGATATATTTGAAACCGGTGAGTACATCGATCACCTCGGCGCCGTAACTTTCGCCTATCGCTTTCTGGAGTTCGGTGGTTACGATGGTCTTGATAATTACCGGCCTGGGCGGTAAGGCCCCTTTTCTGGACAACTGATCCAAAACATAATGGCTGAGCAGCGAACCAGTCTGGTTCCCGTTCAGGAGTGTAAATTCTCCGCTCTTCTCGCGGTAAGCGATTCCCACCCGGTCGCAATCAGGATCTGTGGCTATGACCAGCGAAGCTCCCGTCTCTTTTGCCCTGCGTATGGCCAGTTCCAGGGCGGCTTTTTCCTCAGGATTGGGGGATTTTACGGTGGGGAAATCAGGATCCGGCTGGCGCTGGCTCTCCAGCACTTCCACCCGCTTAAGCCCCATGCGCTCCAGCGCCTTAGGCACCATGGTCACTCCTGTTCCATGCAGCGGAGTATAGATAAGGCTCAAAACATCCGCCGCCTTACTCACCATTTCCGGCTGAATGACCCATCTGGCCACGGCATC
>Ga0315277_10011712_pt1 | contig 11025 bp, 10 predicted proteins | sample YL17G05_15_MG_FD_203695 | JGI IMG/M metagenome (GOLD analysis project Ga0315277, IMG submission 203695) | Sediment microbial communities from Yellowstone Lake, YNP, Wyoming, USA - YL17G05_15 | ecosystem: Environmental > Aquatic > Freshwater > Lake > Sediment | place: USA: Wyoming | collected... | reverse complement strand
CTGCTTCGAGGAGGATTTCTTCATCAACGAGATGCAGAACAACCCCTTCATGAAGGAACTCGGGCTCACCGAGGACGACATCAAGGAATACGCGAAGATGGCCTTCGAGATGATGGAAGTAAGATTCGAGGGCGTGAAGCTGAAGGTGGAGTCGGAGACAGGCGACCAGGCCACGGTGGTGACCACCGCGGGGACCTCGAAGATCTCGGTCTTAGGCATGGAGGAAGAGCTGGACCTGGCAGCTGATCCGCTGGAGTTCAACATGGTCAAGAAAGGCGGCAGGTGGTACCTGACCGAGAACCCGATGGGGGCGACCATGGGAACCGATACGGGCACTCAGGACCTCAACCTGGAGGACTTCGACCTGGAGGACCTCAATCTCGAGGACCTCAACCTGCAGGACCTGATCCCCGAGGACCTGAACCTCGAAGACCTCGAGCAATGGCTGCCCGAAGGCATGAACCTCGAGGACCTGGAGAACATGACTCCGCAGGAACTGGAGCAACTGCTCAAGGACCTTGAACAGTTGATGCAGGAATTGCCGCAGGAGAGCAGCACCGGCACCAGCACCACCGTAGGCGTCTGAACGGCTCCGTCCGAGTCAAAGCACGGTATAGGGCGGGGGCGCGAGCCCCCCGCCCTTTTCTATCTCAGCGGGTCTGCTTCTCTATATCTGCGGTGTCGGGCCTGATCCCAGTCCGACACCTATAGGACTGACGCCTGTCTGGCAAATAAAAAGGCGCTCCAAGATCATTACGAAGGTCCGGCCGCCGACGGGTATCACTCCTCGGAGACCATCTTCTCATAGGCGGCGGCGTCCATGAGTTCGTCGACCCCGGAAGGGTCACCGAGCTCCACCTTGACCATCCAGCCCGCCTCGTAGCAGTCCTCGTTGACGATCTCCGGCGCCTCGACCACTTCCTGATTGGCCTCGACGATGGTCCCGTTTACCGGGCTGTAGACGTCCGAGACAGACTTCACCGACTCGATCTCCGCGTAGGGCTTGCCCACCTCTACCTCCGTCCCAACATCCGGGAGTTCGAGGAAGACAATCTCCCCCAGTTGGTCCTGGGCGTAGTAGGTTAGGCCCAGCGTGGCCTTGTCGCCCTCGATTCTGGCCCAGGAGTGTTCGGGATGATACTTCAAATCCTCCGGGTACAAAGAAATCACCTCCTATGATAAAGTGTCTAAATTTTCGCATAATCTTAGCCCAAGTGCAACCTCTTAGGTGGGTGATTCATGTTGTTCCTCCCGGCTTTCAATGCCGTGGGTGAACTGCCTCGTTACCGCGCCGGCAGGGTGATATTGACCCTTTGCGAAAGCGCGAGGCACCGCGGATCAAGGGGATTATTTTCGCCTCGTTGGCTTATAATTTGGCTCATGGAGAAGGTAATCGTGATCGGCGTGGGAAACGAAATGAGGGGGGACGATGCTTTCGGCCTTCGTCTGGTAAGAAGAATGAAGGGAGCCAGCGAAGCATATGGTGCGGAATACATCGAGGGGGGTACGGTGGGGCTCGATCTCCTCAGGTATTTTGAAAAGGCTGCCTGCCTGATATTGGTTGACGCCATGGACCTGGGACTGGAGGGAGGGACAGTTCTTCTCCTCGGCGAGGAGGAGATCGCCTCCACCTTCGGGGACCATCCTCTCTCGCCGCACGACGTAAAACTGCCGGAACTGGTGCGTATCGCGGCGAGGATGGGGGTCAAGCCCCTTCATATAGCCCTGGTTGCGGTCCAGGTGGTGCAGACCACCCGGGGAGCGGGCCTCTCACCGCAGGTCGAAGCGGCATTACCCGCAGCGGAAGAGCTTGTGCGCGGGGAGATCGAGAGGTACAGGTCCGGCAAGGGTAATGCATGAGCCCCAGCCGGGGTGGCCCTGGTGGATAAGCAATCAGCTGCTGATGAGCGCCGGGTCCATCTTGACCCGGTTCTTGTCTATTCCCAGCTCCGCCGGATCCATCCCCATGGCCAACCCCAGAAGCTGGGGGTAGTGCAGGACCGGCAAACCCACCTGGGTTTCCAGGAGGGATTCTATGGCGCGCTGGTTGGTGTCGAACATCACGTTGCAGAAGGGGCAGGCGGTCACCACTACCTGCGCTCCCGCTCCCTTCATATTCAGTAGCTTCTCTCCCGACATGCGGTAGACACCCTCGGTGAAAGTGGCGATCCCGTTCCCTCCGCAGCAGGCGTATTTGTCGTAGTAATCGACCGCGGTGGCTCCGGTGACCTCTATGAGCTGATCCAGGGAAGAGGCGTCCTCCGGGTCCTCGAAGCGTACCTCCTCGGAAGGGCGCAGGAGATGGCATCCATAATGGGCGGCACACTTGAGGTCGAGAGGTCTGGATACCGCCTCCCGCAGGGCTTCCATTCCGATATCCTCATACAAGACCCTCACCATGTGCTTGGCCTCGACCGTCCCGTTGTAACGCCTCCCGATCTTGGCCAGCACCTTGTTGATCTCCGACCTCAGCTCGTCGTCGCTGTCCATGGCCAATTTGGCCCTCTGCAGGGACAGGCTGCACCCCGTGCAGATGGTCATGATGGGAAGCCCCATCTCCTCGCCCATGGATAGGACTCGTGCCGCCATGGCCAGGTAGGTGTGCTCGTTCACCGACTCGTAGGGGAATCCGCAGCAGCCCCCGTCCGGCATGTCCTGGAGCTCTATTTCCAGCTTCTCGGCGACCTTCCTGGTGGCCTGCTCGTAATTGGTCTTGCGAAAGGGGGTCTGGCATCCCAGGAAAAACGCGTACTTCATTGGATATCACCGCCCGTGGCCGCGATGATAGTCGCGATCTCGTCGGTTGTTTGCAGGGGAGTAAGACCTTGAGCCTCACGCTTCTTGTTATCCCGTTCGTTCCCCAGGTCGGCGGCGAATCCGCACTTTTTCAGGCTCTCCACCTGCGCCTTGACGAATGCGGGCGCCCCCTTGGAGAGAATGCTCTCCTGCCGCAGGAGGTTCAAAAAGTCGGCCACGGCCACCTTGGTGGGACACCTCTCCTGGCAGGTGAGGCAGTTCACGCAGTACCAGATCTCGTCCCCCGACTCTATCCCCAATTTCATCTCGTGCAGGAAGCGGCGGGGATTGAAGGCCGGTTCCAGGCGCGCCACCGGGCATCCTCCCGTGCACACCCCGCAGCTGAAGCAATGGGATAAGTTCAGCTTTGCGGTCTCCAGCGCGATCTTTTCCTTAACGTCCATGTTTCACCGCCTATCCATTGCCTATCAAGGCCGCATGATGCGGCGACTCTTATCTGGTAATCCTCTCGATGACCTCTCCGTTGCGGTCGCGGATAACTATCTCCATGGCCATCTGGCCTAACGCGTGAGTAGAGCAGGCAAAACAGGGGTCATAGGACCGGAAGGTCATCTCGATCATGTTGCAGATGCCCTGGTCGACCTCGAAGTTCTTGATCAGCTTATCGGCCGCCTTCTTTATCCCCATGCACATGACCGCGTTGTTGTGGCCGGTGGCCACGATAAGGTTGGCGTCCTGGACGATGCCGTTTTCGTCCGTTATATAATGGTGCACCAGGGTTCCGCGGGGTGCCTCGATGATGCCGATGCCCTCGTCCGGAACGGCGGTGGGTATGGTGTGAACATTGTCCGATAAAATCTCCTCATCCACGACCAGTTCCATGAGGGTTTCCGCCGCCTGCAGGATCTCAATAACCCGCGCCCAATGCATGGCCAGAGTGGAGTGGCACGGCCGCGGGAGGACACTATAGAACTTCTCGAACTGCTCCTGGGCCAGCGGGGTGGCCATGCCCTCGGCCACGTTGAGGCGGGCGAGGGGCGCGACTCGCATGACCCCGCTGTCGGGGCCCTCGACCAGTCCCTTCCATCCCACCTTCTTGAGGTAGGGGAACTTCAGGTAGGACCAGGGGAGGACTTTCTCGGCGATGTGGTCTAGATAATCCTGCGGGGCAAAACGCGCGAATTCGTTTCCCTCGGGATCGATCACCTTCACCATACCGTCGTAGAAGGTCACCTTGTCGTTGGAATCCACCAGGCCCATGTGATAGGTACGATTATGATAGATGTCTCCCGTGATCAGTTCCACGTATTGCGAGTTCTGCAAAACCACGTCGTCGAAAACCTTCTGGGTCAGCTGGGCGAACTCCAGCATGGATTTCCCCATCTCCGCGATCTTATCCCTCTCCTCCGGGGTGATTCCCTTGGAGATACCACCGGGAATTCCAAAGACAGGGTGGGTACCCAACCCGCCGATTATCTCCTGGATGTCCTGGGCGTACCCGCGGTTCTTGATGACCTCTTTACCTAGTTCCAGCCCCACCTTGTTGATGACGCCGAAGATGTTGCGCTCCGCCGGTGGCGCCGTGGGCCCCACCACGAAATCCGGGCCTCCGAGGGCGTAGAAATGCACGGTGTGGCTGTGGACCAGGTGGGCCATGTACCCCAGTTCCCTGAGCTTCTTGGCGGGCGCGGGCGGGTCGACGTGATATACCGCGTCACACGCCTTGGAGGCGCAGATGTGGTGAGCCCAGGGGCAGACACCGCAAAGGCGCGCCGTGATGTGGGGAAGTTGCTCGACCGGCCGGCCCCTCAGGAAGCGCTCGATGCCGCGGAACTCCACCACCTGGAAGAAGGCGTCATCCACGTTGCCCTCCTCGTTTAAAAAAACCTCGATCTTGGCATGCCCCTCCAGGCGGGTTACCGGATTTATCTCTACCTTCCTGGCTTTTTTATCCTCCATCTAGGCTGTTCCTCCTTGTAACTTCTTCAGCCGTGACTTGGCCATGGCGAAGCGGTAAAAGGTTCCCACCGGGTCGACTACCTTGGAGAGAAGGCGGTTGATATCCTCGTCGCTCATCCTGGTATCGTCCAAACCGAACATGGTGGCGATAATCGACATCATGGTTCCCCCCTGATCGGTTATTTCCCGAGTAGGGCCCATGCAGCCGAGGCACGGCATATTTCCAAGCACGGTGCACCTGGAGCCGCACCCGCCGCGGGTCGCCGGTCCCATGCAGATCAGGCCTTGCTCCAGGAAGCATTTCTCGCGGTCCAGGGCGACTTCGTGAGGCCTGAAGATGCGGTCCAGCCTGCGGGGGAGGGTATAGGTCCTCTGGCACTCGTCGCAGAGGTTCTTGTCCGATGCCACCACGGTTCCTTTCGGCGGCAGTTGTCCGCTCTTGATGATGTCCAGCGCCTGGCCTATCAGCTTCACCGCGGGCGGGCAGCCGGGGATGTACAAATCGACGTCCACCACTTCCTCCAGGAGGACTATGGAGGGAAGCAGCTCGGGGAGGGTGAGATGGTATCCATCCCAGTCCAGTTCCGTTTGCGGGGTATAACCCTCGGGATTGTCCGTTGATAAAGTGTCCCGGTACGCCACGCTGAACATCTCCTGGTAGGGGACGGCATTGGCCAGACCGGGAACGCCGCCGAAGGTAGGGCACGATCCGAAGGACACCAACACCTTGGCCTTCTCCCGGATCACCTTGGCCGCGTGCACGTTGTCGTCATTTCTCACCGATCCGTGGTAGAAGGCGATGTCGATCTCCCCGGGGCCCATGGCCTCGAGCTCCTCGTATTTGGTATCCATGATGGTGGGCCCGAAGACGATATCCCCGAGTTCGGTGACCTCCAGGATGCGTTCGTTGAGGTCGAGGATGGCGATATCGCAACCCGAGCAGGTGGCCCCGTTAACGATGGCAAACTTCATTCTTTCCATGGACGGCATCATCTCCTAAGCCATCTCTTGCAATATTCCAACCAACTTGGAGGACTCCTTGGTCCCGATCCACTCCAGCCTGAGGGCCCCGGGCAGGTTCATCTGGTCTAGATATTTCTCAAGCAAGAGGAGCCTCGCCTTGGCCTTGAAGTTCCCGACGCAGTAGTGGCAGGCGTCCGGGTAACATCCCGCGACCAGCACGCCCTTGGCACCTTGGGCCAAGGCGTGCTCGATCATGCTGGAGGTGACCCTGCCCGTACAGGGGATGCGCATTATCTTGGTGTTGGGAGGGTATTCTTCACGCTTGAAACCCGCCAGGTCCGCGGCCGGGTACGCCGACCAGCGGCAGAGCAGGGCCAGCACGTCACCCTCCCGCACGGCGCCGGATATGGCTGCCAGGATCTCTCTCTCGCTCTGGCCCTCCAAGGGGTTGGCGCTAACGCCACAGGTGCCGGAGCATATCCCGCAACCCATGCACAGCTCTTCGCGCACGGTGATTTTCTCATCCTCCAGGGTGATGGCGCCGTAGGGGCAGGAGGACACGCAGAGCTGGCAGTGTAGGGAGCTGCAGATATCCGAATCGATACGGGGCACGGCGTGTTCGACCTGAACCGCCGGCGAGGCGAGCACGGCCAGGGCGGTATTTGCCGCATAACGGGCTTCCCTTACCGCCTCCACCGCCGGCTTGGGGTAGGCCGCTCCCCCGCAGAGGATTATCCCCTTGGGGTTGGAGTCGGGAAAGAGCGACGAGTCCGAGACGTAGGTTGGGAAGCCGCTTCTCTCGTCGGCCGCTATGCCAAGTTTTGCCAGGAGCTCCGTTTCCGGAACGAATCCCACCGAGAGCACCACCGCATCTACCTCCATCTCGACGCTACGCCCCAGGAGGATGTCCTCGCTCCTGACCACCAGCTTTCCGTTGCGGGAGAGTACCTGGGAAGGCCGTCCGTTTATGAATTCCACCCCCGCCTTTTCCCGCACCGCGGTGTAGAAGTGCTCAAACTCGCCGTAGGAGCGCATATCGATGTAATGGACCCAGACCTTGGTCTCCGGGTAGAGGTCCTTGATGAGCTTGGCCTCCTTGAGGCAGATCAGGCAGCAGACCTGGGAGCAGTACTCGAGGTAATTCCTGTCCCGCGATCCCGCGCAGGCGACGATGGCGACCTTCTCCGGCTTTATGAGGCCCGCGGTCACCCGGCGCTCGAACTCGATGGCGTTCATGACACCGGGATATACCCCGTAGCCATATTCCTTTATGGCCGTGGCGTCATAGGGCTTAAGGCCAGTGGACACCACCACCGCTCCGGCGCCGACCTCCTTGGTCTCCATGCCGCCGATGATGATCTGGTCGCAGACCTTGGCGCATTCCCCGCACTGGTTGCAGGCGGCAGCGTCTATGACGTAGGATCCCAGGCCACCGTAGAAGATGGCCTTACGCTCCAGGCCGTAATCGTCGACGGTGATGGGGCAGACCTCTGCGCATTTTCCGCAGGCGTCGCACTCACCCACGCAGGACGTGCTCACGTTGACCTGCGCCCGGTAATTACCCACCTTTCCCGCCATGGAGTCCAGCTCGGCGTTGGTGTGGACGGTGATCTTTTGGTTTGCCAGCACGCGGTTCGCGTAGTGGTAGACGGTGTGGGATCCCGGGGTGCCCTCCGGGTAGAGCCGGTCCAGTTTGGCCACGATTCCGCCCAGTACGGGCCCTTTTTCGATAAGGGTCACTTCGTACCCGGCCGAGGCGATGCAAGAGGCGGCCTCCATGCCCGCCAGCCCGCCCCCGATCACCAGGGCCGCTTTCTCCGCAACCGGGATCTCCTTGAGCTCCGGGGTCAGGCTCACCCTCGCTTTCTCCACCGCCCCCCGGATGAGGTCCTGCGACTTCTCGACCGGGTGGCCCGCATAGGCTACCTGTTCCCTCGTGTTCACGTATTCGATGGGGATGGTCCCGAAGAAACGCTCGGCGATCATGGGAGAGCATCCGGCGAAGACGACGGATCCCTTGCTCGCGGATTCCCTGATCTCGGCCACCGCCTCGGGAACGCATGCTTCTTCCCTCACCACCAACTCGGTGTCTTCCCCGAAGTCGGGGTGGGGGGGAACCTCTATCTGTCCGTTGCAGGTGCAGAGAAAAATCTTAATGCCCAAATGGATCACCTCTAATTATCCTGAACCTGTCCTCTTCCATCTCGGCTGAGGTACGTGCTCCGGCCGCCGTTGTGGAAGCCAAAAAAGAGGTGCGGACAAGCGGTCTGGCCGCACTGCTTCCGACTTATTATATATCAGGAAACTGGAAAGTCAAAATGACTTTGCTTAAGGTAACGTTGCTGGATAAACGGCGGAAAAGCTGGAAATCCTATCCATGGAGGTTGGCCATGCCCCCACCGCGATGACCACGTTGCGGTCCTGTTGAAAGGCTGATTTATGCATCGATATCTGATACCTTAATAGCTGACAAGGATGGGAGGAAAAGAACGGGGACCGATTATGGGCAAGACCATCGCGGAGAGGATATTCTCCCAGCATTGTGGCCGCGAGGTCAAGGCGGGGGATTTGGTGGTAGCCGACGTGGACTTCATGATGGGCCAGGACGGGACCTCCCCCCTGGCCATTGAGGCCTTCCGGGAGCTCGGGGGGGAGAAGGTATACGATCCCTCCCGCGTCGCGCTGGTCATCGACCACAGCGCCCCCAGCCCCCTGGAGGGCGTCTCCAACCTCCACGCCATGATGCGCTCCTTCGCGGCGGAGCAGGGAGTGGGCATCTACGACATCGGCTGCGGGATCTGCCACTGCCTCCTCCCCGAGCAGGGGCACGTAGCCCCCGGGGACATCGTGGTAGGGGCGGATTCCCACACCACCACCTATGGGGCCATAAACGCCTTCTCCACCGGGGTCGGTTCCACTGACCTGGCCGCGGCCATGCTCACCGGCAAGCTGTGGTTCAAGGCACCGCACACCCTGCGGCTGGAGCTGCGGGGCGAGCTTGCGGTGGGGGTCTATTCCAAGGACGTGGCCCTTTTCCTGGCGGGAGAGCTGACCGCAGATGGCGCCACCTACCTGGCTGTAGAGTACGGCGGCGAGGTCATCGGCTCACTCAGCGTGGAGGCGCGCTTCACCATCTCCAACATGGCGGTGGAGATGGGTGCCAAGGCCGGGCTCATGGAGGCCGACGCCAGGACCCTGGAGTGGGTCTCCGGACGCGTCTCCCGCCCCTTTATGCCGGCGGCCCCCGATGCGGATGCCGCCTACGACGAGGTCAGGGAGTTCGACCTGGGCGGTTTGACCCCGCAGGTGGCCGAGCCCCACCGCGTGGACAAGGTTCGACCGGTGGAGGAGCTGGAGGGCACCCCCATCCAGGAGGCGGTCATCGGGACCTGCACCAACGGCAGGCTGGAGGACCTGGAGGTGGCGGCGCGCATCCTGGCCGGCAGGAGGGTCAGCCCGGAGGTGCGTCTCATCGTGGCGCCCGCCTCCCGCCAGGTCTTCATGGACGGCATGGAAAAAGGGATAGTGCAGAGGCTGATCGAGGCGGGAGCGGTCTTCGTGACACCGGGTTGCGGGCCCTGTGTTGGCACCCATAACGGCGTGCCCTCGGATGGGGAGCGGGTCATCTCCACCGCCAACCGTAATTTCAAGGGCCGCATGGGAAACGCCAACGCTTTCATTTACCTGGCGAGCCCCGCCACGGTGGCGGCGAGCGCGGTGGCGGGCAAGATCACCGACCCGCGCCGCATGCTGTAAGGCCCATCTAGGGGAGGAAGAGAACGCATGGCAGAGGGAATAGTCTTGAGGGGCAAAGCCCACGTCTTCGCCGACGACGTCAACACCGACTACATCATCTCCGGCAAGTACAAGTTCAAGACGCTGGACATGGGCGAACTGGCCTGCCACTGCATGGAGGACATAGACCCCGAATTCGTGTCCAAGGTACAGGCGGGGGACTTCATCGTGGCCGGTGGCAACTTCGGATGCGGCTCCTCCCGGGAGCAGGCCCCCCTGGTCATCAAGCACGCGGGGGTGAGCGCCGTCCTGGCCAGGTCCTTCGCCCGCATCTTCTTCCGCAACGCCATCAACAAGGGGTTGCCGGCGGTGGAGTGCGACACCTCGGGCATCCGTGCCGGGGACGAACTGGAAGTAAACCTGGGAGCGGGGAAGGTCACCAACCTGACCCGGGGCACCGAGGTAAAGATAGCCCCCCTGCCCGCGGTGATGATGGACATCCTCGCAGAAGGCGGGCTTACCGATTACCTGAAGAGACATGGAGGGTTCAAGCTATGAGAAGGGTTACCCTGATACCTGGCGACGGTGTGGGCCCGGAGATCGTGGAGGCCTGCCGCAGGGTCATAGAGGCCGCGGGGGTGGAGATAGAGTGGGACGTGCAGGAGGCGGGAGCCGACGTGATGGAGAAATACGGCACGCCCCTGCCCACACACGTCCTGGACTCCATCCGCGACAGCAAGGTGGCCATGAAAGGCCCCATCACCACGCCGGTAGGTTCCGGGTTCCGCAGTATCAACGTGGCGCTGCGCCAGGAGCTCGATCTCTATGCCAACCTGCGCCCGGCCCGCAGCATCGAAGGGGTGCGCTCCCCCTATAAAGACATCGACCTGGTGGTGGTGAGGGAGAACACCGAGGACCTCTACGCCGGCATCGAACGCCAGGTGGACGAGGACACTGCAGAGAGCATCAAACTCATCACCCGCAGGGCTTCCCAACGCATCTGCCGCTTCGCCTTCGAGTACGCCCGCAGGGAAGGCAGGCGCAAGGTCACCGCGGTGCACAAGGCCAACATCCTGAAATTAACCGATGGCATGTTCCTGGAGGTGGCGCGCCAGGTAGCCGGCGACTACCCGGATATCGAGTTCGAGGACCGCATCGTGGACAACATGGCCATGCAGCTGGTTCAGAAGCCCCACATCTACGACGTGCTGGTGCTGCCCAACCTCTACGGAGACATCCTCTCCGACCTCTGTGCCGGCCTGGTAGGGGGCCTGGGCGTTGCGCCCAGCGCCAACATCGGGGACGAGATCCACGTCTTCGAGCCGGTGCACGGCAGCGCCCCCAAGTACACGGGTATGAACAAGGTCAACCCCACCGCCCAGATACTCACCGGGGTGCTCATGCTGCATTACATCGACGAGCAGGACGCGGCGCGGCGTATCTACGACGCCACGGCGGCGGTGATCGGCGAGGGCAGGACGGTCACCTACGACCTGGGCGGGGAGGCCAAGACCTCCGAGATGGCCGACGCCATCATAGAGAGGTTATAGGGTCGTGGGGGGGGGGGTGTGGGTTTTTTTTTTGGGGGGGGGTAACGAAAAGGAGGAAAGA
>Ga0315277_10011711_pt1 | contig 11026 bp, 4 predicted proteins | sample YL17G05_15_MG_FD_203695 | JGI IMG/M metagenome (GOLD analysis project Ga0315277, IMG submission 203695) | Sediment microbial communities from Yellowstone Lake, YNP, Wyoming, USA - YL17G05_15 | ecosystem: Environmental > Aquatic > Freshwater > Lake > Sediment | place: USA: Wyoming | collected... | reverse complement strand
CATTCCCAGGATGTCGGTGACGTAGATGTCACGATTGGGCGCGACGGTGATGGAGTGCCCCCAATAAATCTGGCCGTCCGCTCTGCCGAACGAACTGAACTTCTCGAGAATCTTGCCGTCCAAGCTCAGTTTTAGGATGCGGCCGCGGTCGGGCGGGGTCGGCTTCAGGTCGCCGCCATCGACCACGTAAATCAAGCCGTCCGGTGCGGCGAAGACATCCCAGGGGCGGCCCAGATCCGCACTCTTCCACTGCCCCAGGAATTTCCCGTTGCCGTCGAATATTTGCACCCGCAGGTTGGACCGGTCCGCGACCAGTATGCGACCGCGAGAATCGACCGTGATGCCATGCGGCGTCTCGAACTGCCCGGGCTGGTCGCCCGCCGTTCCCCAATCCAGCAGGAACTGTCCAGACGGGGAAAATTTCGCGACCCGGCGGTTGCCGTAACCATCGGTGACGTAGAACTCACCATTGGGACCAATAGCCACGTCCGTGGGCCTGTTGAAGTGGGTGCCATCCAGGCCGGGCACGTCCTTTGCGCCCACCGTCATCAGCAGTTCGCCGGTCTTATTGAACTTATGAACCACGTGCCGCTTGTCATCCGTGACCCAGATGTTATCCTGCCGGTCCACGCACAGACCGTGCGGCCGGCCAAACATGCCATCGCCCCACGACCCCAGCAGCTTACCCGAGTCGCCATCGAAGTACATGATCGGATGTTCGCCTCGGTGTACGACGAAGATGCGGTTGTGGGAATCGACGCCGACCCCGGATACCTCTCCGAAGGCGAAACCGTTCGGAAGCACCGGCCAGCCATGCACGACGCTGCAGGAGACAGAAACGGGGGTGCATAGATGGTTGGCGCCAGCAAATACAGAAAGCGGCAGGAATGCGATAACGGCAAGCAGACACATAGAGACTCCTTCGTGAAGCGATAGTGGACACGGGCACCGCCATTGGAGGCGCCCCTGAGTTATGCGCCATACGATCACGGCCCCTCCCGTAAGTCAGCCATTATACCCGCATCGGAGCGAACTCCTCCGAGCTACGCAAATTCCAGACCGAAGAATTGAGCCTGGTCCATGCGGAACCGAAAGATGATGCCGGTGCCCTCCTTGTATGCCGGCGCCACCGGCGTCGCTGAGCATGGCGCCGCCATACCCGTTGGCCTTCATGGCTTCGAGGTCGCGTGTGATCGTTTGCTCGCCGGTATTTCCGTTCAACCACCACCAGTAGCAACGTAGCCGCGCCTCGGGCGGCGGATTTTGAAATCCGGCCTCGCCTGTCCCTGTATTGGCGCGCTGCGCAGATGACGCAGCCAGCGCAAGCAGAATAGCAGCGCCAGCCAATAACCACGTTTGTTTCCGCATTGTCGCCACTCCGAGCATCAAAGTAGCAAGTTTCAAAACCCCGCTGAATGGTGTCAGCGGCGATCGACCAACATAATCAGTGATGTGAGAGCAGCTATAGCAGCTCAAACGCGTAGAGCTCGCCGTCGCGCAACGAGAACTCGAATCGCACCGGCTGGCCCTTCAGGTCGGACAGTTTTCCCCTGGCTTTGATCACGTGCGCAGTCGAATCGCCCCTGATCCCTTCGACTTCACCCTCCCGGAATCCCTTTATGGGTTTGCCGTCCTTATCCAGGATTCTCAGCTGCAGCTCACCGCGAATCTTGGCGTTGACGGTAAGTGTATCGGCGTCGAATCGCAAGAGAGGGGTGAGCAACCTTCCCCATTCGGGGCCCGCATCGCGCGAGACAAAACCGTCCTTGCGCAGACGGGCGAGGTTGATCGTCCGATCGTTGAAGTTCTTGTGGCCCCATTGGTAGCCGACATAATAGATGTATTCCTCGTCACCCACCGTGATCATGTCGCCTACCCAAGCCATCGCGTGATCAACCGCACTGGAATCATTCGCCGCGCGGTCCAGCCAGGGTTCCTTCATCCGATTGTAGTGAACCAGATCGTTCGTCGTCGACAGCACCGTGAACCCGACTCCACGGCCCTTATCCGTTAAGATCCCCTCGTCCAGTATGCAGCTCAGAAGGATCATCTGATTGCCACGTGGCTTGGCCCGGGAGGTATATCCGAACTCAATCGACCTGAAGTCGTCCGGCTCTGGCACAAAGCAACGGACTGGCGTGCTCCAGTGAATGAAATCGGGGCTGGTCATAACACTTGTCAGCCGCTCTCCGCCGTCGCCGGTAGGCGATTTATAACCGAATTCCTGAAATGGCCACGTCCAGCTCTTGATATACGCTACATGCACCTTACGAACGGGGTCCCACGTTGCATGGACGCAGTCGGCCGCGTAGTCGCGCCACCTGATACTGCCTTTCTTTGCGGGGTCACATCTGACGCTATATTTCCACAGATCTGGGGTAACCGGATTTCCTTCATATTGCGTCCATTTGAGACCGTCAGGGGAGAATGCCGCCCGCAAGCCAGCGCCACCATCCTTACAGAGAGGCCCCGATCCATTCCTTCCCCAATAGATCATTGCGTAGCGCCGGGCCGGGTCCGGATAGTCTGCCCCCATGTCCGTCACGGAAGACCCAAAACCATAAATCTCGAACAGCTCCTTGTAAGGCCTATCCCAATGGATGCCGTCGCGAGACTCGATATAGGACACGTACATAGGGCCGTCGCGCAGGCTCTTTCGCGTGTTGTACCACATACGGAAACGGCCACGCCGATCATCGTACAGAACTGTCACATAAGGCTGACGGGCGTCGTCTCCGCTACCTACCCCCCAAAGGATCGGCTTGCTCGGCTTTTGAGGATGGTGCAGCGTGGATCTCAGCTTCTGTGAGCTTGCAACGAGGTAGTCGTCCACGAACAGGTGACGACCCTTCTCCAAGTGAAGTGCCTGCCATCCAGGCCTAACTACCGATGCCAGCACCTGATCTCCGGCACTTCCTCCTTCAGGTCCCGTTGGCCAGGCGGGCACAGCCATTCCGGCGTCAGCTGCGCCCGCCGCTATACCAGCCGCGATAGCGGCCGCCAGCGACACCAAACCGAACAACTTAAAGGCGTGACACCGATAGAAATTCATAAGCACCCACCTCTCCATCCAACTCCCACTATCCTTTGCACGCCTTGCGGCGTCCAGGTCAGCGGGCCTTTAGTGCATCGATGATGCACCGCGCCATCTTTATTGATGAGAGTCTGACGTAAACCGCGCGGCGGCCCTAACACGGGGGACGAGACGATGTTAAGCGAAAAACTGCCAAAATCGTCCATTTATTGCTCCATTCGCTCCTTGCGCGGGCGATGAGCGTCTGCGTTCATCTGATGGCTGATGTCTACCCCCTCTGACCTCGAATCTTCAACAAGCACGACAAACGGTTATCATCCTCTTGCTTGCAGCTCATTTGCGGCGGGTGACCCAAATGGGCGAACTCCAGGCCATCTGGCCGTCCTTTTGGATGACCCGCACATAGTAATAGCTCTCGCCCGGCTGCGTTTCGTTGTCTTGGTAGCGGAGTTCGAATTCAGCGCCGCCCGGAGATTTGCTGAGGACGAACTGCTTGTTCTTGACGATATCCACCTTGTCGATCGGCCCGGTTCCTCTGATCTTCACCACGATTCGGGGTATCCCCGACGCCGTGAAAATGTCGCCCTGGATGTGTTCGTCGGGACCATCCACCATTCGATAGTCCAGAATGATGTTGTCCGTGGCTGCGTAGGCATGCCGCTTCTTCATAGCGTCGATCATGCCCCGGCGGGAAATATCGTCGCTGATGACATAGGCGTAGGAGACATGTGTGGAGATGTGGTCGGAACTTGCCTGCACGCCCAGCTTGTAGCCCTTCGCGAGCGCAGTCCAGAAAAGGCCGGCTTTCTTGTAAGCGCCGTGAATGTATTCGGTGGGCTCGGGCTGGCTCTTTGGTGCGCCCTCGTACTCGTAGGAGACGTCCAAACCCTGGTAGATTTCGACGAGCGGCTCAAGTTCCGGATCATTGTCGCGCCAGTCGGTGCCCTGGTTGGTCGCTATTGAATGCGGCATGGCGATGCCGCCATTCTCCTTCAAAACGGGGTAGAGGATGGGGCCGCTGTTCTTCAGACCCTTCATCTCCTCCGGAAATTTGGGTAGCACTCGAACTCCACGCTTAGGGAACACTAGGTTGCGGTGGCCATTGGGGTAAATTATGCTGCGCTCGTATCCATACATGGGCTGGAAAGCCCCTTCGACATAGAACATGTCGTTGGACTTTTGCGTGATCCACCAGGAGTATTCGTCACCATCTCCCATCTGGTGGTCGGCGACGAGAACGAAATCCAGGGCGGCGGCGTCAATCGCGTAGCGATACATGTCGAACAAGGAGCCGTCGCCGTCCCCGTCATGCGATAGTTCCGTGTGGCGGTGCATGTCGCCGCGGAGGACCTTATAGCTCTTGCCCGCGGAATGGATGCGGTAGCCGCGGATCGCTGCCACCTGCGCACGCTCGGCCGGATGCACCGGAATTGCGCCCGCCGTGGCCGTGGGCGACGGCTGCCATGCCGCTGCCGTCAGCGCGCGAGAAGGAATGGAAGCTGAAGTGGCGATGGAAGCCGGCAATTCAAGTTGCGACACGAACACGTCCAGGTTGCGAATGGGAGGCGGCCCACCCGCCTGCTCGCCGCTTGGTCCGCGGAACGGACGGCCATCCGTAGGCCAGGTAACCAGCACGCCCCCGCGCTTTCCAGGTGCGGGGGCCAGCGCTGCCCTCATGTAATTCCGCCCCGCGCCATCCGGCAGAAAGACCGCCGGCATCCAGCGGTCTCCCAGCAAGCAAGTTGCATAGAAGTGCCAATCCGCCAGACGGCTTAGATTGTCCGGGCGGGTCATTTCGGAATCCGTACGGTTGCGAAACACCAGCCAGAGACGCCCTCCCTCCCACAGGAGTTGCGGGAGTTCGTTGTAGCGGCGGATATCAGCGGCAACCGTCTGATTGGGGTCGGCCCGCGGCTCGCGCCATTCCCCTTGCTCGAGATAGGCGACGCGGAGTTTCCGGTTCACGTACAACTGGTTGCCTTTCGGCCCGTCGTGGCTCCAGTCCTTGCCCCAGTTCGGCCCCGCCTCGTCCCAAGCGAGCCACGGCCGATCATGGCCATCGCAGGCGATGTCGGCATGCGCTTCGAAGTTGGGCGACCGCGTAACTTGCAGCAACGGGCCGGGCTTGCCTGCGGACACTTGACGGGCGTAAATGTCGTAGTTTCCGGCTCCGTAGCCGTCCCAGGCCACCCATACGCGGCCCTTGGCGTCACTGGCGATGCTCGGTTCCCAGCTGCTGCCGCTGCCCTCGCTCAGCAGCAACTCGGGCAACCATTTCGCCCCCTCCTGCCACTTCAACAAAATCGAGGAAACGCCGTTGCGAAAGCCCTGCCAGACTAGGTAGAGCCGGCCGTCGGAGCCTCGGATCAGCTTGTGGAAGAGGTTGGGGCCGAAACCGCGGCCGGTGCCCGGCGTCAGTCGCTGGGTGGCCGACCAGTTGGCGCCGTTGAAGAAGCGTGCGTACACATCCCACGAGCCGGCGGCCTGCGCGGCCCATACCACCCAGACGCGCCCTTCACGATCTTCGGCGACCGCCGTTCGGAAGTAATCGCCGTTGGCTCCGGCCGGCTCCTGCCATGATTCGGGCGGCGCCCATTGCCCGCCCGACTGCCGCCGGACGAAGACGCGATCAGCTCCGTCACGATAGCCGATCCATGCCACCCAGGTGTCACCCTTGCCCGTAACGGCAATGCTCGGGTAGTCGTCCTGAATTCCGGGGTCGCTGAGCAGTTCGGAAGCCGGGATGCGCTCGACGCGGACGCGGCCGTTGATGAACGCTGTCGGTTGTCCGTAGGGCACTTCGTTTTCACGGAAGGAGAAACTGCCGCCCGCGCTTTCAATCACCACCTGTGCGCCGTCACCCTCCAAGGTCACCAGGAGCCCGGCTGAGATCAGCCGTTCCACCCTGAACGGGAAAACCGGATTGGGATGTAATTGGTCTTCCAAGTTGCCCTTCCGGGTTGTGAGTTGGAAGTGATCGCCATTGATGGCGTCCTTGTTCCAGAAGAACCGCCAATCTTTGAGGCGAATCAGCTTTCCGCTGCGCACTTCCACCCGACCGTCCCATTGTTGCGGCTCGGTGTCGTTGACGCCAAACGTTACTCGGAATGCGTGCCGGGCAGGAGAATCGGCCAGGGCAGCGATCTCCGGACGCTTGCCCGAACGCAGCCCCAGCAAAAGCATCAGCAGGAGAATCAAAGCAGCCAAAAGGTAATTCCGAAATTGCTTCATGGTATCCTCCACGTCCAGCTTGCGGTATCTACGCATTCCCCTACTTCAGCAAAACAACGAGTGGGACATAAGTACCTAGAAATGTTGTGCGAGATCGCTAACTGCTCGCAGACCTAGCCGCGAACGGCAAAGAAGCTAAGCCCCCGAGAATGGCGCTCCGGCGCGTGACTTTCGTATGCATTCTCGTTTCTCCTCCTTCACAACACCCGAATGTTTGAAACTGTGGACGTCGTAAGTCGTTTAGCGGCTGATAACGCAGATCCCGCAAACCAAAATCGACGGGATCTGCGAAATCCGCATGGGAAATCCGCCCCCTCCCACGACCACAAACCAATGGCTGCCTTGGTGCGCGGTTGTGGTCACACGTTCCAACGCCGTTCGCGCTGGGCATGGGCCGCGACCACTTTCTTCACCAGCGCGGCATCTTCCTCCACTTGGAAGTCGTACATGCCGACATTCACAAAATCAGCGCCCTTCCGGAAAGCCAGATCGAAACCCTCGCTCGGCCTTACGCGTCCGGCCGCCAGCACTTTGAAGGCGATCCAGGGCTTGTTCGTCGTCTTCATGTACGTGGCGACGTCATCGCACGACTCACCCAATCCGGTTGCGGCGTTTTTGCCATCGTTGGCGCCCAATGCGTAGCCACTACTGTTAAACGTCTTGAACCAGAAGTCGGGCTCGATCTTCGTCTCCTCGACTGCTCTTAGGACAGCGACCGTGTGAGCGCCCACGCCGGCGGCCAGGCCGTTCTGTCTTATGAAAGCGACCACTTCTCCCAATAAATCCACCCGGCCCTGTTTGTAAAACTGCTGTGAAATTTGCCCCTGCATGAACGCGCCGCCTGCCCCGTTGTCAATTGCCATCTGGACGTTGTCCCTCAGTTTGCCGATCTCCGGGTACGTCTGCGCGATCCATTGAAACTTGCCGCCCCTTTCCTTGCGATACCTCTTCAGGACCCTGACGATATGGTCGTCGGTGCGCAGGATGGCTGTGTTGATGCCACTCTCCTCACACAGTTGGAGCGTGTCGAGGATCTTGTCTTCGACAAAGTAGTGTTTCAAGAGCTTCGAGACATACGTCAACTCGCCACTGTGTGCGACCCCGCTAAAGAGGTTGCCGCCGCAAATCAGGCGCGTGACGTTCAGTTTTCCGATTCTGCCCGCCGGAAGAGGAACGCGCGGGGATTCAGGTGCGGGAGTGTTATGGCCACTCATCCGGGCGAGCAGCGGCAGGTGCTCACAAGTCGCCACCGTCAAACCAGTAGCAAGAGATGTTTTTACAAAACGCCGACGATGCATATATTTCCCTCTCCACGCGCCACCTCATTGCTGGGCTCTTGCCCCCGCTCCCTGCACCAAGTGTAAAGGGGCGTTCCATGATCGAGATCAACAACCGATCCGCACGATCCCTTGTCCAGGCAACCAGGTTGTCCGCAGACCACCGCCCGGCATCCACCGGGATGCACCTACTGCACCCATAGCCAGCGCAGCCAGAAAGTCCCGCCTTGGCATCTCTGACTTGTTCGGGACGTGAATCCTTTCTCGGCGGCAAGAAGCTGGCGAGTCGCTTGCACCGCTCTTAGCCGCCAGCTCGCGATTAGAAATGGAACCGGAGGGCCAGTTGTATCTTTCTGGCTCCCGCCGTGCCGGCGTAAGTTCCAAACGTGCTCGGTACGTCGATACTGGTGCCCACGTTACTGAAATTCGTGTGATTTAGACCATTGAGCAGATCCGCCCGGAATTGCATCTGGTACCTTTCGGCCACCTTGAAGTTCTTGAGCAGGGCTGTATCCAGGTTCCATAGGCTAGGGGCATGAATGGCCCCGTTGCCAAGTGTTCCCGGTCTGATGGTGGCCCCAGAGACTGAGTTGATGGGGACCCTGGCGAAGGCCGCTGGATTCAGATATTGCAGGCCCTTTTTCAGGAAGACGTGGGTGGGATCCACCAAGTCGGGCCGCTGGTCGCCGAGAGTGTTCGACTGCGTGAAGCGCAAGGGCGTCCCCGTACGTGCGGTAAAAACCCCTGTAATCACCCACCCTCCCAGTATCCTGCTCAGTACCGGATTGCGGCTCGACGCCCCCAGGGTTGGGACCTCGTACACGAAGTCGGCACCTAAATTGTGCCTGATATCGCACTCTGCCGGACCTTTGTTTGCTCGTATGTTGAAGAAGTCTTGAACGTAGGAGTAGCCGAAGCCCATGTTACCGCCGTTGTACGCGATCACCTTGCCCCACGTGTAGTGGAGCTTTGCTAGGAGGCCGCGGGAATACTGTTTGCGCACGGTGGTCAGCCAACCAAAGTACTGCGAGCTGTCCGAGTTGTCGAAATAAGTACCGCCGGACGCCAAACCCGGGTTCGGCGCCAGACCAGTGACGCGGTCGGCGGTGTTGTACCACCGCTTGCTGGTAACCTTTACGCCCCGGGTCCCGATAAACGTCGTTTCGAGAGCGAAAGTGCGGGTGAACGCCCGTTCTACAGTCAAGCTGTACATCAGGCTGTAGGTGGCCGCAATACGGGGATCGAGATAGGGGAGGCTGGGCGCCGCAACCTTACCCTTGATCAATTGGAGGGCGTCCTGATTAAAAACCGGGTATTTTAGCCCCAGTCTCAGCGCGTCTTGCCTGCTATAGGTGGAGCGGAACGGTTCATCCGCGGCATTCAGCACCATGTTCTTGGGGATCTCGCCGTTAAGCGGGAGAAACATCGCGCCGAAGCCCCCTCGGATCACGGTCTTCCCGCTGCCTTTGGGATTGTAAGCAAAACCCATGCGCGGGCCAATATTAAACCGGTCGCTCTCATACGGGTTATCCACCGGGCGGAGTTTCGTGTATTGAAACGTGGGCAGCGTCAGGTCCGCGATGTTGTAAATGTGGGGCGGTCCCGAAGTGCCAGGACCGTTAACCGTGAGGTGCCCGAAATAATCGTACCGAACGCCGAGATTCAACGTGAGGCCGGGACGCACCCGGAAATCGTCCTGGACAAACAGGCCCCATTCCTTCCCCTTGCCGTCGGCGTCGTTGCGGCCGTACGTCATCGCAATCGAATTCGGAGTATTACTGAGCAGATCCGCTAGATTCGTATAGCTGACCGATGGATTCTGGATGTTCTCGGAGCCGAACTCATTCCAAAACAGCAGCGTGCCGAACTTGAGAGAGTGGCGGCCCAACTTCACGGAGACCTTCTCATCGATATTACTGTGTGGGGCCCGCCCGATGAGGTTGTACTCGCCGCTCGTACCCAAGCCGGGAAAAGCGATTATTGGCAATCGCCTTCCACCAGGCATGGTTTCCGGCTGGCTTTTATCGACCATGTGAAAAATGCCGTCGCTATACGACCGGTCGTTCCGATTATATCCGAACCTGGTTTCCGACGACCATATCGGACCTCCGATGTACGTGAAGTTCAGGTTCAGCCGATTCCCCGTGCAGCTGAAGAGTCTCGTATTGGCGGCCAGGATGCTAGGAATGATGTTTTGTGGCATGGCATGCACATACGTCGCACTAAAGAGCGCACGGTCGGACAAACGAATATCGGACCGTACGACGAGGTTCTTGTCGGAAGAGGAAAGAGCGCCAGCCCCGATGTAAGTAGCGGTTGTCGCGCTTGCTGCATAGGGCTGATTGGGCTGGGGGAAAAGATCCAAATACGTCTTGTAGGCCGGCACGGCGGCGATGGCGGAATTCCGCAGGCTCGGAGTCGGGACGCTGCCGTTCAGCACCACCGGAGTACGCTCTTCATACCCTTCGAACGCGCCAAAGATGAAGGCTTTGTTTTTCCGGATTGGCCCGCCAAGCGACCCGCCAAACTGGTTGAACGTGCGGCCCGGCTTCGTCTTCAAGAACTGCAATCTCGCATTCAACTCCTCGCTGTTGAAGAGTTCAAACGCGCTGCCGCGCCATGTGTTGCTTCCCGACTTGGTGATCACGTTAATATTGCCGCCAAGCATCCGGCTGTATTCGGCCGGGGCTACTCCTTTGGTAACTTGCAGCTCTTGGACGGCCTCCATGCTAACGATGGAAATGTAGTTTGTCCCGCTTTGAAACATTGTCGACGGACTTTGCGGGTTGCTGCTGGCGTCAATTCCATCCTGGGTGAAGCTCGTGGAATTCATACCCAGACCGCCCAGGCTCAACTTGCCGCTTCCCATATCAATCGCGGCCGGGTTCAGCGTCATCAAGTTCATTAGAGTACGGTTCACGACCGGCAGCGCGCTGATCTCACGAGTCGAGATATCCTGCCGCTGTTCGGCACTCACCGTCTGGAGGAGTGTGCCGCTATCGGAAACTTCAATGGTCTGAGTAACGTCTCCGACTTGCAGGGCGTAGACCTTCCGTACCTGGTGGCCCGCGCCCAATTCAATGTGCGCGGTCTCCCAGGTGCGAAACCCTGTCGCCTCGATTCGCAACGTATATACGCCTACGGGCACGAACTGGAAGCCAAACTCGCCCTGCGGGTCGGCGGCCAGCGTCCGCACCGCCCCCGTGCGTTCGTTTGTGAGGGTCGCCATGGCTCGAGGGACCACCGCTCCCGAGGAATCGTGAACTACACCGTAAAAGGTAGCAGTCGTCACCTGGGCGTGAAGGGTTCCGGCGAGCGCCAGAACAAGCAGCACAATGATTCGCATAATCTCCTCTCCTTATCGGGCCCACTTACCCGACTGGTCAAAGCTCCCAGGTCGTGAACCTCGCGAAGCCAGCCGCCTCGCCTGGCTTCCGCGCTCCGTCAAGCCGACGTCCGGGTCAGTGAGCGTTTGGATTCAGCG
>Ga0315277_10011710_pt1 | contig 11026 bp, 7 predicted proteins | sample YL17G05_15_MG_FD_203695 | JGI IMG/M metagenome (GOLD analysis project Ga0315277, IMG submission 203695) | Sediment microbial communities from Yellowstone Lake, YNP, Wyoming, USA - YL17G05_15 | ecosystem: Environmental > Aquatic > Freshwater > Lake > Sediment | place: USA: Wyoming | collected... | reverse complement strand
TGTAATTCTAGCAAATGCCGAAACATATGTCAGGCTGATGAAGGATGTTCATTATAAAGCGTTTAATAAATCTAAAGAAAGAAAAGAAAAACTTAATAATGTATTAACCGATGCTGATAAATCGGGGAATAACATATATCCGTGGCCAGAAATTAAGATTCGAAATGCAGGCGGTAGAGAATTGGTTTTAGAATATCCAGGTAGTCGAGAACTGGTAGGAAAACTTGGATCCGATAATAAAAATTTATGGCCTGAAGTTGATTTTGTTGAAAATTTCTTTGAGATATCAACTAAAAAGACCGATAGTTTAACAGGAAAAGAAGGGAATACCGACAATAAAATTGAATATATTTTTGATTCGACAAAAGATACAATTAGTAATGATTTAAGTGTGTTAACCAATATAATGAATTATATTCCTTATAATAATAAGGCTATCAGTTCAATTTTATATGAGTTATATGAGAGAGCAAAATACACTACATCGTTAAGTCCATTTAGTAATGGGGCAATACAAGAGCTTGCAAATGTTGAATATAATAATTTAAAGGAACAAGTTATTGACGATATTGATATTGTAGAGGTCTTAAAGAAAAATATTACGAGTCAGAGCGCGTTAATTAAACAATTGGAAGAAGTGTCGGCTTTTGATAGATATCCATATTATAAAGACCAATTACCAACCATACCATATATTAAAGACGCTATCGACCAAGATTTTAGTGTTCAAAAATATAATGGGCCATCAGATAAAACAATAACGCCTAATAGTAATTATACTCAAGTATCGGGATTCATTAAGAATTATAAAGCTGAAGATTATAGAAATAAAATTTATCCATTCAATTCGTCAACATATGTAAGTTATTTGGGTAAGTCGGTTAATTTAAATCTTAATAATATTTTATATCTTCGAACGCCTGATGATTTCATTGCTTCGCCATTATCGCCAGATATGTGGATTAAAGATGGATATAATAGTAACTTTTTTCAATATCCATTAATGGTAAATGGAATTAATAAACATATTTTAAACACCCCGTATTTTCATAAGCAATTATATGAAGATTTTGCCACTAACTCCCAGCCACAAGAAAAATACGTTGGATCCGCATACTTACTTTTAAATTCATTACCATTTAAAGATCTAGACGAAGAAACAACATATGTTCCTGTTGAAGATCTAGGTAAAATCCGTGGAGTTCCAACATTAATTTCAAGTATTTTTAGAGAAATTGGTGCAACTCATTTTATACCATATCATATGATGTTAAAATGGGGGTCGATTTATCATAGATATAAAAAATGGATAAATGAAAGTGTAGATATCGTTGGTAGTGTTACAGATATTATTGATGGTAGGTTATTTTTTGATAATAATTCATCCCCTGGTTTGGTATATAACACAATATCAGGTAAAACAGTAGATAGAAATCTCCAAAAAGATATTGGGTTTCATCCATATTATGAAACTATATTTCATCAGATTGTTAATGGATATGGATTTTATGATACAACGCTAGGAATAACAGGCTACACTAATATGATAACGAGTGGCGTCACTAAATTGTATTATCAAGACGCGCATGGGGCTAATTCATGGGCAACATTTATTGATAATTCAAAATTTTATCCAACAGACAAAAGGTACACATTATTACCGTGTAACGGATATAATAATGCAGATGGAAGTGATTTTACATTAGCCGAACAGGAAAATTTCCGAGCATTATGGAATATAAATGTAACAGATCAAACATTATTGAGATATAGTGGATATACATTTCCATCGTATGATGAATATTTTACGGCAACAGGATTAACAGGTGTTAATTCGTTGGATTATAATCATAGAAAAGTAATTGATTTGATTGCCACGTTCAAACCTGACATTTTAGATACATTTGAGTTAGCTTTCTTGGATTTTGCAAGTGAAAAACTGAATGAAGAAGTAACATATAAACCATATAATGTAAAATATGGTAAATTTCAGGATCTATTACAGAAAATTGTGTCTGTGACAAAAAACGATAACGACACATCCGAGTACTACACAATAGTTAATATACTTAAAGAAAGACAAGTAACAGAATTACAGTATCTAACTAATGAACTTTTATCCAATGATAATTTGATAAGATTTGTGATGGGAAATCCAAGAGAAGTTGATAATTACGTATTAGGTGGATTTACAAGTACAAACGTAGAAAATTTCTCAGTCAATTCATATACGTCGCCAGACCCTACTCTCATCGAATTGTATTTGGGTAAAGATATTGACGGATATTATCATGATTTCTTTATAGTTAACGATATTGAGGAAAGTGAAGAAAACATCAAACAATTTAGGTCATTAATTTATACATATGCAGGATTACGAGCCAATGGGCAAAATCTAGTTAAAGCGGATTTTATTACTTATTTAAAAACATATATAGTGTCGCCAGTCAAAAACACAACGACTGATGTTAGTGGACAAAACGAAAGATTAAATATTTTTTTACAGGAATTAATTAATAAAATTCAGGGCCCAGATTTTGTTATTCGAGCAGAGAACGAAAATTCAATTATAAAAAGAGGGTATAACGACGATCCTATTAAATTAGAATTATATAGTTATTTTAAATCATTTAATGATAAATGGACAGCTGGAAATTCCATTGGGCAAAGAACATTAATGGAGGAATTTTTATTTTTAGATAAGGCGAATAGAGATATTGGTAGTTCTGTATATCTTGATATGGAACGAATTCACAATTTGATGAATGAAAAGAATGAAAAAATTAATTTGTATAGTTTAATTTCACTTCTGATTCAAGATAGTGGATTTGATATAAGAGCATTACCAGCATATGTGAATTTTTATGGAACAAATTTTTCGAATACAAATAAGATCGTGCCATCTAAGAATGTTGCTCAAAATATGTTTGGAACGTTTTTAGAGGTCGATTATCAAGAATCATCCCCAAAAATCATTTTACAATATGTTGGTCCAACGTCAAAACATCTAGAAATATCTGAAATTAATAATAAGTATAAGTTTAAAAATGATAGTTATGATATTGGAGATGTACATAATAATCCAATTATTGTGGCCCCAGATATTTTTACTAAGACGAATTTGTCACAATCAAATAAAGTTGTTGCATTTGAAGTAAGTTTTGGCGATCAGAATCAATCGATTTTTAAGGGTGTGGAGTTAGATCAATCATCAATAAGAAACACATCCGAATCTTTCGCGGTATTAGAAAGGTTAGGACGAAGTGAAACAGGGGCAAGTACTGCTCAGGTTGATATCGGGTTATTCGACATATACAGGCAGTCATCATATCAATGTCAGGTAACTGCTATGGGTAATGTAATGATACAACCAACAATGTATTTCTATTTAAAGAATATTCCTTTGTTTAAAGGGTCTTATTGGATAACTGAGGTGACACACGATATTAAGCCAACAGGTATTCAAACGATATTTAAAGGAACAAGAATTCCTAATCAGTCATTACCGAATCCAACAGACTCATTCTTGGCAAGTTATCGCTCATTATTTGATAAATTAATAAAAGAGGCGGTTATTAAAACAAAAAAAGAACAAATAGAATTAACTGGTAGCACGGAAAACGCAGAGATTAAGGTACAGCCTGATAATCCTATTATAGGTGAAAGGCCAGTAAATGAGAGGGGATATGAATATGGAATACCATATAATGGCGATAATTCCGATAAATATGTACAATTAATTAGATATGAGGGCAATAAATGGTTAAAAGCAAAAGCTGTTACTATGGGCGGGCCGAGATACAAGATAGATGTTAATTCAGATATGAGTATAGTGTCAAGGCTCACAGAAGGTATCGACATTCCTAAAATATTAAAATGGAAGGATATAGAAATTTTGAGTTCATCTCAAGATTTTTATGTAACTAAGTTTGATTTTGATGAAATAACTCCGAATGATATTATTACGAAATACAGTCAAACAGAATTTATGAATCCTAGGCATGGTAAAATGAAAGATAATAAATCTGTAACCGTTGTCACGAATATGAGTTCGGTGAATAGAATATATACGGGACCTATTAGTGTAGGCCCACCAGTATCCGCCCCAGCGCTTGATTCATCAGGGTATTTAATTGATAGTTATGGTATAGGATTATCTCGTTCGTTAATGTCAAAATTAGGGTTATTTGATGGGGACGTTGTGTATTTCAAATTGTCATAAGAAATTAATCAAAACCTAGATATTTATATAAAAATATAAGCATGAATAATGTAACTAAGATTTTAGACGATTTTTTGGAGACAACAGAAATAAAAGATGTTTCTGAAGATGGAAAAGAACAAACAGTATGTGATAGAGAAACTGGTGAATGCTATGTAATTAGAACAAAAGATGGACTAGTTGAAAGAATTAATAAAAAATATATTACCGAAGACGGTAGACAATTATTACAAGATTAAACTAATATTAACCAATGGGAAAACTACAAGAAGAGCTAAAACGTTTCAACGCTATAAACAAATATACCGAGAAACTTTTAAATGAACAGAAGCCACCTACACCGCCAGCAGCGGGAACAATACCACCACCGCCAGCGGACGCAAATGCGGCAGACCCAAATGCGGCACCACCTGTTCCACCAGCAGGGAATGAAGTTCCTACGGCAGATGCTGGGCCATCTTTAGATGGAGCAACTGATGCTGGAGCCGACGCAGAAGCGGAAGCCGCTATCGAAAAAGACCCAACAGCTGACGATACAACCGAAGAAATTGACATTACTGATTTAGTTAATATGACTAAAGATATTAAGAAACAACTTGATGATACACAGAATCAAGATGGTGGAGCAATTCAAAAAATGGATGCGGTATTTGCTAAATTAGGTGAGTTAGAAGGAAAATTAGGTGAAATGGATCAAGTTTTAGCTAAAATAGACCAATTAGGTGTACAGATTCAACAGGTTAAACCAAAAACACCAATGGAAAAACTTGAGATGAGGTCATTAGATTCATATCCATTCAGTAAAAAACCAGATGAATTTTTTTCCGAGAAACAACAGGAAATGCAGGACACAGGTAAGAACGAATATGTATTAACTAAAGGTGATGTTGAAAATTATGGAAAAAATGAAATAATGAAATCATTTAACCCAAAAGCAAACGAAAACCCTTACAACTATTCTTAACACTATTGATTTTTTTATATTTACGTAATTTTACGAAACGATAATTTTTAAAACGCCGCACGCGGCAATGAATTTTTTTAACAACAATGATTAATAACACCGTTATATTAATAAAGCCGGCTTTGGAGAGAGAATTGTATCCAAGGTCGGTTTTTATTTTTGAAATTATTTATTCACGACATTTGGCAATAAGAAAAATTTTACTTATATTTTGATTACATAAACATTTTACAAACTAAATTAAATTAAATTATGGGAACATTTGAAGCAGTACAAGCACAGTACGAAAAAAACAAGAACGCCGCAAGCGGCAGCAAATTCGCCTCTTCAGAGGAACGAATGAAAAAGTATTTTACAACAGTATTACCGAAAGGTTCTACAGGTGAAGAAAGACGGGTACGTATTCTACCTACTAAAGATGGTTCGTCGCCATTTGTCGAGGTATATTTCCACGAAATACAGGTAGATGGAAAGTGGGTTAAACTTTTTGACCCGAAGCAAGAAGGAAAGAGATCTCCATTAAATGAAGTAAAAGAAAGTCTTGAAGCCACGGGAGTTGAGTCAGATAAAGAACTTTCAAAATCTTATCGTTCACGTAAATTTTACATCGTGAAACTTATTGATAGAGATAATGAGGCAGATGGCCCAAAATTCTGGAGATTTAAACATAACTCAAAACAAGAAGGTATTTTGGATAAAATCTTTCCAATTTTCCGTAATAAAGGTGATATTACAGATCCTGCTAAAGGACGTGATTTAATCCTTTCTTTATCTTTAACCACGTCAGGAACAGGTAAAGTATATACCTCAGTAAATTCTATTATTCCTGAAGATGTTGGTCCATTACATACTGATGATGAAGTTGTAAAGAAATGGATTACAGACCCTTTAACATGGTCGGATGTTTATTCAAAAAAGCCAGAAGATTATCTTGATATGGTTGCCAATGGTGAAACACCTAAATGGGATAAAGATGCTAAGAAATGGGTTAACGGTTCAACGGCTGAAGCAAATATTGGTGGAGCCACTTCATCTGATGCCGCGATAATTCCCGATGATTCACAGGCAGGAGATGAACCTGATGAGGATCTTCCGTTCTGAAATAACCAATCTACCGATATTCTTCCGCTTTACTAGAAATTGGAAGAATATCGGTAATTTTTAAAAACAAAAAACATTTATGGAGAACAAAGAATATCTTGTATTTGCACAGGTTACGCCTGAAAACATCAAAAAACTTAAAAAAATTGAAGAGAAAGGAAGTAATAGCCTTAAACAAGATTTAGCTGACGGTAAAATAACTATAGGTGAGGCATACAAAAAAGTAACTGTTCATGTTGGTCATAATAGTGGTAAATATGAATGGTATACCCCAAAAAAATTCATCGACGCAGCAAGGAATGTAATGGGATCTATTGATTTAGACCCTGCGTCATCGGAAATTGCGAATAAGGTAATTCAATCAACAAAAATATATACAGAACAAGATAGTGGCTTAGTTCATCCTTGGAGTGGAAATGTATGGATGAATCCGCCTTATAACAACTCATTGGTTGGAGAATTTACACGGAAATTAATAGAAGATTTACCAAGCATTAATCAAGCGTGTGTTTTGGTAAATAATGCAACAGAAACTCGATGGTTCGATCACATCGTAACAAAATGTGATGTGATGTGTGCTGTTAAAGGAAGAATAAAATTTCTTGATGAAAATGGAGAGGCAACAGGTTCATCATTACAAGGACAGGTAATCATGTATTTTGGAAAAAATTCAGATAAGTTCATCAAGGAATTTAAAGTATTTGGATCATGTTGGAAGGTGCAGTAAATAATTGGTTTAACAAAGGTATAAAAAATAAAACAAATGGCAATTAAAAAAACAGATTTTTCGTCCGTACAAAAGAAATTTTCGGTAGAAGCAAAATTTAAACCTGATAGGTATTTTGACTTAGGTGATGCGTTTTTAGAGGCATGTGGGCTTCCTGGCCCCGTCATGGGGCATATAAATATGCTTTTAGGGCATACAGACACAGGAAAAACAACAGGATTAATAAAAACGGCAATAGACGCACAGAAAAAAGGAATTTTACCTGTTTTTATAATAACCGAACAGAAGTGGACATTTGATCACGCTAAACTTATGGGTTTTGAATGTGAAAAACATGTCGATTCAAAAACCAATGAAGCAAGTTGGGATGGGTTTTTTATTTTCAGAAATGATTTCAAATACATTGAGCAAATCACAGATTTTATAAATGATATGATAAATGCGCAGATAAAAGGAGAGGTGGACTATGATTTGTGTTTTTTGTGGGATTCCGTGGGTTCTATACCCTGCAAAATGACATATGAGGGAAAAGGTGGGAAACAACACAACGCCTCTGTATTGTCAGATAAAATAGGAATGGGACTAAACCAGAGAATTGGTAGTTCTAGACATGCTGATGAGAAATATACTAACACAATGGTCATTTGTAACCAACCTTGGGTCGAACTTCCTGATAATACATGGGGACAGCCAAAAATCAAAGCAAAAGGTGGAGAGGCAATATGGTTAAATTCTACATTGGTATTTTTGTTTGGAAATCAGAAAGGCGGCGGTATAACTAAAGTTTCAATTGAAAAAAATGGTAGAAAAACCAAAATTGCAACGAGAACTAAAGTAAGTGTGATGAAAAATCACCTTAATGGATTGGGGTATGAAGATGGTAAGATTTTGATTACCGCTCATGATTTTATGCACGCTAAGGATGAAGCAGAAGAAAAAAAATCTATTGCGGAATATAAGAAAATCGCTGGAGAGTATATTAGCGAAAGGATGGGAGTTCCCATTACCGATATAGATGATGCAAAAATCATAGAAGAAGAAACAAACGGAGAGTAGTAACTAAAAATAAACGGCAAATGCCAACTTTACTTGTTGATGGGGATAACCTATTGACTATCGGATTTTACGGAGTTAAAAATTATTTCTATAAGGGAGAACATATTGGGGGAATATATCATTTTCTTAATACCCTTAGAAGGTCTTTTGACGATTATCATTTAGATAAAATTGTAGTATTTTGGGATGGTGAAGAGGGTTCTCTATCGAGGAAAAAAATATATCATCGATATAAAGAAAACCCTAAAACCCGATTAAAAAATGAGAACGAAGTAAATTCCTATACATATCAAAGACAGAGAATTAAGCAATATTTAGAAGAAATATACGTCCGGCAAGGTGAATATGTGTATTGCGAGACAGATGATTGTATTGCATACTATACTCAGATTTCCCCTGATGAAAAAAAAATCATATTTTCATCAGATGGTGACCTAACACAACTTGTTAACGAAAAAACGCAACTATATAACCCGTCACATCATAAATTATATAAACCAAAAGATACGTTTATATATGATCATGAAGATATTTTGGTTGAAAATATCAAATTGGTTAAAATGTTGTGTGGTGACCCTTCCGACAATATAGCAGGGATCCGAAATCTTGGAATAAAAAGATTAAAGGAATTATTTCCTGAGATTGTAACACAACCCCTAACCTTAGAGTATGTAAGGTATAAAACCAATTTCCTTTTCGAACAGGATAAGGAAAACAAGGTTATCCAAAACCTTATAACAGGGGTTACTAAGCATGGAGTATTCGGAGACGAATTTTTTGCCATCAATAATAGTATTGTGAGTTTAGAGAAACCCTTATTAACAGATGAAGCGCGTGAAAACATAAAAATATTAATTAATGAAAATATGGATTCCGAAGGAAGATCATATAAAAATACAATGAGAATGATGATGGAAGATGGTTTATTTAATACGTTACCTAAATCAGATGACGCTTGGATAAAATTTCTTAATCCCTTTCTCAGATTAACAAGAAAAGAAAAAAATAAAAGATACATAAACCTAAAAAAATAATTATTATGCAAAATCAAGACATAACTAAGTTCGAATTCCTTTTAACGCTCGAGAAAAACATTGTCATTCAGAGATTTTTTAATGTCAATAACTATAATTCGGAGTCCAAAAATTCTTTGGATCTATATGATTGTGTCACATCAATTTGTAGAAGCATTGCAATTGATTTAAAGGAAAAAACTTTGGATTACATGAGTGAAAACTCAAATATTTTTCCCGTTCCAATATCTTCATCAGATGTTGTACCTGAAAAAGAAGAATACTTTTTATTGAGAATAAAACTGGGTGACGAAGTATTTATTTCTAGGATTTTCCCTGCTCATATTTATCATCCAAAAGCAAGGTATGCGGTGGATATTAGGCCGAAAGTTAGGAAAATATTATCAGAGTTAACAGATGTTCTGTCCTCTAAGGTATTAACCAAAACTTACCTACAATATGAGATGAAATAAGAGAAAAAGAAAGAAATAAATATGGATGAGAGAAACTTCGGGCACCTTGGCACATCATTCCAACAAGGATTGCTTAAAACAATTATAGAGGATAAGAAATTTGCTGTAACAATCATTGATGTAGTCGAAAGTAAATATTTCGACGGGCCATACTTCAAATATATCATGGAAAACATCAAAGAATTATACAAATTGTATGGGTGTATTCCTAATTATGATACCCTACAGCAAAAAATAATGAAGGAGAATAAAGATGTCTCAGGTAAAGTAAACCTGGATACTCTTATCACTATTCGTGACCTGAATCTTGAAAATTCGGGTTATATCAAAGACACATCACTAAATTTTTGTAGACAACAAGTTTTGAAGAAATCTTTAAAGCAAGTTGAAGAAATCATGCAAAATGGCGAATTTGAGCAATATGGAAAAATTGAAGAAATTGTTCAAAAGGCTCTTCAGGTAGGAGCATCTACTGATGAAATGAGAGATGTTTGTCATAATGTACGTGAAGCATTACAAAAAGATAATAGAGTTCCATTCCCAACTGGAATTTCAGGAATTGATAATCTTCTTAAAGGTGGGTTAGCACGAGGCGAACTTGGTATCTTACTTATGCCGACAGGTATTGGAAAAACAACTATGCTCACTAAAATAGGAAATTCTGGATTTAATACTGGTGCAAATGTTTTACAGATATTTTTTGAAGATAATATGAATGACATTCTTCGAAAGCATTATACCATTTGGACAGGAATTTCTCCTGATGATCAACCAAAAAATGAAGAGGATGTTGTAAAAATTGTAAATGAAGTTGGTGATAGAGAAAATAAACTTTTACTTTTAAAATTACCAGCATTTGGAGTATCAATTTCTGATATAAAAAATAAAATTAGAAAACTTGAATCCGAAGGAACTAAACTCGATTTGTTAATTATCGATTATATCGATTGCATATCACTTGAAAGAAGTATTGAAGGTGAAGAATGGAAGGGCGAAGGAACAATTATGAGAAGTTTGGAAGCAATGACAGATGAATTTAATATCGCTATATGGACAGCAACTCAAGGTAATCGGGATAGTATTGCTTCTGAAGTTGTTACAACAGACCAAATGGGTGGTTCAATTAAGAAAGCTCAGATAGGCCATGTTGTAATTTCTGCTGGTAAAACACTCGAACAGAAAGAGAATAATCTTGCAACAGTAACATTACTTAAATCACGTATCGGTAAAGACGGAATCGTATTTCAAAATTGTAAATTTGATAATGAATATCTTATAATTGATACTGATACTCAGAATACACTCCTTGGTCATGAAGAAGAAAAAGCCGAGAAGAAACAAGCCCACGCAGCTGAAGTGTATAAGGCGGCATTAGAAAGTAAAAGTAAAACAAGACAAAAAGTTGAAGCTGAAATTAATAATCTTCTTGTAAAGAAAGACGTTATTATGAACGAAATTCACAACTTAGAA
>Ga0315277_10011708_pt1 | contig 11027 bp, 8 predicted proteins | sample YL17G05_15_MG_FD_203695 | JGI IMG/M metagenome (GOLD analysis project Ga0315277, IMG submission 203695) | Sediment microbial communities from Yellowstone Lake, YNP, Wyoming, USA - YL17G05_15 | ecosystem: Environmental > Aquatic > Freshwater > Lake > Sediment | place: USA: Wyoming | collected... | reverse complement strand
ACGCCACCGCGTCCGTTCAACCTGATGTTCAAGACTTACGTCGGGCCGGTCGAGAGCGAGGACAACGTCGCGTATCTCCGCCCCGAAACCGCACAGGCCATCTTCGCCCAGTTCAAGAACGTTCTGGAATCGTCCCGCCAAAAAGTTCCCTTCGGCATCGCGCAAATGGGCAAGGCGTTCCGGAACGAGGTCACGCCGCGCAATTACACCTTCCGCTCGCGCGAGTTCGAGCAGATGGAGCTGGAGTTCTTCATCAAGCCTGACGAAGCCATCGAAGCCATCCACGGCAGCGTCGCCAAGCCCGCCGGGCCGGGGCATCCGGGCGAGCCGCAGCCGAACTGGGGCTGGCAACTGTGGCATCAATACTGGGTGGAGGAACGCATCCGGTTTTACGAGAGCATCGGCTTGCCGCGCGCAACGCTCGTCGAGTATTGGCAGAAGCCCGAGGAGCTGGCCCATTACGCCCGCGCCTGCGTGGACCTCCTGTTCAAGTTCCCGTTCGGCACGCAGGAACTCGAAGGCATCGCGGCCCGCAGCGATTTCGACCTGAGCCAGCACCAGCGCTTCTCCGGCAAGCCGATGACGGTGTTTGACGAGGAGTTGAAGCCCGCGTGGCCGAAGCTCGATCCCGCGAAGCAGGCCGAGTTGAAGGACCGCTATTACCAAAACCGGCTGAAGTATCTCACGAAGATGGACGAAGCGCCGGAGAAGGCCGAGAAGCTCGCGCGCGAGGACGCCGAGGCGCTGACGAAGGGCTATTACGTGCCGCACGTCATCGAGCCGTCGGCGGGCGTGGACCGGCTGGCGCTGGCGTTGATCTGCAACGCCTATGCAGAGGACCAGGCGCCCGATGACAAGGGCAAGATGGAGAGCCGCGTCGTCATGCGCTTCCATCCGCGCATCGCACCTATCAAGGTCGCGGTGCTGCCGCTCTTGAAGAACAAACCCGAGCTTGTGAAGAAGGCCACCGAAATCCGCGACCTGTTGCGCCCATGGATGAACGTGTTTTACGACGACGCCGGCGCGATTGGCCGCCGCTATCGTCGTCAGGATGAAGCGGGCACGCCGTTCGGCGTGACGATTGATTTCGAGACGCTCGGTGAGAAAGGGCCGGAGTTGCAGGACACGGTGACGTTGCGCGAGCGGGACTCGATGAAGCAGGAGCGGGTGAAGATCAGCGAACTGCTGCCCCGGTTGTTGGAGAAGGTGCGGTGAGCGCCGAGGGGCATGAACATCGAACATCGAACATCGAACGTCGAACGCCCAATGGAATGCCGTGTGCGGAAGCGCCATGAGCCTGGGTGTTGGGCGTTGAATGTTGGTGGTTGAATGTTCCCCTTCCACACATGACCACCTCCGCCCGCATCTCCTACGTCATCATGGCGGTCCTGCTGATCCTGATCGGCTGGCTGCACATGGCGACGTTGGTGCTGACGGGATTGTTCGGCTATTTCGCGCTTCACTTCCTGAGCTTTGGCCGCAGCAAGGCGCTCGGGGTCGTGCTCTATCTGGTTTTGGTGGTGGCGCTGGGCTACGGACTGTTCCACTTCACGCGCCAAACCTACAAGACGCTGCCTCAGATCGCGGAAGAAACGATTCCCGCCGTGGTCAACTACGCCGAGAAGCAAGGCATCGAACTGCCGTTCGCCGATTACGCCAGCCTGAAGACCGTGGCGTTGCAGGAGGTCAAGGACAGCGTCGCCAACGTCGGCCGCTACGCGCGGAACGCCGTGCTCCAGCTCGCCATGTTCATCATCGGCCTCGTCGTCGCCCTCAGCCTGTTCATCAACGCCCGCTGGGACGTCGAGGGCGACCCGCACGCAGTCAAGGGCAGCCTCTATGCCACGGTCGCGCACGAACTGGCCACGCGGGTCGAGACGTTCTATCGCAGCTTCGCCACGGTGATCGGCGCGCAACTCCTCATCTCGCTGGTGAATACGGCGCTGACGGCGGGGTTTCTGCTCTGGAACGGTTTCCCTTACGTACCGGTGCTCATCATGCTCACTTTTATGTTCGGCCTGCTGCCCATCATCGGAAACATCCTGAGCAACACACTCATTGTCGGCGTCGGCTTCACGATCTCACCGCGCATGGCGTTGTTCGCGCTCATCTTCCTCGTGGTCATCCACAAGCTTGAGTATTTCCTCAACAGCAAGATCATCGGCGACCGCATCAAGAATCCGATGTGGCTGACGTTGATCGGGCTGGTGATCGGCGAGAAGTTGATGGGCATCCCCGGCATGATCCTCGCCCCGGTCGTGCTGCATTACATCAAGGTGGAGGCGTCGCGCAACAAGGTGGAGACCCCGCCCCACGAAACGACTGAGGCGGCGCCGGTCAAATGACTGCCGGGAACACTTCCGAAGCCGGAGGCTCGACCGCCGCGGAGGCGCCGTTCATCAAGAAGCGCGCCCCGACGCTTTACGTCATCATCGCGATCAAGCTGCTGAAGTTTGTGTCGTTCGTGACGCTGGCTTGCGTGTTCTACGCCCTCTCCGACAACGATCTGCCCGCGGAATATCATCGCGTGCTGCATTTCCTGCGGCTGAATCCCGAACGCCGATTCTGGACGCAGCTTGCCTTGCGCGTCGCCGAGTTGACTGAGGGCAGAGTGCTTTGGGCGGCCTTGGGCACGTTTATCTACAGCCTGTTCTCCGGCGTGGAAGGATTCGGCATGATGTTTCGCGCCGGCTGGGCCGGGTGGCTGGCCATCGGCGAATCGGCCTTCTTCATCCCCATCGAGGTCTTCGAGCTGGTGCATCGCCCGAGCTGGATGGTGTTGGGTATCCTGGCGCTGAACGTGTTCATCGTCTGGTATCTGTTCGCCAACCGCAACCGCCTGTTCCGCCATCATCATCATCATCACCACTGAGGCACTTTCCGGCGTGACCCGGCGGCGATCCTGTGGCAGTTTCCGCGCGTGACAACCGCCGAAGCCATCTGCCTCCTCGAAAAGTTTCGTGCCGGGGGGGTGGGCCGCGACACCGTGGTGCGCGCGTTTCAAGCCGCGCCGGTGGCGGAGCTCGGTTTCGCCACGGTGGACACACACCGCGCGCTACGGCAGGGATTTCCCGAGGTCATCTTTGGCGAGGGCAAAACGCCCGCGCAGGTCGCGGCCATCGCGGCGAGATTGCTGAAGCGCAGCCGGCGGGTGCTCGCCACAAGGTTGACGCCGGATGCCGCGCGGTTGTTGCGTCGCAAGTTCAAGGCCGCCGTGCATCACGAACTCGCCCGCTGCGTCACGATTGATCCCAAGCCGCTGCGCAAGCGGCCCGGCAGCATCGCCGTCGTCTGCGCCGGTACGAGCGATCTGCCGGTGGCGGAAGAAGCGGCGGTCACCGCGGAGATCATGGGCAACCGCGTCGAGCGAGTCTGGGACGTGGGCGTGGCGGGTTTACACAGATTGCTCGGCAAGCTCTCCGTGCTGCAACAGGCGAAGGTTGTAATTGTGGTCGCCGGCATGGAAGGCGCGCTGCCGAGCGTGGTGGCGGGCCTCGTGGACAAGCCGGTCATCGCCGTGCCCACGAGTGTGGGCTACGGTGCGAGCTTCGGCGGCGTGGCGGCGCTGCTGGGCATGCTGAACAGTTGCGGCAGCGGTGTGACGGTGGTGAACATTGACAACGGCTTCGGCGCCGGGTTTGCAGCGTCACAAATCAACTCCTTGGCCACAGATTAGACACAGATGAAACACGGATTCGCTTCAAGCAGCACTTCCAGGCCCGCCCTTTATCTGTGTTCGATCCGTGCTCCATCCGTGGCTGATTCTTTCGGCAAATGAAAACGCTCTACCTCGACATCTTCAGCGGCATCAGCGGCGACATGTTCGTCGCGGCGTTGATTGACTTGGGCGTGGACGCGCGCCGGCTGGAGCGTGAACTCAAGAAGCTCAAGCTCGGCGGCTACCATCTTCACGTCACGTGCGGCCAGAAGTCCGGCATCGCCGGCGTGAAGTTCGATGTGCATCTCGAAGCGGATCACCACCACACGCATCACGACCACAGCCACACCCACGAGCCTGACAAGCATGACCACCATCATGAGGAGCAAAGGACGTTTGCGGACATCAAGACGCTGATTTCGCGAAGCCGGCTTTCGGTGTGGGTGAAGAAAAAGTCCATCGCGGTCTTCCGGCGCATTGCCGAGGCGGAAGGCAAGATTCATGGCCAACCGGCGGACCAGGTTCACTTCCACGAAGTCGGCGCGGTGGATTCCATCGTGGATATCGTGGGCGGCTGCCTCGCGCTGGAAATGCTCGGCAAGCCCCGCGTGCTGGCCGCGCCCGTCGTCGAGGGCACGGGTTGGATTCGCTGTGCGCACGGCCGATTGCCAATCCCGGCTCCAGCCACGCTGGCCATCCTCGGCGCCCGCGGCATCGGCATCACCCAATGCGACGAACCGCACGAACTGGTCACTCCCACCGGCGCGGCGTTGCTCGCCGAATTCGCCGAGAACTTCGGACCGATGGTGAACTTGGTCACCGAGAAAATCGGCATCGGCCTTGGCACGCGGGACAACAAGACCCGGCCCAACGTGTTGCGGGCGGTGCTCGGCAGGGGGGGTAAGCGGCCACTGATGAGTGGCGCAACATCCCACTTGTCACCCGTCACCCGTCGCTCGTCACTCTTGGACTGCGAAACGGACCGTGTGGCGGTGCTCGAAACCAATCTGGACGACGTCAGCGGCGAGATGCTGGGCCAGTTCGTCGAAACCGCGTTGGCGGCCGGTGCGCTGGACGTGTTTCACACGCCGATCCAAATGAAGAAAAGCCGGCCAGGCGTTTTGCTCACGGTGCTTTGTCCCGAAGGTGACGCGGACAAGTTTTCGGAACTGATGCTCCGCGAGACGACAGCTTTTGGCGTGCGGTGCACGGTGGCCGAGCGGCGCAAGCTCCAGCGCGAGATTGTGAAGGTGAAGACTCCTTACGGCCAGGTCGAGGTCAAGCTCGGCAGATTCGGCGGCCAGATCGTGCAGGCCAAGCCGGAGTTTGAGCCGTGCCGCAAAGCCGCGGCCAGGGCGGGCGTTTCACTGAAGTTGGTCGTGGACGCGGCGGTCAAGGCTACCAAACGCTGATTCCGGGTTTCGTTTGCCAGACGGCACGAGTCTCGATGCATCCAGACAACCGTTTTCAACCTTCCCGCGCACTTGACGCCTCGGCGCGGGCTTCCTACTTTGCACGACTCGCCGCGCGGGCGAATCTCGGTTGAGAGCTGCGCGCCGCGGGTTTTCCAAGCGAAAGGCATTTTTGTGAACGTATCCGTCCAGAATCTGGCGCCGTGCCGCAAGCTGTTGCGCATCGAGATTGACGCGCAGGCCGTGGATGCGGCCTTCGACGCCATGGTCAACGATTTCCGGAAGGAAGCCAATCTGCCCGGCTTCCGCCCCGGCAAGGCGCCGCGCGACATGGTTGCCCGCCGCTACGAAAAGGAGATTGCCGACGAAGTGCGCCGCAAGCTCATCTCCGAGAACTACCGCAAGGCGGTCGAGGAACAGAAGCTCGACGTGCTCGGCGCGCCGGACATCGAGGAAATTCAGTTTGGCCGGGGTCAGGCGATGCAGTTCGCCGCCACGGTCGAAACCGAGCCGGATTTTCAACTCCCCGAATACAAGGGTCTCCCCGCCAAGCGCGAAATCCGGTCCGTGACCGACGAGGACCTCCTCAAGGCGCTGAACGTGTTGCGCGAGCAGCGCGTGACCTTCCAGACCGCCGCCCGGGCCGCTGCCAATGGCGACGTCGCCGTCGTGAACTACACGGGTGCCTGCGAGGGCAAACCGATTACCGAGGTCGCGCCCGGCGCCAAGAGCCTCAACGAGGCGAAAGGATTTTGGGTGGGCATCGAAACGCGTTCATTCCTGCCGGGGTTCGCCGAGCAACTCGTCGGCGCGCAGGCGGGCGACAAGCGCACCGTGACCGTTGAGTTTCCGGCGGAGTTCTCGACTCCCGAACTGGCCGGCAAGAAAGGCGAATTCGCGGTCGAAGTCGTCGAGATCAAGGAGCGCGTACTGCCGCCGCTGGACGATGAATTCGGCAAGGCGCTTGGCGCCGAGAGCCTGGAAAAGCTGCGCGAAGGCGTGCGCAAAGACCTGGAGAACGAGTTGAAATACAAACTCGACCGCCAGGTGCGCGCCCAAATCGTGCGGGGGCTGCTGGACCGTGTGCAGTTCGATTTGCCGGAGTCCGCCGTAGCCAGCGAGACGCGGAACGTCGTGTACGACATCGTCAACGAGAACGCCCGCCGCGGCGTGAAACGGGAGGCCATCGAGAAAGAGAAGGAGGCGATTTACGCCGCCGCGACGAACAGCGCCAAGGAGCGGATCAAGATCGGCTTCCTCGTCCAGAAGATCGCCGAGAAGGAAGACATCAAGGTTGCCAACGAAGAAATCGCCCGTCGGGCCACGGTGCTCGCGGCGATGTACCAGATTCCGGCGGAGAAGTTCCTGAAAGACCTTCAGAAGCGCAACGGCCTGATCGAACTCTACGATCAAATCGCGCACGAGAAGGTCATGGACTTCCTCCAACAGCACGCGCAGATCGAGGACGTGCCGCCGGGCCAGGTGCCGATGGGGCTGGCCGTGGCGAATCCGAGCTGACCGGCGGCACTTACGGCGCGCTCCGGCCTTTGAACTCCGCCAGCATCACGGCAATCGCATCCACGTCCGCCCGCGCCGGGCGGTCCGGGTCCGTGTTGTGGTAGCGGTTCAGCATCACGCAAAAGGCCAGGCGCTCGCCCGCCGCTGACGTGACGTAGCCGGAAAGAGAATTCGCCCAGCGCAGCGTGCCGGTCTTCGCCCTCACGTTGCCCGCCGCGGCGGTGTCTTTCATCCGGCTGCGCAACGTGCCATCCACCCCCGCCACGGGCAGCGCGTTGAGATAAACCTCCGCCTCGCGGTGCTTCGACATGAATTGCAGCAGCGCAATCGTCGCGTTCGGTGTCGTCAGGTTGTTGCGCGAAAGCCCCGAGCCTTCCTCGAACTGCACGTCGCCGCGGCGAACGCCGGCTTCCTCCAAGAACTTGCCCAACTCGCGGATGCCGGCGTCTTCGGAAGTCTCCGCGGCGCGCGGCTCGCCGCTTCGCTTGAACTCGCCCACATGGGCGAGCAGCAAATCGGTGTAAAGATTTTGCGACGGCTTCTGCACTTCGCGCGCAAGCTCGCGCATCGGCGGAGACTCCGCGAAACCCAGTTCAACGAGCTTGCCGCAATCCAGCGGTTGCGCCTGGCGGTCAAGCCAGTTCGCCGTTCGCAACTTGCCGGTAATCTTCACGCCGGCTTTCGCCAGAGCATCCTTGAAGAATGCCACGAACAATCCCGCCGGATTCGGCACCGTCACGTCCTCCGCGTAGCCCGTGTCGTCGAGTGGCAGCTTGCCGAGGACAAAGACCACGTTTTGGTCGAGCGGGCGGTAGAAGCTGATGCTGCGGCGACCGCCCTTGACCACCGTTTGCGTCCGATTGCTCAGCACGATCCAGACCGTCGCCGGCGAAACGGATAGTCTGCACGGCGCGTTGGTCTGCACGCCCGGCTTGACCGAAATCTCCAACCGGTTGTCGTTGATGGTGAGCGCAGAGATGGGTGCGCCGTAATAGAATTGCATATCGTCCCACGCCCAGCCCGAGCCGAACGGCGGCCCGCGAAAGAAACTCTCGTCGCCCACAAGATCGCCTTCGATGCGCCGGATGCCGGCGTTGGTCACGGCGCGGACCAGCGGCGCGAGCGCGCGGAAAATGTCATTGCTGTTCCGGCGGGCGTTGAACGTCGAGTCGCCGCGCCCAAAGACGATGAGGTCGCCTCTGAGCAGGCCGGCTCGATTGGGCCGCGCCTTGGCGTAGAGCGAAGTCTTGATGCGGTAATCGCCGCCCAGCCGGTCGAGCGCGAGCGCCATCGTGTAGAGCTTTGAGTTCGATGCCGGACTGAAGTACTTCTGCGGGTTTTCCTCGAACAGCACCTTGCCCGTTTCCAGCGAGACGACTTTCACGCCCCACAGCGCAGCGGCGAACTTCGGCTGGTGGACGTGCGCCGCGAGGTGTTGCTGCAATTCCTCGACGGTGGCGGAGGGCTGCGCTTGCTGCGCGCGCCCATCGAAGGCCACGAGGCTGAGCAGCAGAACATGAAACAGGAGGGGGATCGCTTTGCGTGTCATGGCGGCAATTGGCTGCGGGGAAACTAGCGGAGCGCACGACCACAATCCAGCATGCCGCGCGCGTTTCCGCCCGGCGGCATCGGCGAGGCGTGTTTCAGCTTCAATCAATCAACCGCATCTGCGCCCCGGCGGGCCGTTGGAACGCGGCGGTCGAAAGTTCCGGCGCGCCCGCGGCGAGGCCAGCCTTCCGCCGCGCCACGTCGAACAGACTCTCGATCTGCTCCGCGAAAATGCCTTCGCCGCGCATGCGCTTGCCGAAGCGGTGATCGGAGAGTTTGCCGTCGCGCAATGCGCGCAGGCGTTTCAGCACCTTCTCCTTTCGCTCCGGGAAATGAGTCTCCAGCCATTGCTCGAACAGGGGGGCGACAGCATGCGGCAGGCGCAACACGATGAAACTGGCGAACCGCGCGCCCGCCCTGGCCGCGGCCTCAAGCACGGCGGGAATTTCGTGATCGGTCAACCCCGGAATCACGGGGGACACTAAAACGCCGGTCGGGATGCCTGCCCCGGAGAGCGCGGAAATCGTCGCGAGCTTCGCGGCGGGCGGCGATGTGCGCGGCTCCATGACCCGGCGCAATTCCGTGTCGAGCGTGGTGATGGAGAGGAACACCGCGGCGGCATGGAACCGCGCGAGTTCGCCCAGCAAGTCCGCATCGCGCGTGACGAGCTGGTTCTTGGTCACGATGCTCACCGGGTTGCGGAATTCGGCCAACACTTCCAGACAGCGGCGCGTAAGTTTGAGCCGGCGCTCGATGGGTTGATACGGATCGGTCACGCCGCTCATCGCCAGCGCCTTCGGCTGCCACCGTGGCGAAGACAGCTCCGAGCGCAACAGCCTCGGCGCGTCTTCCTTCACCATGATCTTCGTCTCGAAATCCAGCCCGGACGAGAAACCGAGGAACTCGTGGAACGGTCGCGCGTAGCAATAGATGCAACCGTGCTCGCAGCCGCGATAGGGATTGATGCTCGCCTCAAAGCCGACATCCGGGCTTTCGTTCGTGGCGATGATCGTCTGGCTGCGATCCTTGAGGAACTGCGTGCGCGGCAGCGGGTCGTCCTCCGGATTCCAGTCCGCGTCGCGCTCAAGCTGAATACGCTCGAACCGGTTTGGCGGATTGCCCGCCGCGCCGCGTCCGCGAATGGGCCGGGGATCGGAAGTCACGCACTCATTGTCCGCCCAATCCCCCGCCCGTCAACGCAAGCCGCGCGAATGCATCTTGTTTCTCGGCCAGACCGAGGTGGTGTGGGGCAAGGAGGGCAATCCTCTCGGCTACCCGATTGGGCTCTCAGATCCATTGCTTCGTGAACTTCGCGTAGTTGTACTCGTCAATCAGCTTCAAAACCGTGGCGCCGCCCGTCTGGACCTTCCCTTGCACTTGTTCTGCCATGTCCTTGGAGATTTCAATGAATTGAACGTACTTCTTGCCGGGGTTGATAGCGTAGCGGCACTTGTACTTCTTCGCTATCTTGTCATCCCAAAGGGGAAAGAAGCCAGGGGCGAGAAGATGTAGCGCCTTCGCAACAGCCACTGGACTGCGTGTCCCTTGTGATTTTCCATCCGCGATCTTCAGTGCTTCGAGAAACGACCCGAACAGGCGCTCGACTGGTTCCTTGTCTCCCTCGTGGAAACTCAGAATGTCACGGCAACGAAAGGTTGCGAGCTTTTCCATGTTCACCCGGAGCGCGCTCTCAAGCGCGGAGAAGTCAAACAGACCGTACCTGTATAGGGCGTTGTTCCATGTGAGAAGTAGCACGCCCAGCGCGTCCGCCATCTCCTGAGGTTTGCCCCAGAAATGATCGACGAGGAAGGTGGCTACCTTGTACATCGCGTCACGTTTCTCATGTTCGCGGAACGCCCTCGACCCTGCTGCGACAACACTTGGATCAACTAGGCACTTCATCCTGATCTCCTGGGCCAACGAAGGAGTTCGCTGGCCCTGTGGCTGCGGGGGACGGAATGCGCACCGTGTGCGTTGCCCGAACCGCCCCTTGATTCATATACCGGTTGAACTGGCCGGTCCGACAACTGGTGTGGGCCTGCCATGGGTGTGAATTGAAGGAGTACAAGTCCACTACGCAGGAACAGCGTTGTCGGGAGGATCGTCATGGCCGTCACGATGGCGCAACACACGGACAGAAGCAACTGCGGAATCGCGAGGCGACGATGAGGCGAGCAAAACCAGCCGGTGTCAGCGTGGTTACTGATGGGTGAGCGGCAACGAGACTAAGCAACGGGCGTTGAACGACGCGTAGTTGCGGGGACAAGGCGTGCCGAACTTAAAGGCACAGTGGATCGAACTAGATTACGAAGGAAGGAATCCCAACTGGTATCCCCCCGCCACTAGTCTGACCGGAACCGCCTAGTGCGGACCCGCATGCTCGGTGGTGTGGGAGCCGGGAGGGCAACTCTCCCAGCCACCCGATTCGGCTTTGGTTCAGTCATAGACCGCCCAAGCTGCGAAATGCTTCTTCGATCCAAGGTCGATATGTATCCGGGCACGGATACTTTCTTGGGTGCTTGCTCAGCCTCTCCCGCATTCGCAGACCAAGCTCCGACTTCACATGGGCAATGTGGCAGGTCTTCACCACACGGTGATGCCGCTTTCGAACAAACTCTTGGATTTCAGAATACGTAGGCATGCGGGAGCTCCTTTGCCGAGCAGTTTTGTTTGGCCGACACTCCCAGGCTATTGGTGAACTGGATCGCTCGGCGCATGGTGATCCTCTATCTCGTCCCGCCAGGCGGCGCAAGCCGTTTTCTCGGTTGCCTCTCAGGAGTCCGGGCCAATTTCAGGGAAAGCTGGGTAGATCGTGACCCCTGTGGTTGGGCGGAGGCAAGTAAAGATGGTGACGTTTTGTGAGGTTGAGGGGGCGCCAGTTCAAGAGCGCC
>Ga0315277_10011707_pt1 | contig 11027 bp, 9 predicted proteins | sample YL17G05_15_MG_FD_203695 | JGI IMG/M metagenome (GOLD analysis project Ga0315277, IMG submission 203695) | Sediment microbial communities from Yellowstone Lake, YNP, Wyoming, USA - YL17G05_15 | ecosystem: Environmental > Aquatic > Freshwater > Lake > Sediment | place: USA: Wyoming | collected... | reverse complement strand
TCGCTCCCACGGCAACAACAGGATCTGCTCTGAGATTAATAATTGCCCTCGGAGCCTTATTGTTACATGCAAGCTCGTATATTTTATAGGAACCTCCCGTCGAACCCTTTCCAATCGGAAAGATTAGGATCTTGTCAGCGACACTCATTCCTTCAAGTTCATGTCCTTGTTCGACAATTATGCCGGTATCTGAATCCACCCCGCCCAAGAATGAAATAGGAGATTTGGATACAAGGGCTTCCCCTTGAGCCCTCCCTTTGGCAACTTTGTGTCCTTTTAGAATTATCTCCGTCATATAATTACCTCTCTCTTATATCCTTTTAGTAACTACATCGACAAACTTGTCTAAGCTTCCGTAGTGGCAAGGCACGTCTTGCGTCGTTGACGCATAGTAAGCCATTTTAGGGGAATCTGTAGCAAATGCTCTGTAGCCACGGCTCTTGAAAAAACCTCCAGGCATAGGAGACGGACATGTATCACTCACCAATTTTGCACCCGTAGATTCTATCCTTTTGGCATAACCGATATTTTCAGCATATTTCTTTATCATGTTCGAAACGAGTATCCAGATTTCTGCCTTATCCTTTACTCTCCTTTCTGAAAGGACTTCAATATACTCCTTTATTTGTTCAATTGAGGCATGGGGACACCCCAAAATCACAAGATCTATCTCTTCAGGCCCAATTTTGGAAATAGATTCTTCAGTTTCCTTCAATTCTTTCAAAGTAAACTCAAAAGTATCGGAAGAACCTATTTTCTTATGTCCAGAGGCAATTTCCTCGGTAGGGGCTTCAGGTGTGACCCCAACCACATGAAAGAGACCAACAGTCCCTGAAGTCGCAAGGGCCGCTCCGAGATACTTGAGCTCATGCAGAGAAACTGATTGAGGTATACCCGTGAAGATTGGAACTCTATCTTGAGCAATTTTCCCACCAAAATAACCCAAGGTCGCGTAATCAGTAGCTCCTTTCAGCAAAGTGCCATTAACTATAATTTTGAGTTTCCCATGGCGATTCTCAGCTAAATGATAGCCGTACGCGGGCGTTCTGCCTGTAAGTCCTGCCGCTAAGGCTGAAGGTGCTCCTTCTCTATTCGTCCTGCTCCCCAATACAGAGTTTGCATAAATAACAGCGGAGCTCTCGCTCCAGGAAATATTCTCTCTCATCCTCGGAACATGCCCAATGAGGTAAGGAGTACAGGTATTGCAGACAAAGCCCCCCATTTCGGCAATCGCATTAGATACTGTTAACTGCTCCTGGTAAAGTCTCTCACTAAACCCCATTTCTCTCCAGGTCCAGGGATCAAGGGAAGCCGGATTAGTCGTAGTAGGAACTTCAAATTTACCTCCTTTTTCTGCCATTTCCTTAATGAATCTTGTTCCACCTTTCCCAGCACTAACTGGATTGGCACAGGATAGGTGGGCTGAAGCCACCTCTACAAATCGCTCGGCACCATAGCACTCTCCTACAGCAACCAGAAGCTCCATCGACTTCTGCACAGCACCGCCATATCTGCCTTCTAACATCTCCTCTTCCTTTTTTGTAATCCTCACGCTCCTCTCCCTTCAATAGTTTTCTACCCCTGAGTAATAGGTCACTACGGAATCTACGAAAAGATCCTTAAGTTGTCCAAAGACTTAAACAATTTAAGGTCTTCACTACATAAGATCAGCACGTCCGCCATCCATGCGAATAATTTGGCCACTCATATAACTCGAATCGTCAGAAGCCAGAAATAAAACTAAGTTAGCTATATCCTCAGGTCTACCTACGCGGCCAAGAACAGATGCCTTTTTCCTTTCCTCGATAAACTTTTCTACCCCCTCTTCCCCCATACTCTTCTGTATAAATGGTGTTACAATTAGACCTGGAGCAACACAATTTACATTTATTCCATATGGACCGGCCTCTCTTGCAGTGACTTTCGTCAGCCCTATGACCCCCGCTTTGGCGGCCGCATAGTTAGCCATGCCAGCATTAAAAGCACCAAGTCCCGCAACTGAGGAAATGTTGATAATCTTGCCATATCGCTGAGACATCATAGATCTCAACACAGCTTGTGTGCAGTTAAATACCCCTTTTAGGACAATGTCCAGCACAATATCCCAGTCCTCCTCCGTCAGCTCAATGATAGGTTTATTTCGGAGGATTCCGGCATTGTTCACCAAGATATGTACCCCGCCAAAAACTTCCAAAGCCTTCTTAACTAAATCATGAACTTCACTAAGCCTACTCACGTCCGCTTTAAAGCCAAGGGCGCTCCCGCCCTGGTCTTTGATTTCCTGGGCTACACGGCGCGCCCTTTCGATGTTGATGTCCCCTACCACGATAGCTGCGCCCTCAGAGGCTAACTTCTTGGCTATAGCCTCCCCTATTCCTCTCCCGGAACCCGTTACTATCGCTACTTTATCTTTTAGTTTCATTATCTCCTGCCTCGCTACTCTTTAATCATTGCTAAGTCCAACATCTATTATCCCTTCGATCAATTGCTTGGCATGTCTTTAGTCCCCTTACCATGGTTCAGGGAAACTTTTAACTTTTGAAACTCTGGAAGGGGGGTATTTGTTGATCAGTGATAGCGCACATAGCAGCAACGCCGTAATTTCTCCCGTTGGTTCCTAATCGTCCTTTTTCGCTTAAAATGTTATTTTCAAAAAACCGCTCAACTTATACAGTAACCACCATTGACACTGGTGGTTTGCTCTGTTATATGTCCGGCCTCAGTATCCTTAATTCACTTAAGCCAGCCCTTCTCTTTGTAGTATTTTAAAGCTCCAGGATGGTAGGGAGCCGGGGCTGGCAGCTCTACATAGTGTTTGCCTGTCTCTAAGTTGATGGCATGAATCTCTCCAGCCTCTTTTTGGTGCTCAAAGAAGATCTTTACTATCTCATAGACAATATCGTCAGGAACCTCCTTGTTAGCCAGAGTGTAGCTAAGGCTGGCAATAACTGAGACATCATAGTCAATCCCCTTAAAGGTGCCCTTGGGGATGGTCAAACGGGACATCCCCATCTCCATGGCATCCAGTTTCTTCCACAATGCATCGTCTATGCTGAGCATATCGCACGGTATCGAATTTGTCAGGTCAATGGAATTTGGAGAGGGGACCCCCACAAGGAGGAAGGTAGCGGCAACTGTCCCGTCAATAAGAGCTGCGTTCTTGTCCGCATTTGACGCCAGGTATAATATGGTAGCTTTGACTCCCATAGCTTTAAATATGGCACGGGTAAAATTTGCCTCGGTGCTCGCCTGCGACAAAGTGCAGACTTTTTTGCCCTCAAGGTCAGCGAAGCTCTTTACAGTCCCCTTTTTAACGAAGGGCTGCAATTGGGACGAGTGGGTGGCCCACAAAATCCTCAGTCCATCATAGGGTCTGCCCTTGTACCCTTCTAAACCCTTCTGGTGGTTTAAGATTTGGAAAGCGGTATATAGGCTAAAGTCCATCCTCTTGTCCTGCATGACCAGCGTGAGAGCTGGGCCGGCAGGTATCGGAACTGGCGTTATCTTTATCCGGTCAGAATACTTATCCATCAGGGTAGAAATTGCCACCACTTCCATGTAGTAGGTACTACCAACCCCCGAGTGCCCCCAACCATAGGTTACCTTCTCTTTAGCAAAAGACGGCATCACCACCATAAACAGCATTCCCGCCACCAACATTACTAACTGTAATCTTTTCATTTTATCCACCCTTCCTGGAGCCTTAAAACCACGACCCTTGAAAAACCATTCCACCTATTAAATCATGCAATAACCGCCATTGACACTAATGGTTTGCCCCGTGATATGCCCAGCCCTCAAATCAGAAGCTAAAAATATAATCATATTGGCCACATCCTCAGGCTTACCAAACTGACCAAGCGGATAAAGACGCAAGACCTTTTTCATCTGATCCTCATACGCAGCATATTTCTCCAAACTCTCCTGCTTCATCTTCTCTACCATCTCTGTCCGTCGCTCTCCAATGGTCATCGAAGGACACACGACATTAACCCGAATCCCGTGCCGCCCCACTTCTTTCGCTAACGCCTTGGAAAAAGCCACTACAGCCGCCTTCGCTCCCGAATAAATGGGCTGGTTGGGCTCTCCAACCCGCGCCGCATCAGAAGCAACATTAATAATGCTACCCGCTTTGCGTGAAATCATATGGTCAATCACCGCCTTGGTAAAGTTAAGGGTCCCATAAAAACAGACCTCAACCTGGAAGGCCCAGTCTTCTCTCTTCTGCTTAACAAAGAACTCAATTTGCCATGCCCCTGCATTGTTCACTAATATGTCAATTTGGCCAAATCTTCCCAGAGTATCGGCTACGGCCTGCTTCACCATCTCCCAGTTGGCCACATCACCCTTAACAAAAAGAGCCTCCCCACCCCTATCCTTCACTTCCTTTACTGCCGCGTTCCCTCTCCCCTCATCGAGATCCGCAACGACCACTTTGACACCCTCATCCGCCAACCCCAATACCGCCGCTTTACCCATTCCCCAACCACCTCCAGTGACAATGGCTACCTTATCCTTCAGCTTCAGCTCCATTTCTCCTCCTTTCAAGGAATATTCATCCTTAGTAGGGTAAGAATTTACGCCCTAATAGATCCCGAACAATCACCAGCTTTTGCGCCTCAGCAGTTCCGTCAGCAAATTCATAACCCATCACATCGAGCATGCGCTGGATCAAAGGATACTCTGTGCTATACCCATAATGCCCCATCATTCGGATGCAATCATGAATTACCTCAAAGGCAATTATTGGGGCATACCACTTGCACATGGCTGCCTCTTTTGAATGCTTTATCCCTTGATCGCGCATCCACAATGCTCGATAACAAAGTAGTCTCGCTGCATCAAGCTTGGTCGCAGCCTCAGCAATCTTAAAAGATATGGCTTCAAACTTCGCTATTGGTTTTCCGAAAGCAGTCCTCGATTTTACATAGGCTGTTACCTCACTTAGCGAAGTCTGAGCCTGCCCTAAAGCAACAAGAGTTATCAACACCCGGATAACGTCAAAACGATCCATCAGCATATAAAACCCTTTACCCTCATCGCCGATCCGGTTGCCGATAGGTACCTCAACTGAATCGAAGACGACTGCACAGCATTTGAATGGATGGAGACCGGCATAAGGGATCGCTTCTAAAGAGAGCCCTGGGCTGTCTGAAGGAACTACAAAGCAACTGACTCCTCGCGCACCAGCATCGATATCGGTCTTGGCCCAAACGACTAATAATTTGGATTGCATTGCCCGACTTACTGGCGCCTTTTCTCCATCCAAAATATAACTGTCGTTGCTTCTTATAGCCCTCATCTTTATCGCTGCTGCATCTGTACCGCAATCAGGCTCCGTGATTGCAATAGAAGGCATCAGCTCCCCTTTACACAATTTTGGAATCCATTGTTGCCTTTGCTCTTCCGTTCCGGACTTAAGTAAGGCACAGAACTGGGTAGGAATAATCACCGTGCCTGTGGAAGCAATGTCAACCTTACCAAATTCCTCAGAGACGATGCCAACCGACGTCATATCCATACCCTGACCGCCGTACTTCTCTTCGGCAATCAATCCGATGTACCCTAACTCCGCTATCTTCCTGATCATCCAATCAGGTATGCGATCTGTTAATGCCCGCTCTTTCGCACCTGGTGCAAGCTCTTTTGTAGCAAATTCTCGAGCTGCCCGCCGTAAATCATCATGCATTTCACTAAAACCAAACTCTGCCATATTCCTCTCCGTTTCTATCGTTTTTTATACTTCTTCATCACCCCATACATCACATTCTATGGAAACGGTGTCATATCATTTTAAGTAAGCTGTATTACTCAAAGAGTTTTCAAACCCTTTCCTTGAGTTCCTTCCTTTTAATTTTCCCCGCTTCTGTTTTAGGAAGTGCCTCCATAAATTCTATCTCTCGTGGATATTCATGTTTGCTTAATCTATCTTTTATAAAATCCTGCAATTCCTTCTTTAGTTCTGCATCGGGCTTTTGACTGGCTACTACGAATGCTTTCACTATTTGACCGCGTTCTTTATTAGGGACCCCTAAAACTGCCACCTCTTTAACTGCGGGATGTTTTAGCAAAACGTCTTCCACTTCATTTGGACTTATCGTCCAACCTGCTGAAATGATGATGTCATCTACTCTCCCTTTATGCCAAAAGTAGCCATCCTGATCCACAACCGCTGCATCCTTGGCTCTGAACCACTTCCCTCTTCGTTTGATCGCTATTTCACCAATTTGTCCTTGAGGAACTTCATTCCCCGCCTCATCGATCAGCTTCACTTCTAAGCCGGGCATTGGCCTCCCCAATGACCCAGGCTTAACTACCCAGTTATCGAATCCCGCATAATTATAAATAATTGGACCCACCTCTGTTGAACCATATCCGGAAACAGGAGATACACCAAAGGCTTCTCTCACAAAATTAAATGTGTCCAAATCCATCGGTTCTCCAGAATAATGTATTTTGTTAATTCTGAACCTGTACTGGGCCACAAGACCTGATTCTCTTACCATCCGGAAAACCGTCGGAGCAGCGCTAAAATTGTTGATCTCAAATTGCTCCAGTGCCTCAAGAAGTCTTCTCGCATCGAATTTCCCTGAATAAGCTCCCACCGCAACTCCTAAAGCTAACGGGGCGAAGGTACCAATCCACAGCCCGTATCCCCACGCAGGAGAAGAGGGACAAAAAAATCTATCCCCTTTCTTAACGCCCCGGCCAAATATCGCCGCAGGCATCAGATTGACGATACTTCTATGATAGTGTTTAACGGCTTCTGCATATTTACGCGTAGTCCCGCTGGTATACTGATAAACAGCAGCATTCTTCGCAGTGGTCTTCGACTCGTAACGATTATTTTCTTTTGCAAGGATCTCTCGAAATGCAGGACCAATTTTAACCATGTCCACGGATTTGTCGCCCACCAATTTTGCTTTTTCTTCTGTAGTCACAAGCATCCTTGCTTGTGAATCTTCAAGCCGTTGATTAAGAGCCTCGGGGCCAAACTGTTTAAAACATGGGACTACAATCGCGCCTCTTTTTAAGGCTCCAAACAAGCTAACATAGAATTCAAGAGATGGATCCAACATGATGGCCACACGATCCCCAAAATTGATCCCTCGCGATTCCAAAACATTGGCAAACTGAGAACTTAAAGCAGAGATAGGCCCGAAATTATATTCTTCAAGGTGGCCATCCTCAAATTTTATCCTCACAGCAGTTTCCTCAGCAGGGTGACGGTCGATGCACTCATGGGCTATATTGAAGTTATCTTCGTTTCCATCAAACAATTCCCAGGCTTGACTCCATTCAAATTTCTCCTTTGCTTCTTCGTAGGTTTTATAGCCATAAATCCTTGTTTTCAGAAAATCATCTCGACTCATTTCAATTCCTTTCCTCAACCGCTTAGAAGTCACGGTGTTACGCAATGGGCCTCAAAGGCAATTTCTACACATGAGTTTTAAAGAGCACCCAGTAGTTAAGGTTGTATGAACAACTTTCCGTGGTAGTGTCCAGCACTATCTCTGAATTGCTGTTACTTGGATTGTCAACCAAAAATAAGGGAATAAACTTAAATTATCCCATTTTTAATGCCTATTGCCAATTTACTTAAGCCATCCCTTTTCCTTGTAATATTTCAGAGCCCCAGGATGGTAGGGAGCCGGGGCTGGCAACCCTACATAATGTTTGCCTGTCTCTAAGTTGATGGCATGAATTTCCCCAGCCTCTTTTTGGTGCTCAAAGAAGATCTTTACGGTCTCATAAACAATATCGTCAGGAACCTCCTTGTTAGCCAGAGTGTAGCTAAGGCTGCCAATAACTGAGACATCATAGTCAATCCCCTTAAAAGTACCCTTGGGGACAGTCAAACGGGAAAATCCCATCTCCATGGCTTCCAGTTTCTTCCACAGCGCATCGTCGATGCTGAGCAAATCGCACGGTATCGAATTTGTCAGGTCAGTCGAATTTGGAGAGGGAACCCCCACATAGAGAAAGGTGGCAGCAACCGTCCCGTCGATGAGAGCTGCATTTTGGTCCGCTACTGACGCCAGGTATAGTATAGTAGCCTTGACCCCGGCAGCTTGCAAAACAGCACGAGTAAAATTTCCCCCCGTGCTCGCCTGCGTGTAAGTGCAGACTTTTTTGCCCTCAAGGTCAGCGAACCTCTTTACAGTCCCCTTTTTAACGAAGGGCTGCAAATTAGACGAGTGGGTGGGCCACAAAATCCTCAGTCCATCATAGGGTCTCCCCTTGTACCCTTCTAAACCCTTCTGGTGGTTTAGAATCTGGAAAGAGGTATATATACTAAAGTCAAACTTCTTGTCCTGCATGACCAGCGTGAGAGCCGGACCAGGACTTACCGGAACTGGCGTTACCTTTATCCGGTCAGAATACTTATCCATCAGGTTAGAAATTGCCACCACTATCATGTAGTAGGTAGAACCAACCCCCGAGTGAGCCCAACCATAAGTTACCTTCTCTTTGGCAAAAGATGGCATCACAACCGTAAGCGACATTGCCAATACCAACATTGTTAACAGCATTTTTTTCATTTTACCCTCCTTGTTAATGAATTTTCCCTTCGCTTCAAGGCGAGGGATTTCTATCGTCCTGGGGGTTGACACTAATCCCAGGCACCCTCTTCCGTCTGATAAATTGTGAGACTAAAACAATTGCGATTAGCCCTAATCCAATAAAATCTGAATAAATACCCGGTTTGATTAAACAAAGCCCGCCGGCACCGAGGAGAATCCTCTCTATGATATTTGTCTCCCCAAATAAATAGTTTGAAAGCATTCCAGCAAAGGCAATGGTCCCGATGGTGGCAGTTATCGCGGCTAAAAGGATATCAACCGTTTTTCCAACAAGAATTAGCTCGGGACAATAGACGAAAAAGTAAGGGACAATAAAGGCAATAAGCCCAAGCCGCCAGGCAACAAAACCAAGAGTCATGGGGTCGACTCTGGCTATAGCAGCTGCAGCATAAGCGCCTATCGCAACAGGCGGAGTGATTGCGGACAGACAGCCATAGTAAAAGATAAAGAGATGAGCTGCTAAAGGTAACACTCCCATCTTCACCAGGGCTGGACCAACAAGGACAGCAAGGAATACGTAGCAGGCAGAAGTGGTCATGCCCATCCCCAGGAAAATCGACACGACCATAGTTAATATCAGGAGCACAATAAGATGACCACCCGATATGCTAACCAATACTGCGGATAACCTCTCACCCACCCCTGTCACAGTGGCTGTACCTATGAGGATGCCAGCAGCAGCACAAATCACAGTTACAACGGTCATACTCTCTACACCATCAACCAGGGCAGCAAATGTCTTCCTCACCCCCATTCTGTTTTCTCTGCGGAAGAAGCTAACAACCCATGCAGCTACCAGGGCATATAACCCAGCCTTCATCGGTGACCACATCTCCTCCAGAAGATAGACAAGGAGAATAAGTGGAATAAGCATAAACCACCCCTCAGCCAGGGTCTTCCTGATACTGGGCAACTCACTACGAGGGATAATTTTGATCCCCGTCTTTCGTGCCTCTAAATCTACAATCACAAATAATGAGATATAATATAGAATTGCCGGGAGAAAGGCAGCAACACAAACAGTCCAATACGAAATTCCTAACATGTCTGCCATAATAAAGGCGGCCGCCCCCATCACCGGAGGCATAATTTGACCGCCGGTAGAGGCGAGGCATTCAATTGCTCCTGCCATCTCTGCTTTGTAACCGACACGCCGCATCAAAGGAATAGTATACCATCCGTCCACCATGACATTGGCTACGACGCTACCAGAAATGGTTCCAAAGAGACCACTGGCGACTACTGCTATCTTAGCTGGTCCTGCTACCATTCCACCAAACAGAGCCTGAGGCAGTTCAGTCAAGAAAACTTGCCCCCCAGATAGCTTCAAGAAAGAGCTAAACAGCATGAAGATGATAATCACCGTAGAAGCAACATACAAGGGCGTCGAAAAAATTCCATTCCCTTCCATCCAGCAAAGGGCAGTAAGGGTAAAGCGCAAATCAAAACCCAGGTGCCTAAGCGGACCTGGGGCATAATTGCCAAAAAGAGTATAAAATATAAACAGCAGGGGAATTATCACCATTATCCATCCTATCAAACGCCTTGCACTCTCAAGGATAAGCAGAAGGAGAATAACACCCATAATAAGGTCGAGATTGGTACCAAGATAGATTATCCCCTGTGAATACTCTGGCTCTCTATACAGCAAATAGCCAATAGTTACCACGGAGAGTAAAGCCAGCAGGCAATCTACGGCGAAGCTCCAGCCCATGGGTGATTTCTTGCTAAGTGGTGTATATATGAAACAAAATACCAAAGCGGTGAGCAAGATAATGCCACGTTGCTTAAGTGGTGTTAGCTGACCAAAATAGGCAGTGTACATGTACAATAGAGCCGTTGCAACAGCAAGGATGCTTAATGCTATCTTCAATTTCTTGGATAGCAACCTCTTGTCAAGCACTTCTTTATCCACTACCTCTTTGTCCACTACCTCTTTGTCCACTACCTCTTTGTCCACTATCTCTTTGCCCATTATCTTCCTCCAATGTCTCCGAGGTTATGGTTTCTCAGTCCTTATCCGAGCAATGGGGATTCTTTTTTGATCCGATCGTCCAGATTTAAGAATGGCCCATGGCACCTCCATCGACAGAATAAACTTGCCCGGTTATCCAATCGGAAGCTGATGAGGCCAGGTAGACCACTAAGGGAGTAAGTTCTTCAGGTCTGCCGTAGCGTTTCATTGGGATATACCTCGCTATCCTTTCATCAGGGATCTCAGGTGGTTCAAAAATCCACCCCAAGGTTATTGCATTCACCGTAATTCCGCTCTTTGCCCATTCCAGCGCTAATGCCCTGCTAAATTGAATCACTCCTCCAGCCGTTGCACAATAGGCAGTGCAATTAGGTAACCCCCTCTCGCCAAGACAAGTCGTAACATTGATGATCTTGCCCGCCTTCTGCCTAAGCATTTGCTTCCCTACTACCCGACAGGTAGTAAAC
>Ga0315277_10011705_pt1 | contig 11028 bp, 11 predicted proteins | sample YL17G05_15_MG_FD_203695 | JGI IMG/M metagenome (GOLD analysis project Ga0315277, IMG submission 203695) | Sediment microbial communities from Yellowstone Lake, YNP, Wyoming, USA - YL17G05_15 | ecosystem: Environmental > Aquatic > Freshwater > Lake > Sediment | place: USA: Wyoming | collected... | reverse complement strand
GTCCCCAGCTCCTCATTTAGGCTTTTGGTGGTACCAACTAACTGTTCGATGCTATTCGTCATGAGGTCGAGTTTTTTCGTGATATCATCCAATTTTCTGCCTAGCTGCTGCATCGCGTCGCTCATAATTTAACCATCCTTCAGCACAATAAAAAAATCGTTTATCCAAACAGATCGGAAGGTTTAACGAGGTGGCTCTCATCAGTTTTCTTTTGGGGCTGACCTTGTGGCGGCGGTTGGAACGAGACAGCCTGAGGAGAAGACCCACTGGCAGGGATATTACCTCCCATTTCGCCCAAAAACTCTTGGACTTGGTGTAAAGCTTGCTGAATGCCAAGGGCTTGCACGCCTTTCTGCAAGAGATTGATTGAATCTTGAAGTCCTTGGCTGAGTGATGCCAAGCCTTTCATTCCACCACCTTGTGAGAGGCTTTCAACCATAGATTGCGTCACTCTCGTAATATTTTGCGTTTCTTTGATTAGTTCTTCGTTCACCTTGACGGCTTGAACTAAATCCGTTAGCAATCGAATGATTTCAGCCATAAACTTATTAATATCGACCATGGACAATCCAATTCACCTACACTAAGAATACTTCAGAAATATTACACTTTTTCCTTGTATTTTAATAATTGCTAGTGGTTCTTAAGTCTAGTTTGAATTAAGGATTTCCTCAAAAAGTATCTTATTGTAAGGATTTGCATAAAACGAAAAAAAAAAAGAGAATTAGGAGGTAGTTCGATAAAGCCTTCTGCGATGAGCGAGATAGACGATGGCCACCAAGCCGATTAGTAGATAAAATAATTCAAATCCCGGAATTCCGTCTGAAGTGGAGACCGTACTGAACTTGAACAATACCATATCACTGTAACCCGCCCCAAAAGCGTTATTTTCACCTGTGCAGTAGATGGAGCCGTCAGTACTAATCGCTATACCGTAGCAAATTTCATGCGGAGCGCCGCCCCACGTGAGATTCCAGAGTCGCGTGCCATTCGGGGCAAATTTGAGCAGCGCGAAATCAAGATCGCCATGTGCAGAGTCCCCGCAACAGTAGATAAAACCATTGGCATCCAGCGCTATACCTTTGCCGCTTGAAGTATAACTGTACCCGATCTCCCAACCGGTTTGCCAGAGTGTCGTGCCTGTTGGGGCAAACTTAAACAGCGCAAAGTTATTGTTCATTTCGCCGGTACAATAGATGGAGCCGCTGGCATCTACCGCCACACCATAGCCCCAGTCCCCCCAAAAGGCGTTTTTTGTAATGTTCCAGAGTCGCGTGCCATTCGGGGCAAACTTGACCAGCGCCAAATCAACATCATCCTGCTCCTCCCCACCACCCAGCTCCGAAAAACTGACGGTCGAACCGGTACAGTAAATGGAGCCGTTGGCATCCACCGCCACACCGTAGCCAGCTTCCGCATAAGAGCCGCCCCACGTGGTGTTCCAGAGTCGCGTGCCATTTGGGGCAAACTTGACCAGCACCAGATCACTCTCATCCGGCCCATAACCAGTGTAAGTCTCACCTGTACAGTAAATAGAGCCGCTAACATCCACCGCCACGCCATAGCCATAATCCGCATAAGAGCCGCCCCACGTGGTGTTCCAGAGTCGCGTACCATTCGGGGCAAACTTGACCAGCGCCAAATCCCCGAGACCCGCCCCAGAGTAGGTTGCGCCGGTACAGTAAATGGAGCCGTTGGCATCCACCGCTATACCATAGCCAGCACTATAGCCACTACCAGTGTCCCAGGTGGTATTCCAGAGTCGCGTACCATTCGGGGCAAACTTGAGTAGCACCAAACACTCGTCTAAAGTACCCCAGTTAATCGTACCGGCACAGTATATGAAGCCGTTGGCATCCACCGCCACGCCCCTGCCTTCATCCTGACCAGCGCCGCCCCATGTGCGGGTCCATTGTAATGCATTGTTCTCTGCATTCGTATGCACGATTACCGGACTATCTGCGAGATTTTGAAAGGATTGAGTGGTTGTACTACTAACGTATATACCGCCACTGACGGTTAGGATCGTCAGCATTCCGAGGATCGTCACCGCATATAGCATTCTTCTACTTAATTTCCTCATTTTTAGAGCCATCATCTAATTGTTATTTATTATTTATTATAATGAATTTTGATTACCCATTTCTTTATGGATATTTAAAAATTGTCAAAAAGAATAGTTTGAGTTAAATTCGAATGGATAATTTGGTATTTATATTCAAAATTGTAAGAAAAAAAAGAGGAGGGAATTAAATTCTTTAAATTTATTCGCTTTTCACGCCAGCTTTCACAAATTTGCTAATGGGCTTAACAAGTTCCACGAACTCCATGGGGAAAATATACTTAGTCGAAGGTGAGGCGCCGATCGCCTTGAAGGTATCTAAGATTTGTAAGGTCATAGTCTTCTCATCGATGTTCTGCGCTACTTGGAAGATCTTGTTGAGTGCATTCGCATACCCTTCCGCGCGGAGGAGTGCGGCTTCGCGCTCACCCTCTGCCTCTAAGACGTTGGATCGCTTGATCCCTTCTGCCTGTAGAATTTTAGCTTCCTTATCTCCATTTGCAATGGCAATAGTTGCTTCACGCTTGCCATCGGCTTCCGTAACCATCGCACGACGGTTGCGTTCTGCCTTCATTTGCTCCACCATTGCTTTCTGTACATCGGCGGGCGGCAGGATTTCTCGGATCTCTACAGTGGTCACTTTAACACCCCAACGGTCCGTAATCTCGTCTAATTTCTCTCGGAGGACGCTATTAATGTATTCCCGTTTTGCCAGAACATCATCGAGTTGAATATCACCGATGACGCTTCGAAGCGTGGTCTGCGAAATCCCCACGGCGGACGCCCGGAAATCCTTGACTTTGATGATAGTGTCACGCGGATTGATGACGCGGTAATAGATTAAGACATCAACATCAACAGGGGCGTTATCCTTGGAGATGCAGCGTTGGTGAGGGAGATCGAAGAAATTTTCACGGAGATCGACCTTTATTAGCTTATCGATGAAAGGCCAGAGCCAAATGATACCGGGCCCTTTGGTTCCTTCGAGGGCTTTTCCCAGACGAAAGATTACACTTCTTTCGTATTCTTTCAGAATCTTGATATTCGGGATGATGATTGCCAGGATGATGATAATCACGAAGAAAACCACTACCCACATTATGATCTCGTTTAATGTTAGCATACAAATTGCATCCTTAGTCTATTTCTAATAAGTCAATTTAAGTAGTTGTAATTAATTTCACCATTTATACTTTCGCATTTAAGTAATTTTTTACACTTTTGCAGTGTTATCCCAACGCCCGCGAAGTTGGAGAAACCGTTCCTTGCGGTCCGCATGAGTGATCCCATCATTTGAGTGATAGGTGAAAGCATTGAGGTATTTCGGACTGAATTGGACTGGGTAAAGATCAGGTGAAGTCATCATGGAGGTGCCGGGCATTAAGGTAAATACGCTTGTCAAGATATCGGAGATATACTCGCGATTTTCATCGATGAAATTGCATGTTTTTTGGAATTCGTCAGAGGTTTCACCGGGAAAGCCGACCATGAAATAGAGCGTGGAGCGCACCTGATGTTCATGGCAGGCTTTGAGTATCGTACGCGCCCGTTGAATATCGTACTGTTTTGCCATGAGCGCCAGGACTTTTGGACTGGCGGATTCAATACCAAAGTAGCAATGAGTTAAGCCAAATTGGCGGTATTTGGAAATTCTGGAAGCGTTGAGTTCATTTATTCTACAATTGCCAGCCCATTCGAATTTGACCCCATCCTGAGTCAATTGCTCTAGAGCGGGAAAAAAAGAGGGGGAAGCACCAAAAGTGTTATCCCCAAGCTCGAATTGAGTGGTCCCATAACTGTGGATATAGTGCTGGATCTCGTCCATAATTCGCTTTTGGCTCTTGGGGCGATAAGATCCCCAAATTAAGGGCTCATTACAGAAGCGACAGTGGTAAGGACAACCCGTTGAAGCCAAAAGGTCAATGGAACTCAAATTATAAGAATGAGGTTCTATGATGGAGAATTCAGGAATAGGCGCGTTATTTAAATCGAGTGGCGGCGGAGGGGCAGTTCTTTGAATTCCCTCTTTTGTCTTGAAGTAAACCCCGGGGATATCGCTCTTTTTAGCGAGGTTTCCCTTGAGAAATGACAAAGTCCGGTCTAACGGAATTTGACCTTCAGCAGGATAAATAGTGAAATCAATTTCTTTCATCTGCGAGTAGAATTCAGCTCGATAATAGGGGGAGGTTTCGGGTCCTCCAACAATTATAGTGGCATCGGGCTTCTCTTCTTTTATTCTTTTTATCACATATAGTGAGGCAACCGCATTGCCTGACATCAGAGAAAACCCGTAATTATTCACATCCAACGCGATGAGCCGGGATGCATAGGACTCCAGGATGGTCTGGGTGAGGGCGCGTTGGTTCGTGAATTCGGTAAAAATAGGCTGATATAGAGCGGAACACACCGGACAGAGGGATTTAAGCAGAGCCTGCCCAATTTCTGGATTGATCGTATCGGGCAGACCAACCCAGTTCGAGGCACCCCAGAGGGGATACAAACTTAGTTTTAGCATTTGAATAAGAGGATCGGTTACTGTGAACTGGGGTAAGGCGGTCTTGTAGAATTCAATCCCGTAATCGTAGCAGAGAATATGATAACGATCCTTTAAATAGGCTGCCAGGGTCGCTAAGCCGATAGAGGGGCATTTTTGCGTGAAAGCAGGCAATGAAACGAGCGCGAGATCAAATTCCATTTATACTCAAAATCCAGGGACCTTAAATATGCTCCATTTTTTCGATGAACCGGTTCAACGTTTTCTGAAATTCCAAGTACCAAATACCATCGCGAATATCACCAATGCTCTCATGAATTGTTTTGATGGTAGTCTGTAACTTATCGCTGTCCTTTAATTCGATGAGGGTGCTCTGTAATTTTTTAATGTTCTCGATGATGATCATGTTTTTTTGTCCGATGGCCGTCTGAAATTCCTGTAAGGACTGCCGTAAGAGGGTGAAATTCTTGGAGATGCCATCGATTCTCGCGTATATGTCCTTTAACGCTTCAGCCACTAATGGCAAAATAGGCCCGCTATCCATCGTTCTGCCTCCTTAATCCTCTGTGGCGATTCTTTTTATTTTCTGAACCATTTGATTTAGGTCCGTGGTGAGTTTTTGCATTTTGGCAGGATCCAATTCTTTTCTGAAGTTCTCCACCAATCCGTGAAGGGATCCTGTTATATGCTGAATATCCGATATTTTGAGGAGATTTTCCAGTGAATTCCTTATATTACTAATCTCTTCTGCCATCTGGGTCATGGAATTGGACATGGCAGTTCCAATACTCAGAACAAGGTTGGAAATGCCCTCGACTTGCCCTGAAACCTCATCGAATTTACTTGATACTAATTTAAACAATTCTTTTACATCGGCAGCGCTTTTCATGGCGTTTCACTGTTCCTTCAGGACCCGAAGAACGAAGAGGGCCTCAATAAATGATCGTCTTTCTTTTCTTCCCCTTTCTCCTGAGGCGCTTGCTTCTGAGGTGGAGGAGTTTCTTTTTTCGTTGTAGAAGGAATAGGCACTTCAAATTCTGCCTTTTTCTTTTCCTCTACTTCTTTTCCTCCTTTTTCAGGTTCTTCTTTTTTTTCCTCTTTTTTACTTGGGCCTGAGACCTTTTCCAATTCAGCGATTAGATTTTGGATCGATAAAATTTGCATTGCTTGTTGCAATTTACTGATAATATCAGGCAGGAGGGTAGAGACCTCGTCAAAATTTCCGATTTTATCCAATTTCTCCAGGAATTTGGTTTCTAGCCCCGGAAGCGCCTTTTTCACCACCGCAACGAATCCGGATTCAATTTTTTTATCAATCAAGTCTATTTTACTTAGCATTTCATTTGCAATTCGGGTTGATTCATTGACCGCTTTTTCTATTCGTTGAAGTGTCTGGACTGAATCTTCGAGGATTCCCGTCAATACCCGCATTAGGGTATTTTCACCCTCGCCTCCAGTTTCCGGACCGATTTCCTCTGGACTCATTTTTGCCTTCTTCCTTTTTTCGTGCGAATCTAATCAGTTTAATGTTGATTAATATATTTATTCAAGAACTCAAATAAAAATGAATTACGGAGTAATTTTTTCACCCTTCAGCCAAGCTTCCGTCATGAGTTTGAGAAAGAGATCATTAATTTTGGAATCTGAAGAAGAAATGCCAATGAGGTCTTTGTTTTCCGATTGAGCCACAAAACAGATTTCCTCGGAATCCCGCGACAACCCCCACCGATCCTTAGCCTTATAATGGCGGAATTCGACATTAGGATAAGCTTTAATTATTTTGAGCTGGGTATTGTTGGTCTGGTCGATGGCTGTGGCAATACGAATCTCGGCTTTACTTTGGAGTTTGGAGAACGACGTTAAATTTAAATCCATTAAATCTTCTATGGCGGGAAATACGAGAAACAGCCGAAACTTAACATTTTCTAGGAGCCGATTAAACTCGGTGATGGTTTCTGTTTTCCCAACGATGAACTTCTGAATGGAGCTCGCAGCAATTTCGGATTCTTTCCCTTCAGCGACGCGCCCTTTCAGGATCTTGTGTTTTTCTATAAGTTCTTTTTGTTGCGTGATCACGGTTTCTTCAAGCATTTTATTTTTTGATTTGAGTTCGTTAATGTCACCTTGTGCGGATTTTAGGGTATTTAACTCATCTTCTAATTTGACACTATCGTCCTGGATATTTTGAAGAGCATCTCGCAACCGTGTATTTGTTTCCGTTAGTTCTTTGGTACTCTGCTCGTACTGTTCAATTTTTGCACGCAGTTCGCTGAGTTGAGTGGCAACAATCTCGTCTTGAGACGATTTTTCCTCATAAACTTTCAATTTCTGATCAAGATCTTGACATTTCTGAGTTAACTCTTTCAATGTCTTTTCTTTTTTTGTAAATTCTTCCTCAAAAGCCATTATATCCTGTTCTTTTTTCTCAAAATCTGCCATATTATTCGTGCGATCCGCATCCATTCTGTATTCACTCCGTAAAAACTTTATTTGCTGTTGAAAGATTTAAAGGCCTTTTGCCATTCTAATTGAACCGCTTCTAGATATTTGGGTTCAATTAAGTTTTTTTCACGTATCCGTTCAAATCCACGCGTAACAAGACTATTTGCCTCTTCCTTTAAAAATAAATTTTGTGTTTTACAACTTTCAATGAATTTTTGTGTTAAAGGAGCTTGAGCATCGAGCATATTTTCCACTTTTTCCTTCAGAATTTTATAAAAGGAGGAATGGAAGCTATCCACGGGAACCCATCTGCTAGATTTCATAGTTGACGAGACAATTGAAGGGGGTAACAAGAGAAATTTTCGGATATTATTTGGTAGTATAAGTCCAGCTACAAAGATTGGAATCCAAATTTCATTAATAGGGGTAATGATATTTAAAGTGCGACCCGAGAGCGCCCAATGAAATAAGTAATCAATCTCATTCCGGCAATTCCAGATTTTCTCCGAAATTTTCTTGTCTAGCTCGGCGAATTTTTCCTGTAACAACTTATATGACTCGGAAGATTCCGGTTTTGAGTAATAGGTGCCCCAACTTTTACTTTTTTGAGTAAGTTTCGTTTGAAAATTGTGCCATTTGATAATTACCTCTTCGATCTCCTTTAGGGTGTGATTGTATTGATTGACTATATTGATCAAGTTATCAGTGGAGAGGCTCGAGTCTAATTTCCCTGATGTAATCGGTTTATCCGTAGCTAATTTTATTAGAGGGACTAATCCATGCAAGATTTCAGGACCAATAATACCCAGTATCTTAAATTCTTTCTTCAAAGGAGCATTTATTTCGGTAGTAAATTTTGAAATGAGATCTAACCGAGCTTGATGATCGCGCGGTTCTTGATCTAATTCCATGACGAGTCTGTTATCAAAAAATTGTGTTATTTTGAACTGTAAATCAAAGAACGATAAGCCATCAATCCCTAAATAATTCTCAGCGCCCGCTTGGATGAGATTCAGGGGCCACAGCATTTTTGAAAAGAAGTCGTATTTTGCCTCACGATGTAGTTCGTGACGGCGTTTATCATACTCCGAGAGTGCAAACATTAGCGCCATTTCTAAATCGGGTGGTACAATTTCAAGATCACGTTCATGCACTAATACCGGCGCAATATTTCCCCGCATAGAAATATCCACTCGATTATACAATCTAATAAAGGTAGTTTTCCCTTAATATATTATCGCTCGATTAATAAAAGCGTAAATCTGAATTAAAGGAGAATTAGGAAATCGATTTGAAATATAACAAGAGATTATTGATTCTTAATTTTGTTGTAATAATTCAGGACTGCATCCCGGGCTAGTTGCTGAAACGCCCGCTTTACATTTTGCCCTTGGATCGCAATGGTGTCGTAGACCTGAATTTCTAGTTCATCATTCGTTGTGGGGCTGATTACTTTATCAAGATTTTTTGTTTTCAGAAAATCGAATACTTGGGTACGTTTTATGATATTTGGTAAGTCCATTTTATTGACCATCACGATCAGCGGAATTTTCTTTCCCAGGTCCGTCCCTAAATGCTCGATTAATTCCTCCATGCTCCAAACATTCTCATTCCATTGTTCGACCTGAGCATCCCAGACGAATACAATGCCGTCTACCCCGTTCAGAACGGTTTTTCTTTGAAATTTATGCCGCCGTTGACCGGCTACTGTGTAAACCTGCAATTTGACGTTAGCAATCCCCGCAACCATCCGATCAAAGAAGAGAGTTCGTCCGGTGGGGTCTACAATGCTCTGCATTTTGCCTTCTGCCATTCCCTCTTTCTTAAAAAGCCATTTGACTGCGGTTGTTTTACCACCTAATGAAGGTCCCCAATACACGATTTTAAAGTAGAGTTTTCCATCAGCGCCGCGAGAAGGCATTCCAATCGTACCTCTTCATAAACTCATCAAAAACTCAATAAGCTCTTATGCATTACTTTCTTGTTCAAAAAGCTTTTGAGTGAATTACCCATTGTGAGACAATAATAGATTATCTACACTTTGGTGAATTGATCTAATGTAGGCAATCTTCTGTTTACTAAATACTATGAATTTAATAATCTTTTGTTAGCTAATATTTTCATTAGTTTAAATACCTATGCAAAATGCGAATCCGACGAGAGATAGTTTTCAGTTGCAGAGGGCATTTGGCGAAGTTAGCATAATATTTTTGAATGTTTAGTCATAGAGAAAGGATTGGATTAGCGAATGGCGGGAATAATCATTTTATTAGAGTGAAAGTTTATAAGTGGTAATATTTTTTGTTTGCAGCGTATTAACTTGTAAATTTTGAGGAGTGGGGAACGCCTTAAATTTCACGTATTTAATTTCCAACACAATTTCTTCGTATTTCAAATTTCATTACCTCGGTATTTGTTTTATTTGTTGTGTTGATCTTTGCGAATTCGTATCAAAAAGGCACATAATATCCTTATAATATGTTATATCATGCTGTATTGGTGTAAAAGGAGAGGAGAGTCGCATTTGATTAGCGAGTCTTTAGCATGATTTTGCCAGTTTGAAGCCCTATCTCTACTGCTTTAAGATTCTCTTCTGGTTGAGCAAGGAGTTCGTTGATCGCGGTTTTAATGGTTTCTATTTTCAAGGGAATTGAATTAGTTGCCAAAGCCAATCCGAGGATTACCATGTTGGCGTGCAAGGCATTCCCAAAGTGTTCAATTGCGAGTGCGGTCGCATCAACTGCAAGGATATGAGATGATCCCGAAATATCACGGATGGCATTGGTAATGGTGTCGATAGAAGGGTATTCCATGGCGCCCGAGATGACAGCGCAGGGCGGAATTGACCGACTATTGAGAACAATGACAGTTTTCTCGGAGAGATAAATTGCATTTCGGAGGAGTTCGACAGGTTCAACACCAATAGCGAGGTCTGCTTCTCCGAAAAACATAAGGGGGGAGGTCAATGAGAGCTCGTCATAGGTTTCATCAGGCTCAAGAAGCAGAAAACGTGTACAGACATCTGTGGCGCCTTCACGCTGGCTGAGACCGTGTTTTTCGGCCCCAATAATTTTGTGAATTTTGCCACCTTTGAGTTTTTCGCGAAATGCAGCATTCTCAAGGATGCGTTTAAAGACCATGATCCCTTGGCCGCCTACACCGACGATGATCGCGCTCCAAATACGCATACTATGCACCTCCATCCAAATGAGGATTTATTACCGTATGGATCACGGCGCTATTGGGGCAGATTTCATAACAAACGCCACATGCGGTGCATCGCTCTGGATCTATGGACATATAGTCGGTATTGCGCCGAAGGGCTGTGCAGCAGAGGTTCTGAGCACACGTTCCACACATTGCACATCGTTCGGACTCAATCCAATAGAAATCCCATTTCTGCGGGATGAGCTTAGAGAACACTTTTTGCATGCGCTTCCGAGCTTGGAGCATGCATTCTCGTTGGGAAATAATGACTTTGACCCCCGACTGTTTGCGTGCTTCAAGGATAGTTGCGGTCATCAACTTTGGTTTGTAGGGATCCACCACCCTTACCCAAGGGACGCCGAGTGACTTACAGATATCCCGCATGCTGGGAATAGGAGTGAATTCGCCCATGCCGTTAATACCGCTATTTGGGTTGGGATGCCCGCCAGTCATCGCAGTCCAGCTATTATCCAGAATAATAAGAATCACATTTGCATTGTTATAGATAGCATTGACCAAGATCTGGATTCCCGTATGATAGAAAGTCGAGTCTCCCATGAGCGCGATGATTTCTTGATCCGTCTTCATCGCCGCGCCTACGGCAGCACCTAAACCACCGGACATACAAATAACCCAGTCGGTTAGACCCAGCGGAGGGAAGAAGCTCATGACGTAGCAGCCGATATCGCCAGCATAAATAGTATTAGCTTCGTTAGTAGCTGCCCTAATGGAATACAAAAGGGCACGTTCAGGGCAGCCAGCACAGAAGGTTGGGGGGCGCGGAGGAACCAGTTTCAGATATTCTTGGTATTTTTGTAATTTC
>Ga0315277_10011704_pt1 | contig 11028 bp, 9 predicted proteins | sample YL17G05_15_MG_FD_203695 | JGI IMG/M metagenome (GOLD analysis project Ga0315277, IMG submission 203695) | Sediment microbial communities from Yellowstone Lake, YNP, Wyoming, USA - YL17G05_15 | ecosystem: Environmental > Aquatic > Freshwater > Lake > Sediment | place: USA: Wyoming | collected... | reverse complement strand
CGGTGCTCGACATCAACAATTCCGTATAACCGGTGATCCCGGTCAAAATATTATTGAAATCATGCGCGATGCCGCCGGCCAGGCGCCCGATGGCCTCCATTTTCATGGCCTGGCGCAGTTGCTCTTCCACCTTCAGCTTTTCCTGCTGGGCCATTACCTGAACCGTAACATCCTGCATCGAACCCAACATGCGATAAGCTTTCCCCTGGTCGTCCTTGATGAAAATACCTACGTCTTCCATATGCCGGTATTCACCCTGGTGATTCAGAAAGCGATATTCCTCATGAAAAACCTCGCCCCGTTCCTGGGCTTGAGCCAATTTTTGTATGATCGCCGGGCGGTCGTCCGGATGAATCATCTTTTCCCATTCTAAAATATTGACCCTTTGAAATTCCTCCGGCGCATAACCGGTGATGGCCTGCACGGCGCCGGCCCAATTGATCAGGCCGGATTTAATATCATAGTCATAGATCATCTGTCCGGTGGACTCGATCACGATCCGAAAACGCTCCTCGCTTTCCCGCATGACTTCGGCCGCGCGTTTGATTTCGGTGATATCTTCGTAAGTACCCATCACACCGAAAACATTTCCCTCGCGATCATATAAGGGAACTTTGCTGGTCCGGAGCCACAATTGCTCATGACCCGGTTGCGGCAGCGGCTCCTCGAAATTAATTTTAGGTTGTTTCGAGACCATGACCTCGAAGTCGTCTTTCCGATACATTTCGGCATTTTCTTTCCAAGCCAACTCGTAATCGTTTTTGCCGAGAATCTCCGTCTGGTCCCGCAGGCCCGCATCCTGGGCAAAATAACGATTACACCCCAGATAATTGTCCTGGCGGTCTTTCCAAAACACGCGTTGGGGGATGTTGTCGAGCACCAGTTCGAGCATTTGTTTGGAATGATAGAGTTCGTTTTCGGCCTGTTTCCGCATGGTAATATTGCGGATGATGGCGATCGTCTGTTCCTCCAACAGGGGCACCAGGCGCACTTCATAAAAATTTTCCCGCCCCGCGCGGACCAGCGAATATTCCAGGTCGACAATGGCCTTGGATTCCCGTACCCGGCGTAGACCTTCCCGCAATTTGTGGGCCAATTCTTTCATCGGCACATTATAAAAATATTTGCCCAGCAGTTCCTTGGGCTCCCGATAAAAATCGGTTTCAGTGCCGCCCTTATAATCCAGAATCCGCCCCTCGGCATCCAAATGGAAAAACACATCCGGCAGCGCCTGGAAAATCGCGCGCAGTTCGGAATTGGCCTGTATCAATTCCTGCGAACTTAATTCCAGGGCCCGTTCCAACATGCCGCGGTCATCGTCAAATTGAATATAGGCGTCATTCACCGCGGTAAGGAATTCCTTCCATTCCGGCGGCGCGGTCTCCATAGAAAATCCCAGACGTTTAAGTTGACGTTTGAGCAAACTATGGACGGACATGGTGATTTATTCTTCCAGAAACGTGGTGATCGTCATGGTTTGGTTATGTAACTCGCACTTGGCGTTCGGATTGAACGGTGAAATTTCCCCATAGGAGTAAAAGCCGGCGAGCGTGGTTTGCGCGCCCAGGACATCGCGCACGCCTTCCAATTCTTCCTCGATTCTTTGCTTCAAAACCATTTTGCGGCCGATGCAACTGATCAGGATCGCCAGATCCGGCGATTTTGAGCCCAAGGCCTCATAATTGGTTTTCGCGGCGCCGACCGCGCCGTCGATCAGCCGATCGAAATTGGCTTTCATGAACCTGGCGTACGATCCTTCGGGCACGTTGCCGGCAAAGGTCATGCTTTGCTCCTGCTCGTTTACTCCCAAGATTGTCCGTACGACGCCGGTTTCGCCGTCCCCCATGCGCAGGCTCAGCGGGAACAACAGCGCGGTCGCCGGCAAGCCTTGCGCATGATCTCCCAGATATTTTTTATAGAGTTCCAGCGCGGATTTACCATCCAACTCATACAACACGTTGGCTTTGGAACGCGTGATCAATCTTTCCGGGCCGAAGGAGTCCCATCCGCCTAACGACCCGTACCCGACTTTGAGGCGGTTGCCGTAGAATCCCACAATGGCTACCGCATCCCGTTCCGGAGTGTCGTCATATAAAACGTAAGTTTCCTGAAATCTCTCGCCATCGCCGGAGAGTCCGCCGGTGACGGTTACCTCTGGCGGCAGATGCCTGGTCAAGCCTTCCACCAGATCGCTGCCGTTAATGCTCAGTCCGTCGGAAAGGACAAAGACATGCACCAGGCCCTTGGGATCCAGGGATTGAGCCAGAATTTCACCGGCGCGAAAGCTGTCGATGCCTTCGGTGACTTTTATCCGGCCGCATTTGACTTTGGTATGTTCAAAATGAACTGCCGTGCAAACCAGGGAATTATCGGCGACTTGAGCGCCATATATTTCTCCTGAAGTCGAGCAACCCAGGATACAGGCCGCCGGATATTTGCTTCTTATTTTCTGGAGTTCAACCTGGTCCTTTAGAATTGAAGTGCCCCCGAATAAAAGAACCAATTGAGCCGTTTGACCCAAGGCCCAGGGTTGATTCTGTTCCCAGCCGCCATTCATAACCCATCGATGTTGTTCAACTTTCATTTACCCACCCTTCGGATAATAATAAGGCTTGCCCTTCATGATAACTTGCACTTGGTGGAAACATCGACGGAAAAAGGAAAAAACTGAAGCATTAAATTTGAGTGACTATCAAATGCTGTAACGCTTTGATTTGTCAAGCAATTATCGGCTATTTCCATAAAGGAGAAACATCCAAGGCTATGCGAAAAACCTTGATTTTCCTCAGGTCGACAGTCAGCGTTCAAAATGGCTGGGCCGGCCACCGCGTCTCTCGACAGGAATCCGACCCTGGGCCTTACAAGCCCAACATGGGCGCACCAAGGAAAATTTCATGACCTCCTTTACCTGGATAAACCGCACTGACCATGAGCTAGCCTCAAGGGGTGAAATACGGAGAAAGGTTTCGCCTTTACATACGGGGCAAACCACCATCTTGGGTGATTTCTTCCCGTGGCGACGTTCTCCATGCTGCCAAAGGTCCATTTCTTGTGTTCCATCATTATGTTCCATGCTCGTGTAGCCTCCTGGGTCCGCTTTTTCCTCGGCCATCTTTTCAAATCTGTCGGTAATTTATAACGCCGCCAAGTGCTTGGTTATCGGGAATCACCTGATTTTTGAGGTGAAAAACCCTATGCTATTCAATTTTGAGTTGGGAATTTAGAAGCACTGATAAAGGCGTTTCCCAATCGGCATGGAAAAAGAAGTAGGAATTGAAAACTTTAGCGCCTAATTTTCAAAACGACTGAGTTGATAGCCTTCGTTTTCAATTGGAATCTGGCCCAGGCCGTTGCAAGCCCAACAGGTCTGGGTCACCGATTGGATCCGGAGGTTTTTCTGATTCGTGACCCGCGTCTGCCATAGGTGAGCTTCGGTCGGCGTCAACAGCATGACGCGCGCGCCTTTGCAGACGGGACAACTCATGGTCTTGACGGATTTGGCGTTCTTATGACGATCTTTCAGGCGAAACAGATTCATTTCCCCAATCCTCCGTAGGCCTGTCTCTCGATAGCTACATTTACCGGCCAATCGCTCGGCCGAGCTTTTAATTTACCAGATAATATACCGGCCCCGACCTTTCGAGCCAGTCCACTCAATTTATAATCGGAAAAATTCCGATTACATCAAGCAATATTCCTACCTTAAGCAAATCCATTTGAAAATCCCCCCCTCCCCGGCTCTTTCACCCCCAGGAATGGATCCTCAAGTTCGCGCCCGGGATCCGGCTAATCAATTTTCAAACATCGCTCAACTATGGAATGGCATATTTAGCCGGAATGTATACAATCACTTTGCAAACATTTTGTATTGGCCATGCAAAACGAGTGGAAATTAACCTTCAGCAGCCGACTGGCCGTAACGCCGGAAATAATCTGGATTCATATCTCTACGATGCAGGGGGTGAATGAGGAACTCACACCGTTAATGCGCATGACTTATCCGTCAGCCGCGAGTGCGGCGAATCTGGCTGAGGCGCCGGTCGGTGAAGTGCTGTTTCATAGTTGGCTATTGTTCCTTGGTTTTCTGCCCATCGACCGTCATCATCTTTGCCTCTCCAAGGTGGATGCGGAACGCGGATTCATCGAGGAATCAACGTCCTGGAGCCAAGCCTACTGGCGGCATGAGCGGACCATCGAAGCGGCGCCCGGCGGCTGCATCTTGACTGACAACCTGACGTTCCGACCCCGCTTATTTGTTCTGGGACCCGCCATTGCCATGTTCGTCAGGCGTTTATTCACCAATCGCCACCACAATTTGAAAAGAAAATTCGGCGAACTTGCGCCCGTATCCTAAGCACGAAATATTTTATTCGGTCTATCCCGTTGATCCGGTCGAAAAATTCCAGTTGCCGCCGGAGGCCGCGATTAATCACCCCGTTGCTTTGATCCAATCCAGAATCGTAGGGAACACTTCATCCGGCGCCGTGCGACCGACGATGAGATCGCCATGGCCGTAGTCGGCCAAGCCGCCATCAGCCTTGGAGAAAAAACGGTATTGCTTCTGAACACTGCCGACTTGGTCGACGACCCGGTTATTGGCCGCCGGCGGGCAGAACCGATCGGCCGAGCCGCCCAAACAATAAATCGGCACTTTAATTTTGTGCAAATTCTTTTCCCAACTGTCGGCGCCGCGGTGCGAGCCGAATTCCCCGTCCTCGACCCACTTCGCGAATTGCAGCAACAGGGTGGCGGGCTGTCTTTCCACCACATTGACGGCGGCGCGGGCCAGCGACTGGCCGTCCATGTTTTCCCAATTCACTTCTTCCCGACCCGCCAGGCGCGGAAAGAAACGAATGAGCGGGGCTTGCGCGGCCATGAAAAAATTAACGTGCAACACGGTCAGTTTTCGCAGCAGAAACCTGAAAGGTAAAATCGATTTGAAGCCGCTCATCTCCTTAAAAAAGCAGGGGCCGCAAACCGCCGTAAAACTCTGCATCCACTTGTCGCCTTCGCCCTCGGCCAGCGCATAGCCGATCATCGCGCCCATCGACTGGCCGACGAAATGAATTTTAGCGGTGCCGGTGAGCTCGCGGATTTTTTCCACCGCGGCCGGCACATCGACATCAATGAAATGCTCGAAGGTGATTTTCCAGCGGTCGGACCGCGACCCGCCGCGATAGATGCTCGGTCCGTTTCCGCGCAAGGCGGGCAGATAGCAATCGTATCCCTGGCGGGCCAGATAATGGGCCAGCGAACACCGATCGTCTAAGTCAAAATTGCGCTGATTGGCGCCCAGGCCGTGTTGCAGCAGGACCGGGATCGGATTGGCGACCGGTGTTTTGGGACGTACGCGCCAGATCGCCAGATCCCAACCGTCTTTCGTCGATACGTAATGCACTTCATCCGGATGCCGATGGTCGGTGTATAGCCATGTGGCGAGCAGATACAATCCCAGCACCAGCCCGGCCACCCCGAGTAAAATTTTCAAACCCCACAGCGCGGTCAATACGATCACTAATAGGACCACTCCGCCAAAAACGGCCACCGTGACAGGACCCATTTCAAATAGCCCCTTCTGATTTTTCGTGAACGTTATGTGCTACGCATTATTCATTTCATTTGCGCATTGAAGCAGAAATGACCCCATGTATCTTTTTTAGTGGTGACCATAAACACGATTTCGCTTGCGCTGCCGTGCAAGTCCGCGGGAATAGCCGCGCGGAAAGGATGCCACCCCGGCTTATTAGGCACTGTTTGTTTGAAAATCTCCCGGCCGCCGGCCAAAATCGAGAATTCCACCGGTTGAGCCTTGCCCTTCAAACCCAGGTCGGTGAAACCGGCATGGCCTTCGATCACCGAACGCAACGGGAGGGGACCATAGGTTAGCCGGCGTTCAGCATCCTGCAACGGGTGCAGCCAAATCATCGGCCGCAATTCCTTTGCACTGCGCTGAAAAGTCAGACCCACGCAGTCCCAGGGAATGTCGCCGCACACCCAACGTCGATAGATAAACCCTTCCCCAAGCGGTCCGTTCTCTTCCACCTTCCGCGACTTGCCGCCGCGCAGCCGGCGGTAAGCCTCATCCGGACCCGTGCAGGTTTTCACCTTGCCGTCAGCATCCACGACAGTGACCACGGCTTCGGCGATGTGATCTCTAAAGGCATACGGTTGCGTTTCCAATTTTTGTATTGTTGCCGCTCCGCGAATCACGATCGGATCGACGGCCAGGGCAAAGGTGCTTGGATCCGGCGCCTCTACCTCGATCTTGATATTCTGCTTGGTTCCCGCCAGCGCGTCGGTATTAATTTTATCGGTTCGCCAACCGCTGATGTTTTCAACCGGCTCTTTCCATGGAGGCAGACTGCCGACGATAATCGTTAAATTCTGCGGCGAGCGGCGCTTGTATTCCGAACTCGCATCGACCAGGCCGTAGGTTAACTCCAATTTTTCCCCGATCAGTTCGTTCGGAAAGGTAACTTGTATCCGGCCGGCTTTGTTGGGTCGGATCACTATCGATTTATGGTAGTGGCCTTGGCTCATCGCTCCGCCGACGGCCGCATAACCCTGTTCGACGGTCCAGCCTTCATGGAGGAAGCGCTCGGCTTGTACCGCCGAAGACCACTCGGCAACCGTGTATTCTTTGCCGGAAGCATCCTGAAAAACGGCCTGCGCTTCGATCAAATGATCGTACAGATGTTCGGCGGCCGGCGTGCTGACAGCGCGCGGGGCCAGACCTTCAAGCTGACCGGGCGGCCCGAAAACCGGATAGAATCGGTCATCGAAAGAAACGGGAATTGCCTCGTAACGCAATTTTTGCCCGGCCGGGAAAATCAGGCGCAATATCAGTCCGGAGGCTTCGGTCATGACACCCGGCTGGAACGCCGGCGGCAGCAATCCCCCAAGCGAATAGGCAATAATTCCATGTTTATACTCTTCCACTTCGCCGGCCGCACCACCGTTCAGGCCCACTACCGCATCGGCGCCCAAATCGATAGCCCGCCGGGCGATCAACTGGTCATCGGGATCAGCCAAGCGGTCATAATTAGACGAAGGTAGAGCAGTGGCCGGATTTGAAGGTGCAATATCAGCGCCATTTTTCGGGGTCGTGGCCGGGGTTGCTTCTGGTATGCGGGGCGGCAGAAATACGATCAATCGGCCGTTCGCATCGACGGTGCGTTTGGCCTCGGACACCGCGCGCTCCCAATCCACAACCAGCGCATCATCCGCGGCCTTGTAAGATGGACGATCGGTGTAAATGTTTTGCCGACAGGCCAGTAAGGCGATATTGATGCCGCCGGCTTTCACTATGACGGGTCGGGCCTTGCGCCAATGTGTCTCGGGTCGAACCACCGCAAGGCCCGCTTCCTTTAAAATCTGGCGCGGATCAGGTGCGCCATTCTCGGGCGGCAAAAGCAGCAGGTGGCTTAGTCCGGCGTCATGCATTAATTTTGCCGTCTGCGGATTGGGTTCAATCAGCCCATACGAGCGCCCACGCCGGAACCAGCGCTTCCAGAACGTAGGGGGGGCATAAGCCGTATACCCGGCCAACGCCAGGTCCGCGGATTTGAAGGCCCCGGACAAATTCGCGAATGGATTGGTTTCGGTCTCCGATTTCTGCCAGGGAAAACCTCCCGAGCCAACCGCACCGGCCAACAAAATGGAGGGTCCGTCAGGTTTGGTCAGGGTATAGGCGCCCGGCCAAAAGGCGCGCCGCTCCGAGTTGGGTATCGGCCAATATCGCCAAACGAAAAACACGGACGGTATGAGAATGGCGATGCCCAGGAGCACCCACAGATAACGGCGGTGGGTTGGGGCCGGAGCTTTGATATCGTCTGCCATATTTTCGGGCCTTGATTGTTGGTTCACCTATCGGCGGCTCAATGTATGCTCATCACGGCCGCATTTCAAGTTAGGCCGGACGCGAAGCACAGCACCGGGGCATGGCCAATGTTGATCCGCCTTCATTTTCTAAATCAACCGATCATTGATAGAATCCTAACGGTCATCCCCCAAGGAGCATGTTCATGAATCGGGAAAAAGGCCTTCTCCGTTTGGGCTGCGGTCATATGAATTTCTTCAACTCCTTGTACCCGTGGCAACGTGAATGGAGCATCAGGCAGCGGATCGATCAGGCGATCGCCGATTTGAAAGAGCTCGGCGCCAATGCCTGGCGCCCTTGGATTCATTGGGGCGTCGTGGAGCCGGTCATTGCACAACCACTCTTGCGCTTGTCCGACATCACGGATGAGCGGGTCGAGCAATATGCGCGTGATGAAACCAAAGGGTGGAGCGACTACGACCATTTGGTCCGGGCTTGCTCCGCCGCCGGCATCGACCTGCACCTGGTAATCGGCGGCGGATATTATTTCGCCCTGCCCCTCTTTGAGCATGCAACCAGCGGCCTGAAGTTTTTGCCCTCGGTCGTCGGCCGCGAACATTACCTGGCCCACCTATATCTCCATGTGCGCGCCGTCGTGCGGCGCTACCGCGGCCGAATAAAATTATGGCAACTGGAAAACGAACTCAACGGCGCCGGCGAAACCAAAACCTTCGCGCATTGGCGCCTCGGCCGGCATTGGTGGAATTGGTCGTTCCTGACCGACATTATGGAAACCTTGCATCAGGCCGTCAAAACCGAGGATGAACAGGCTTTGGTCTCGCATAATTTCGTAACCGATTTCCGGCGAATTCCCGGCCTGACCCATTGGAAGCTGGATATCAAGCGTTGGATGCATTTGGTGGATATCGTCGGCGTCGACAGCTATCCGGATTATTTGCTGGGTTACTGGACGCGCGGAGCGGCCGTGGCGCGGATCGCCGCCGCGGCCAAAGAAATCTCCAGCGACAAACCGGTGATGATTTTGGAAGCCGGATATCCTACCGCCCCGTCATATCGCGGATTCAGCGAGGAAAGGCAAGTCCGTTACCTGGAAGCCGCCATTCCGGCCTGTTTCGAAGCCGGCGCCGACGGTTACTATTATTACAACCTGGTTTCACCCGAAGGGCAGATGCGCTGGTTTCAAGGCGAAACGCTCTTCGAAAAAATCGAACCCTATTGGGGTTTGGTCCGCGGCGACGGAACAAGGAAGCGCGGTTTCGAAACCTTCCAAAAGTTGTGCGGACAGATTATTACGCCGCCCGCCTGAATTCGATTGGAGGGTAAAAATAAATTCCCACGGTCACAATGCCCGGAATAGTCGGTCGATCTCGCGTTCGACTTTATGGATCCCTTCATAAGTCTCCAGCAGGCTTTCCGGCGAACGGTTGCCGAGTTCCGGACGCCGGCTCTTCATCCACATGATCACACTGCCGACCGAATCGCCGAAGATCGTGGCGATCATTTCCAGATGTTCCAAGGTTAAATCCGGATATTTGAGCCGCAGGTTGACTAACGTCCCTTGGGTCACGCGCCGGCGCGGATCGTCCGGCCCGCAGCGCTTGTCGCGTAGTGCGATGAATTCCTTTACCTCCCGATAGTTTTCGGCTTTCAGCAGCGCGGAGACGATATTCATGCCAGGCATCCATAACCTCATTTTCGCTCTGAATTCATCTCAGAGTCGGTATCATGCACTTTCCAGTTCAGCATGCCCCACGCAATTAAGCAATTATGTTTTTCTTGACATAAATATTTACCTGCCCGATATTACCGAGGCTTCGGTTAAAAATGCCGTTGCCGCGCACAATTTCAAAAAGGATGACCGATCTTGTTCCGACCGCGTTTTGCAACCATCTGGATGATCTCGGCGTTGAATTTCCTATTGATTGATGCCGCTCTGGCAAATGATTTCGAGGGTCTGGTTATTATCGCCACTCCGCAGGGCGACATCGAAGTCGCGCTTAACGATTTACCGGTGAAGCAATGGATCGATGTGGAATCTTGTACGCTCCATCCGGCGCTAAACCTCAAAGAGGTGGTCGAGACTGTGATGCCGAGCTTGGAAATTCATCCCGGCGCTTACCGATTCAATTTCATCGCGACCGATGCTTACAACGTATTGCAAAAGAAGCTGAACGGCGATTTTCGATTTCTCCCATCCTACTCCGATCTATCCGCCGGTTGGTTGATTAATAAACGAACCAATGATTCCCACACGTCTGATTTACAGTTGGTTTGGGATTATGAGGCCTACCTGCCGGATTTCATGGATGTCAAAATGATGAATGGCGGCATAATCGAATGGGTTGATAATTATGTTTTTCCTTTTCCGGCCTGGGTCACAGTGGAGTACGCAGTGACTGAATCCCGCACCCGCCTCAACCTGCAGGGCTTGCCGGCAATTCGGCGCCAGGGTTCGCCGGCGGTCGAGTTGAATCGCATCATCTTGGAAGCCGATCTTGATGAATTCGATCCGGACCAATGCGAATATGCTTTCAACTTTATCAGCGGCGCTCAGGACGGAAAGTGGAACCTGGCGGATCACCTTACCGGGCTTATGGAATTGCCGGTCTGGCGCGACTGGCAAACGAATGAAGATTTGTTCCACGGTTGGATTCAACGTGACGGCGATAATGGGTTTCGTGTCTTTTGGAGCCGAAAAACCAAATTCAGCGGCCGTTTCAGTGTCAAACACTTCGAAGAGGGAACCATTGAAATCCTTGATTTGCCGTGATTACAGGCTGGTCCGGCGCGCCATGTCTGTTAGAAAATAAATATGATTCTTGACATCCAAGACCTGTTTAATTATGCTTAATAAAGCATAAATATTACTTTAACTTTTACTGGAGGTTTTGTGATGAGGAAGAATTGGCTGCTTTTTCTTTTGGCTGCACTGACGCTCCTGTTAGCTTTTTCGGTGCTCGGCTGCGGCGACGATGACGATGATAATAATGATGCCGATGATGACAGCGGCGCCGATGATGACTCCGCGGCCGACGACGACGCGGCTGACGACGATTCGGCGGTGGATGATGACACTCAACCGGATGATGACACCGGTACCGACGTTTGGACCGGCAATGAAACGATCATCGTATCCACGCCGGACGGTCCGGTGACGGTGGAATTAAACGGCTTGCCGGCTTTCACCT
>Ga0315277_10011703_pt1 | contig 11029 bp, 3 predicted proteins | sample YL17G05_15_MG_FD_203695 | JGI IMG/M metagenome (GOLD analysis project Ga0315277, IMG submission 203695) | Sediment microbial communities from Yellowstone Lake, YNP, Wyoming, USA - YL17G05_15 | ecosystem: Environmental > Aquatic > Freshwater > Lake > Sediment | place: USA: Wyoming | collected... | reverse complement strand
ACTGGACACGCCGCGCGCGGTGGCGCTGGACAGCGAAGGCAATCTGTACGTGGCCGAATATGCCAACCACTGCGTTCGCCGCGTGACGCCGGCGGGCCGCATCGAAACCGTGGCCGGCACCGGCCGGCGCGGCTTCTCGGGCGACGGCGGACCGGCGGCTGGGGCCGACCTCAACCATCCGCTCGGCGTGGCCGTCGATGTCGCCGGCAATCTCTACATCGCCGACGCCGACAATCACCGCGTGCGCGCGGTCGCCTCCGACGGAATCATTCGCACCATCGCGGGTGACGGAACGCCGGGATTCGCGGGCGACGGCGGCGCGGCCGCCTCGGCGCGGCTGTATTTCCCATCCGGAGTCGCCGCCGGCCCCGACGGTGAGATCTATGTCGCCGACTTCTGGAATCACCGCGTGCGGAAGCTCACGCCCTTGACTGCCGCTCCGGTTCAGGCCGAGCCGCTGATTGCGCTCCGCGTGGTCCACGCCGCCAGCCTGGTGGCCGGGCCGATCGCGCCGGGCCAGCTTGTGACCATCCTCGGCGCCGGGCTGGGGACGGCGCTTAGCCTGGGGGACGCGCAGGTGCTGTTCGACGGGACCCCGACGCCGGTCCTTTCCGCGCAGGACGACCAGATCCAGGTCCAGGCGCCTTACGGGATTGCCCGGCAAACCGCCACCGTGATCGAAGTTCAGGTAGGGCAGACGCCGCGCGGGCGCGCCAGCGTGCCCGTGACCACCGCCGCGCCGGGACTGTTCACACTGGCCCAAGGCAAAGGCCCGGCGCTGGCGGTGAACGAAGACGGTACGCTCAACACGGACAAGAATCCGGCGGCGCGCGGTTCGGCGGTGGTGCTCTATGCCACCGGCGAGGGCGTTTCGAGCCTTCCGGTTGCGGTCAGCGTGGGCGGTTATGCCGCCGAGGTGCTTTACGCCGGCGCGGCATCCGGCTTCCCGGGTCTGATGCAGGTCAACCTCCGCCTGCCCTCCACCAATATGCCCTCGGGCGTCTTGCCGTTGACGCTCACCGTCGGCGCCATCGCCAGCCAGCCCGGCGTGACCCTCGCCGTCAAATAACAGATGGGGACAGAGGCGCCCCCAGCCCTGTGACATAGGCGTTAAAGTAAAGCTTCCGAGCGGATCTGGCGGGAACGAAGTGCCTCCCTCAAAGCGTGAACCACTCCCAGAAGGCCTACGATGCCGATCCGCGGAGCGCGAGGAGGACGCCGCGAACAATGACAGAAAAAGGCCCGGCATCGCTTCCGATTTGCCGAAGATCCGACCGGAATGCAGGCCGGTGGGTCTGTCCTTCTCCGACGAGCCCGTTTTGCGTCCACCGGATGAGAAGCCGACACATCAGTCCGCATCCTGGCGCCGGGCGTCATTTCCTGATCGCCGCGGTCTAGTTCAGTACGACTGTGGCGGGCGAGGCGCCCGCCTCCTTCACGGGAGTGGGAATCGGGAAGCGCTGGCTGTCGCCGGCAAGCCAGATTGTCCGGAGATCCGAGGGCTGCGGCAGTAGTGAATTACCGACTTACCGCCTATAATGATTAGACCGAATGATCGGCAGCACAATCGCCCACTACAAGATCACCGGGAAGCTCGGCGAAGGCGGTATGGGGGTGGTGTACAAGGCCGAAGACAGCCATCTGAAGCGCTTCGTCGCCCTCAAGGTACTGCCCCCGGAGAAGGTCGCCGACCCAAAACGGAAGCACCGCTTCGTCCAGGAGGCTAGATCTGCCTCAGCCCTGAATCATCCCAACATCGTCACGGTCCACGACATCGACCAAGCCGATGGCGTGGATTTCATCGCCATGGAGTACGTGGAGGGGAAGACACTCGACGAGTTGATCGGGCGCAAGGGGCTGAAACTAAACGAAGCCCTGAAGTACGCCATCCAGATTGCGGATGCGCTGGCAAAGGCGCACGCGGCGGGCATCGTTCACCGCGACCTCAAGCCGGGCAACGTAATGGTGACCAGCGAGGGCCGGGTGAAGGTGCTCGACTTCGGTTTGGCGAAGCTGACCGAACCCGCCTCGGTGAGCTCCGAAGACTCCACCCTTACAGAGCGGCCGTCGACCGAGACGGGCCTGATCGTCGGCACGTTCAGCTACATGTCTCCGGAGCAGGCCGAAGGGAAGAAGGTGGACGCCCGGAGCGACATCTTCAGCTTCGGGTCGTTGTTGTACGAGATGCTGACGGGGCGGCGGCCGTTCAGGCGGGACACCCCAGCCCTGACGGTGGCGGCGATTCTGCACATGGAGCCGCCTCCGCTTCCTGCCGGGATGCCGCACGACCTGGAGAAGGTCATCACGCGCTGCCTGCGCAAGGACATCGAACGTCGCGCCCAGCACATGGGGGATGTGAAGCTCGCGCTCGAGGAACTGAAGGAGGAGTCGGATTCCGGCACGCTCTCCGCCGTTACAGGGACTCCCCCAACGCGCCGGCGCCTGCCGCACATTCTGATCTCCACCGCTGCCGCACTCGCCCTCATCGCCGTCGCCGCCATCTGGTGGCAGTCGCGCCAGCGAAGCGGTCCGGCCCAACTCAAGATCTCCCGCCTTACTTTCGACCAGGGTCTCACCGCCGAGCCGGCCATCTCGCCGGACGGCAAGCTCGCGGCCTATTCTTCGGACCGCGGCGGCGACGATGGCAGGAACATCTGGGTCCAGCAGATCGCCGGCGGCCAGCCGCTTCGGTTGACGACCAGTCCGGCCTTGGACAGGATGCCATCGTTCTCTCCGGACGGCTCCCGCATTGTGTTCCAGTCCACCCGCGACGGGGGAGGCATCTATATAGTGAATGCCCTCGGCGGCGGAGAACGGAAAATCGCAGGCCGTGGCATCGGCCCGCGTTTTTCGCCGGACGGCTCGACGATCGCCTACGTGGTTGTCTCTCCTTCCGGCAGAATCCCGCTAAACAAGATCTTTCTGGTCTCTCCCGAGGGCGGCGAACCGCGTCCTTTTCAACCTGGGTTTGGTGTCGCCATCACGAGTCTGGGCCCGCTGCTCGTCTGGGCGCCGGACGAGAAGCGCATCCTTTTCCACGGGCAGAAAGACGCCGACGCCACGAGCTTCGATTGGTGGGTGGCGCCGGTTGACGGCGGGCCTCCGGTTGCCACCGGCGCGGTGAAGGTTCTCCCGTCGGGACTCCCTTTGCAGGAAGCAGCCGCCTGGCATGGCAACCATGTGTACTTCGCTCAGGGCACTACGACCGAGGGCGTCAACCTGTACCGTGTGCCTATCAAGCCAGGGTCATGGAGCATGTCCGGCCCGCTCGAGCGGCTGACCTCCGGAGCGGGGATGCAGTACTCGGCCTCCCTATCCAACGATGGGCGCATGCTCTTCCCCAATCTCACCTGGACCAATAACCTCTGGAGCATTCCGATTGGCCAGAACCCCGGCGCGCCCCCGCCGGAGGCCCAGGCGATCACGCGAGACACAACGGTGAAGTCTCAGGTTTCCGCATCGCGCAACAGTTCCAAGCTGGCCTACTCGGTTTTCTCAGGAGTGGAGCGCGCCCGCAAGATGGAGCTCCGCGTCAGGGACCTTCTCACCGGCGCTGAATCCGGCTTCAGCCCCACGGGAGCCGCCGTCGGCGTTCCATCCCGCCTGAGTCCTGACGGCCGCCTGCTTGCCTATATGCAGTTCCTCGCCGGCAAGTGGATGTCCTACCTCGTGGAACCGGGAGGCGTCTCCGGAAGGCTGATCTGTGAAGACTGTTTTGTGTACGGCTTCGCGGCGGATGCCACCCAAGCGGTGGTTCGCTACGGTGATGCGCGCGTCGTTCGTCAGGATCTCGCTTCGAGACGTCAGACCGCGATCATAGAGAAATCGACCATGCCGATCAGCGACGCGGATCTCTCCCCCGACGAGGGCTGGCTTGCCCTCCTCCTCGAGAAACCGTCTGGGGAATACGCCTTGCGGATCGCGCCTGTCCGGGAATCGCCGGTGCCGGAGCAAGACTGGATCCCGGTGCTCGATCCCGAGGTCTGGGTCAGCACGCTTAGCAGCCCGTGGTGCAAGTACCCTTTTCGCCAAAAGCACGATTTGCGGTCCTGTGAAATCAATGACTTACGGACGGCCCCCGATCCCCTTTGGACTTTAACCACAGGCTGTTAGGTGGTCGCCTTCCGGTGACAACCTATTCTTTCTGGCGGAACTGGACGGCTATGCCTGCATCTGGACCCAGCGCCTCGACCCTGCGACGAAAAGGCCCGTCGGCCAGCTCTCAGCCTTCTACCACGCGCACAGCTCGCATCGGTCCCTCCAGTGCCCCCGGTCCAGCCGCAGTTTCGCGGTCGCCAAGGACCACGTGATCGTCAACCTGGGCGAAACCACGGGAAACATCTGGATGGCGCAGGTGAACGCAAGGTAAACGGTCACAACTTTTTTCTATCTTCGTTTCGACAACCTAACCCAGAACCATTACCACCCGCCCGCGTACATTGGAAGTGGCACGGGCATTCCTGCCTGTGTCTTCATCACGAAAGGACAAACGATCATGGCTACGCTCGTTGCGATCACGTAGCTGTAGTCGGCCTAAAACTGTGCAATCGTGTGGGGTCTTACGGCCGGATGCCTATCCGGAAGTTGTCCCGGTGATTCTGGTCCATCGGGCCCGACAGTTAGAGGCACTTGCTCCACGCGGGCCGCATCTGGCATATTCTCGCCGGAAACGCAGACCCGACGATGCATGCGCCGGAGTGGCGATTCAGAATCATCCTGGCCAGAGGGATTGTTTTAACGCCTATGCAGCCCTGTGAGGAGCACCTCTGTCTGGAGAGGAATAGAGGCAGAGGTATACCCAGCGCTAAAGAGGGCGCCTCTGTCCCTATCTCGGTGGAGTATAATTGGATTCGATCGTACGCAATGCGGCGATCGCTTTGAGCCGAATCCATGGAGGTGTTCTGATGAGAGCTTCGCGCCGTAGTTTCCTGGCTGCCGGGCTGGCTATGCCTGCCGCTGGTTTGCCGGCCACCACTTCGACGCTCCGAAACGGGCCGGAAGCCCTTCCCGCCAGTCCCGCCGCCGTGCCGCTGAGCTACCGCACGATCGGGAAGACTGGAATGAAGGTCACCAGCCTGGCTTTTGGCTGCATGATCACTTCCGACCAGAGCGTGGTCGAGAGGGCCGCCGACATCGGAATCAACTACTTCGACACGGCCCGGGGCTACCAGGGCGGCAACAACGAACGGATGGTCGGCGCGGCCCTCAAGGGGAAGCGCAAGAGCCTGTTCGTGTCGACCAAGAGCCACGCGGCGACCAAGCAGGCCGCTCTCGACGAGCTCGACACGAGCCTGAAGACGCTGGGCTTCGACTACGTGGACATCTGGTACCTGCACGGCAAGGGCAGGCCCGATGAAATCACCGATGAGTTGATCGAGGCGCAGGAGACTGCCAGAAAACAGGGCAAGATCCGCTTCGCCGGCGTCAGCACGCACACCGCGCCCGCCATCGTCGATCGGATGATCCAGGCCAAGCGCGACGTCATGCTGATGAGCTACAACTTCACGATGGACAAGGCCAACACGGATGCCATCGATAAGGCGAAGGCCGCGGGCATTGGCGTGGTCGCCATGAAGGTCATGGCCGGCGGCAAGCGCAGGATCAAGCCGGGAGAAAAGCTGAACGACATCTTCCAGAGGGATGGCGCCTTGCTGGCCGCCCTGAAGTGGGTGCTCAAGAACCCCAAGGTCGATACGACCATTCCGGGCATGACCGACATGGACCAGCTCGACGACAACCTCAAGGCCATGACTGCCCTGTTCACCGAAGCCGACGGCAAGCTTCTGGCTGCCTACCTGGACCATATCCGGCCGAGCTATTGCCGCATGTGCTTCCAGTGCGACGGGACATGCCCGAAGGGTCTGCCGGTTGCCGACGTGCTGCGGTTTCTGATGTACGCCGACGATTACGGCCAGTTCGGACTCGGCCGCGAGCACTTCCTGACGCTGCCCGAACCGATTGCCGCGATCCGCTGCGGCGATTGCTCGAGCTGCGCGGTGAGTTGTCCGAACGGCGTGCGCGTGACCGAGCGGCTGATCCGGGCCCAGGAGTTGTTCGCGTAGGAGCGCGGCGGGACCCGATTCAGCGAATCACGTCCAGATCGTTTCCGTAGATCACTGCGCCGCCATAGTGCTGGCGGATCTCCTTCAGGATCTGGTCCGGCGGCTCGCCCATGGGCAGCTCGTGGTATAGCACCAGCTTTCCGGGCCGCACTTTCGCCGCGAGCCTGCCCAGGTCCGGCGCCGAAGTGTGGAACGCCGCATGGTAGCGCTGCCACTCCGGCGGGCGCTTCTCCCAACCCTGCTGCGAATAGACCTCGTGGACCAGAATGTCGCAACCTTTCGCGGCTGCGATCAGGTTCTCACTGTAAGTTGTGTCGCCGGAGACGACGACCACCTTGTCTTTCGCCTCAAACCGGTAGCCGAAGGCATGCTTCCATGCGCCGTGGTTGACCGCAAAGGCCACCACGCGCAGGGTCGCATCCCGATACACTTCGCCTGGCTTGCCCTCGTGCGCCCTCACGGCATAGGCTTGCGGGAGGGACGGCTCGAGTCCGCGCAACCGGATGTCTATGTCCTGCTTCCAGGCTTTCATGATGTGGGCCGTCATGCGGCGCAGACCGGGCGGACCGTAGACCTCGAACGGCTCCCTCCGCCCCGTCACGGCTGGGGTGAAGATAAGATCCGGATAGCCGGCGGTGTGGTCGGAGTGCAAATGGGTGATGAACGCCCGCGTCAACTGCTCCATCTTCAGCCCCGCCTGCGCGGTGCGGCGCACGACGCCCGGCCCGCAATCGACCAGGTAAGCCCGCTCGCCCGACACGACCGCCACGGCCGGCCCCATCCGCTGCGGATCAGGGTTAGGAGTCCCCGTGCCGAGCAAGATGACACGCGTGTCCTGGGCAAACGCCACGGCACAGAAGAGTAGGAGTGCGAATCGCACGGCGCCTCACCCCCGGAAGAGGGCGCTTTTCATCATAACTGAGCTCTGCTCGCTCTGCCGCCGGGATAGGCCCACCACGGGTTTTCGGGTTTCCGGGAGAGGCGAAACCGGCCTCTTTCGGACCAATGGAAGGCGTCCGGGGTTGGAAGCGGGTGGGACACGAGAGCCGGGTGAGAACGTATCAAAGGGGCGGTGTGCAGGTGTATACTTCCGGATGATCAGAGTTTTCGGATGTAAGTTGTGACTGGTATGACAGCCCTGACTTGGGGGTGAGTATGCGTCGGATCCTTCTGGCCTTGGTGATGACGCTGCCAGCGGCCCAGGCCCGCGAGCTCGCGCCGGACCTGGCCGCAATGCGGCAGCGCATGGAAACCCATCCTGTGGTACGGCGGACGCTGAGCGCCCCGCACCGCCGGGCAACGCTGGTTAGCGGCACGCTGGCCGAGACATCGGCGGCCCTCGAACGCCTGGCGCAGGCAGGCGACGCGCAGGAGGCTCCCCGCACACTGAGCTACCTGCGGGACCGGCTGTCGGCGGCGACGGGGACTCTCGAGGCCGACTTCGCCTCGATCGAGGCCCGCCTGGCCGGCCTTGGGCTGCCGGAGAAAGTAGCCGCGTGGCACGACTTCGTCCGGCACTACCGCGCCCGCCTTGCGGAAGTGGATGCGGAACTGGCCGCGCTGGCGGTCACGGCCGGAGGTCTCCCGCGGGCGGAGCTGCGCGCGCGGCTGGCGGCGCTGCGAGACAAGTTTGGCGGCAGCGCCGGTGGCGGGGCCCTGGAGAGCGTGAAGGGGCCAGGGCGTATCGAACCTGGCCGGAGTGCCTCTGCTGCTGAAGCCGCTCCGCGGCCAGCCGATGACACGCCCACGCCGGCGGACCTGGCCGAGACCAAGGTCGTACTCCTGACCGAGGAGATCCGGGCTCTGGCGCAGGTTTTGGGCGGAAGGCCGACGGCGCTGAACAACTGGGTGGGGACCCACATCGAGTATGTGCCGTACCTGGGCCAGATGCAGAATTCGCTGTCGGTGTTGATGTCGGGGCGCGGCAACGCTTTCGACCAGGCCACCCTGCTGATCGCGCTGCTGCGCTCGGTGGGTATTCCGGCTCGCTACGTTTCGGCCGATGTCGCCGTGACCCGCGAAGACGTCAGGGACTGGCTGGGCGTCAAGGATGAGGAGGTTGCGTTGGGATTGCTGAGCGCGGGCCTCCTGCCCCTCTTCACGCAGCTTGGACCTGGCAACAGGGTGGTCGTCGGCCATGTCTGGGTCGAGGCCTATCTCGAGACCAGCAGCGGCAAAGCGTGGTATTCCATGGACCCGGCCCGGAAGCGCAGAAGTTATCAACCCGGTATCACGCTGTCTCGCCCGCCTTACGACCGCATGGCGTACCTGAGAGCGCTCAAACCGGTCCCTCCCGCCGAAGCCTACCTGGACGCCATGCGCGCGGAGTTGCAAAGAAGGTTTCCGGGACGCGGATTCAACGAGGTTCCCTACGCCGGCTCGCTGCTCTCTCCGACGCCTCCCACAACGGCCACGCTGTACCAGGTGGTGAAACTCAACTTCCGCGCTTCGGAAGTGCCCGCCAATCTCCAGCACCGGGTCCGCATGAGCTTGTCTGAATACTCCGGCCAGACTACCTACCTGACTGTGGATCTGGTGCTGCCGGAGATCGTTCTCCAGTCCATTGCTCTTTCCTACAACCCGGCCACCGCTTCCGACCAGAAGGTAGTGCAAGCCTTCGGCGGTCTCGAGCACACACCCGCGGCAGTGGTGAACCTCTTGCCCGAATTCCGGATGGCCGGCCAGGTCATCGCCACGGGCAAGACGCCCCTGCCCATGACCACTGCCATGGACCTCCGGGTGACCCACCTGCCTCCGGCCCAGGGCACGACTCAATATGTGAGCCGGAACTTGCACACGGCGGGTGAAACGGCCGCCGTGGTACTCGGCGCCAATCAGATAGGCGAAGAACTCCTGGCCAAACGGATTTCGGGCTTCCTGAGCCGACTTCCCGCGGCCGCCGCCGCCGAGGCCACCCGCGGGCTGCTGGACATCGCCGCCATGCGTTATCTGCAGCGGTTGGGGATCGAAACGCAGCGCCTGGCCGATTATTTGCAGGTGCGCTTCTTTCAGGCGGCCGGAGTCGAAAACGCAATCACGTTTGCGTCGCTGGAGCCGCAAAACCTGTTCGACCGCCCGTTCGTGGTTACCCCAGGACGACTCAGGATTCATGCCAACCCCACCGCTCTTCCGCTGCTGGATCTCAACCGGTCCGATCAGGACGGGCCTGAACTGCACACCGCCTGGCAACTGCACAACGACGGCTCCTCGGCTCTGGAGCACGAAGTGTGGGAAGAGCTGGTGATGATCCCGTCGGCCTCGACGATCAAGATTCTGCAAACCGCCGTGCGGGACAACGTGCCGATCCGAACCGTCAATCGCGCCAACGCCGCGACGGAGCTGCGGCTCATCGAGGCTTCACAAACGACCAGGGACACGATGCAGCAGCGAATCAATGCGGGTGCGACGTTGACGGCGCCGCAACGCCCGGTGACGATTGGATCCTGGAAGGGGCTGGGCTGGATTGAGGAGTACAGCGACGGCTGGAGCTTCGCGTATATCATCGATTTCAATTCCCCCGGCGGCGACACCGGCGGGACGCTACCCGCGCCGCGGCCGCCGGCGAGCGATCCGGGCACGGTCGGCCCGACGGATCCCGTTAGCAACACCTCCTGCTCCGACCCGGTCAATGTCGCCAACGGCAACCTGTTCGACCGGGTGATCGACCTGGTGCTGCGCGGGCAGGGTCCGGACATCGCCTTCCAGCGCACCTACAACAGCCTGGCGCTGGCCGACGGGCCGCTGGGTCCGGGGTGGCGGCACAGCTTCCAGATGTCGCTCCGGGACACCGGGTCCGCGGTCACCATCGTGAACGAAAGCGGCGCGGCGCTGAACTTCCCGCTGGTGAGAGGAGCTTACGCCTCGCCGCCCGGCTACAACCTGACGCTGGTCAAGGACACGCAAGGATACTTGCTGCGCCGCAAGAACGGCGCCGAGCTCCGCTTCGACGGGAGCGGCGCACTGCAAAGCATCACCGACCGCAACCGGAACGCGCTTCAGCTCTTCTACGAGGCGAACCGACTGCGCCGGGTGACCGACAGGGCCGGACGCGGCATCACGCTGAGCTACGACAGCAGAGGGCGCGTCGCAACTGTCGAGGATTCTCTGGGCCGGCGCGTGAGCTATGAGTACGACACAGCGGGGCGCCTCGCCGCGGCCACCGATCCGGCCGGAAACCGGACCGTGTACGCCTATTACACCGACCGCATTTTCAACCACCTGCTCAAAAGCGTCACCACGCCGGAAGGGAGCGTGACGGCCTGGGAGTACTACGGAAACGGGAGAGTCTCGCGGGTGACCAATCCGGACGGGCGGACGGTGAACTTCCTCTATCTGCCGATGCGCAACGAGACCCACGTGATCGACCCGCAGGGACGGCTGACCAGCTACCAGTACAACGCGCTCGGCAACGTCGTGCGCGAGATCCGGTCTGATGGGAGTTATATCGACAGCGTGTACAACGCCGATGCCAGGCTCGAAGCGCGAACCGACGAGGCAGGCTACACGACCCGGTTCACCTACGATGCCGCCGGGAACATGACATCCGTGACGGACCCGTTGGGACGCACGGTTCGACTTACATACGAGCCGGCGTTCAACCAGGTGACTTCCATCCGGGACGCGCGGGGAAACCTGAAACAATTCGAGTACGACGCGCGCGGAAACCTGACGCGCGTCGTAGAGCCGCTGGGTGTCGAGAGGCGGTACACCTGGGACGCCGCGGGGAACATGACTTCGACGACCGATGCCGGGGGAAGCACGGTTACTATGACCTACGATTCCCTGGGCAATCCGACCGAGGTGCGCGACGCCCTGGGCAACGTGAAGAAGCTCGAGTTCGACCGGCTGAACCGGATGACGCGCGCGGTCGATGCGCTGGGCGGTGAGATCCGGCTCGAGTATGACGCGCTGGACCGCGTCCTGCGGACGACGGACCAGCTCGGCCGCGCCGCCAGCGCAGCCTATGA
>Ga0315277_10011702_pt1 | contig 11029 bp, 25 predicted proteins | sample YL17G05_15_MG_FD_203695 | JGI IMG/M metagenome (GOLD analysis project Ga0315277, IMG submission 203695) | Sediment microbial communities from Yellowstone Lake, YNP, Wyoming, USA - YL17G05_15 | ecosystem: Environmental > Aquatic > Freshwater > Lake > Sediment | place: USA: Wyoming | collected... | reverse complement strand
AACGTCAAGGGTCGGGGTCGGGTCATGGCTTGCGTTGTATTGGTCAATAGGGATATACTGGCTTCCCACTAACTTGACTTTGGCTTTGTCCTTCGCCTTCCGGCACTTCAAGAGGTCTTGGGTGCATTTTCCTTTTGTGACATTGGCTTGACATACGGCCTTTGCGACTTTTTGGCCTCTCTCCTCACAAAAGATAAAGTCCATGCCTTCCCTTTCCTTTCTGCTCTCGGTGTCCTGTCGGGGCTGTCGGGGTTTGGCTTTCCGTTTCATCTCTAAACCTTAACAAGTCTATTGCATAGGCCATGCCATTGATAAACGCTGTCAATTCCCCTTAAATAACGATACGTTCCTGTCAACCCATATCCCAAAAGTGACGGCATTTGCTGTCACTACTGACAAAAAACGGCATTTTTAACCCTGCCTTCTCTTCTCCCTGGCCTTCTACCTCCAGGGAAGGGGAAACAGGGAAGGGGGGATAAAGGGGGGATAGGTGAGAAGGGGAAGGGTTCTGTATCCCTGTTTCAAAGGATGATACATTACTACTGGCTAAAGAAAAAAAAAGAAGAGCCTGGGTAGTTCAAAGTTCATCGAAGAGGTTCAAAGGTTTAAAATGGTTCAAATCAACCTGAAAGCTATTAAGGGAAGGGAATGGATCGGGAAGGAAGGGATGAGGGGAAGCCTGTAAACATTGGGAAGGGGAAGAGGGGAGGAGTTGTGTCAATGAAGTTGATCGAAGTCTGGGAAGTCTGGGCGTCGGGGCTTGATCTGGGGCTTGCTCTTGACATTTATTATCACTTTAGATGAAACCATCTTAAAGGATTGAAACCATTGGGTAATATGAAGTTTACCATAATATCCATTATCAGACATAGCCCCAGACCCCCCCATACCCCACAGTCACATACGACCCCTCGGCTGTTCGAGTCCCATACGATTGGTTCCCCCCCTCTTCCTCGATGTTTCCTGTAACTCAAAGATTTTGATTTGGATTTCTGTGGGGTTTTTTGGAAAGTTTCATAAGATTTTGAGGTAGGAGGAGTAGGGTCCCGTTTCTTTGTGTGGGTCTGGGTCGTAGATTTGGCCATCCCAGAGAAGGACGAAATGGCCGTTTATTCGGATGGAGCCTTGTTTTCTTCCTTGGACTTTGTAAATCTCTCGGATGATAGCCCTCTGAGGCCACCGTTTGAGCTGAGAGAAGCGTTTAAGCTTTTCTGAGGGGTAGATGCCTAGGGATTTTAGGGCTTTGATGATTTGTTTGGTTTTGGAGGAGTGGGAATGGCCGAAGATTCGAATGGCTTCTTCCAAGGTAATGCCGGCGATCATGGCAACGCATGCTTGACCGCACAAGGAGGAACCGGGTGGCTGGGTGATGAGGTTCATAAGTCGTTAGAACCTTCTCATAAAAAAGGGGGGTCAGTCAAGATTTTTTTAAAGAATTTTTACGATTTTTCTTGACATTGATTTTGGGGCTGTCTATGATCGCCTTTAATGCAGTGCGACCTTAAAGAAATCCATGTCACCCATCATCCTAAAGCTTCCACTCCTTTACCGGACCTTTGTAAGAACTGCCCAGAACAAATCTTCTTCCCCGATTGTGATGCCAGCGCTCCTTGTCCGTATGAGATTTGGGAGCAGTCTGGGGGAATGGGCGGGGCGGATCCTGATGAGCCCGAAGACGACTTTCCTCCGGAGAACATTTGAATGAGTAGCAGGCAAGATCAATATACTTCTCGTGCCTCCGTTTCTAAGGCTCCAAAATTCCTTCCTGATCTTTGGAAAACTGAGATTAACAAAGCAGTCTATGATAAACTGCCTCCAAAATTTCCTAACCTGATCTTGAATTGGGAAGGGGAGATCCGGCATCAGGGAGATATGGTCTGGTTTGCGGATCCTCATGCGGGAGCGCGGTTTCAACATCATGGCTTGATGGCCGACAAAACGATAATCACGGTCCACGCGGTCGATGATCCTGTTCTGGTTCAAATTACTCTTCCGTTGATGAAGAAATTCATCGACGATATTTCGGACTATGTGATTAGCCACTTTGAATTTCCTGGCGGACCGATTCTTTTCGCGGGCCAATCTACCGACATAGAACTGATGAAGCCTTCAGGATCGTTTACGAACCATCTTCGCGAGCTCTTTGTCTATGGGTGGCGGTCCCTAAACCCTATCCGTGTGGCGACGGAGATCATCGCGAAATCTCAAAGAATGGGTTTGAACGATATCGAGATCATCAAACGTCTGGAGAGGTTTTTTTAGATGAGCAAGCAGAAATTCGACCGGGTCCTGATGTATCAGATGCTCAACGAGCCGGGCCCGGACGGAAAAAAAAGGACGGCGACCGAGGTTGCGGAGTTTTTTGGCGTGAGCATTACCGCTGTCTGCAAGGCAAGAAAGGAACTCCGGATCGGGGTGATCAAAAATGTAGCTCTCGAAAACGCTTCAGAGATTGTTAAGAAAGAGCTCGATGTCATGGACCAGCTTCACAATATCAATAAGCACTCCAAAGAAATCCTCGAGGATTTGATCTCAAAGATAAAGAAGCAGCCCACGAAGACCATGGACGTGAAAGGGATGAAGGACATCCGGGCCCTGGCCCTGGATACGGCGGCGGAGATCCGGCAGCAATTAAATTTTCAGGTGGAGATCTTCAAGACCCTCTCGGACTTTAAAATCATGGCTGAGTTTCAGAGAGAAGTCCTCGACGTGATCGGGAACGCCAATAAGTGCCCAGCCTGTGGGGAAGAGATAAGGTGTCTCAAATGCGGGAAGAGTATTGATTTAAGGGGAGAGATCATCAAACGCCTCAAGGAAGCGAAGGCCTTGAGGACCTCGGTTCGATTGGGGACATGAATGGTTAAGGTGACCCTGTATTTGCCCAGCGGAAAGTATGTCTCGCTCTACGCCAAAAAGAGGCAGTATAAAGTTTTGAATGAATTGGGTGGGGCCAGGGAGTATTCGACTTGGGAGAGGATCAAGAATTTTTTTAAGAAATGGAGGAGAAAAAGATGATTAATGTGGGTGACAGAGTGACCGTGTATTTTGAGAGAGTGGAAGCCGAGTATAATGTCGAAATCGTAAGGATCCCGCTGAGACCTCATGATTCTTGGGAGTTGAAGAGGCTGGATGGAGTAACCGTCTATGTCCAGCAATATTCGAAGATGGTGGTCACGAAACCGGCAGCTGGCTATCCTGGAGCTGAAGTTGCCGGCATGGCGAAAGAGTCAACGGGAGAAGGGCCGAATTATCCCAAGAAAGATTGAGACACCAAAAATCTTAAAGGAGAAGCCATGAAATGTTTTGACGACGCCCATACCTACCAGATGATAACGGTTATTGAATCTCATGAGGAGTTTTTATTTATCGCAGAGCACCCCTTAGATATTCTTCCACTGATCCATTTCTACGAGATGCGCGAGGACGGCACCAAGATCGATGGCGTGACCAACGAGGAGGTTCTTTCCGTTCTCATCCACAGGCTTGAAACTCTCAATCAAAAATTCCCCTGTTTTGAGAACGATATGGCTCTCTCAAGCCTCAAGGGCGCCCTCAGTTGGCTTAATGCGAGGACGGAGAACCGTATTAAAAGGGGTGTCGAGGGGACACATAAGCCATGAACGGTGGTGAACCGGTCCGGAAAAGAGGCGGCATGATCAGCTGGGCAACCGAATCTGAGAAAAATTTTATTGACGGACTCGGGGTTTTTGTCTTGGAATCCAAAAGATGCCGGGACGATCCTGGGAAAAGAAGGCTCGATCTCCTCTTAAATTACAGGAAGTCTATTTTTGGGAGAAAGATTTGGGAAGGGATTGAACCCGGAGAAATTCTTTTATATATCGATCGCAAAATAATGGATGAAAAGATTTTTATAGAGCTCTATGGTAGGATACCTAATGGGTGAAGCTAAAAGGCGGAAAAAATTGGGGCTGGAGAAGCCCAGGGAGGTTAAGATGAGCTTGATATATTGTAGAGAGTGCGATTATTGGATTTTGCATGAAGGCGATGTAGATGGCGTCTGCCATAGGCACCCACCAGTTCCCTTATTAATACCGGTTCAAAACGCCATCCTGGAAAAAGCGGATCAGCCGAAAGTAGGACTCGGGATGAATTTTTACTGGCCAAGGACAAGGCCTGACAAGCCGGGCTGCGGTGACGGGAAGCCGAGGATTCAATGAATATGTTCAATTCTATTTTAGAGGCCAAGAGAAAACTGGAGGAGAACGGGGTAATTCCCAGGCGTGTCAAAATGTCCCCGGTCGTTCATCAATGGCTTGTCGATGAGTTGAATAGAAAGGAAGGAAGCAAGCACAAGAGGGTTTTTGAGGTTTGCGGCCTGAAGGTTGAAATCGAAAATGAATGCCCACCTGGTGGTGCTTATATAGAGGGAGAGTAAGATGGAAATAAAAATTGGTGACAGAAAGTTCTTGCTCGTTTTTAATAAACACGCTCTTCTCCCCTGCCGGATCTAACCAAAGAGGAAAGAGAATATTTATTTAGTAAGTGGAGATGTCCCGATTGCGGCGATAAGAATTTTTTGGCGGGCCCGAAAGGTGGCGAGTCTCAAAACATCATGTGCAATACCTGTAAATCGAAATTCAACATTTGTCCGCACTGGTTTGCCGAGAGGATATCATGAATCACTTTGACGAAAAGCCATGGATCAATAAACTTGAAGAAATAGGACCTTTCTCCATCTGGCTGGTAGATGGGGGTTGGATCCGCAAGTATGACCAGAAGGAGTTTACCAATTTTGCTCAGTTTCGCCATCCTCTTTTTAAAGAGATCATTCCAGAGAACGAATTCTGGATCGATCAGGGATCTACCCCAGAGGAACATCAATTTTTTATTGAGCACATGCTTTATGAGAATCATCTTCAGGGACGGGGAATGGCCTTTAAGAAGGCAGAAGAAGAGGCGACCAGGGTTGAGGAAAGAGAACGTCACAGGGGGAATCCGAAATTCGGCCAGGACCTTAAAAGAAAACCTTTGATCGATGCCATAGAACTTCAGTCTCTCGGAAAAGCAGGAAATGCTGAGATTTTTCTGGTGGACGGGAAAAAGGTGAGGGATCATCTGGATCCCCGCTTCTGCCACGGTGGCCATTCACAGATTTATGACTACGTCCCGGATGAGCATATCTGGATCGATGATACCGTTATTCCCCATGAGCGACCCTATATCATCATGCACGAGTCCGGTGAATATACCGATATGGCCATGGGGATGGAATATTTGAAATCTCATCCGAAGTGGTCAAGGATGGAGTGGAAATGCCGGCACGATCCGGAAGAACTTCTGAGACAGCAAAAACAGTTGGGATTGGTATGAAGGAGGAGGAGATGGTCGGAGGCTACTGCGGCACTCGCCGCGGCCATTCCGTCGGGAACACCGGCGGCAGCCAAACCTGCCGATGTTCCACCTGGTGCCGAGACCCCTCCAGTCATGGACCACGTTGGATAGAACCTTGGACGCTGGCTATGATTATCCACTGTGAAAGATGTGAAATCACTTTTATAGGAGACAAGGCTCTTGATCCCTGTCCTTTTTGCACGTTTAAAAAAGCGGTTTTAGAGACGATGAATGGAATATTTTCTCTTTACAATGCAAGGAAATTTATAGATATGTTTAATGAAAAAGAAACCCGGTTCAAATTTATTCTAACGGCTGATGGTATCAAATTTACTCGATGAAAGGAGTGAGCATGAACTGGCTACCCGTCAAATCTTCCAATATTGAAGCGGTGGCTTATGATCCGGAGAAGAAGATCCTCTCGGTCAGATTTATAAAGAGCGGGATTTATCATTACTTCGATGTCCCACAAAACATTTTTGATGAGCTGAGAGATGCCGAATCCGTTGGTAAGTATTTTGCCGAATGGATCAAAGGAGTCTTCGAAGCCGAAAAGGAAGTTAAGAAGTGTGAAAAGTGCGGAACAGCCATGCGGATGACCGAGAGGCTTTCTGATGAAAGGAAAGTTTGGGTTTGTCCTGAATGTGACTTTTCGGAATTGATTGGATAGCAGAATGAAAGGGATAAACGAGGGATTAAAAAACGGACTTTGGAAAGGTGATGAAGTTGGTTATTATGCTTTGCACGAATGGGTAAGGAAAAGGCTTCCAAAACCAGATAAATGTGAATGTGGCAAGGAAGGCTTCATTGAGCTTTGCTGCATCGGCCACGAATATAAGAGAGATTTAAGCGTTTGGAAATATCTTTGCAGGTCATGTCATTCAAGCATTGATCAAAAAGTTTTAAACATTCAGAAAAATAGAAAAATTTCAAGTTGTTTAACTTGTGGTGCAGAAGTTAAAACACCCAAGAAGTATTGCAATGTCTGTTTAAGGTTAAGGCGATTATCCAGATTCAAAAATTATTACCTTTCTAATAGAGAAGAGATATGTCAAAGACAGAGAAAATACGACAGTCAAAGGAGGGGAGGGGTGGTCTCCATGGTCAAGGACCTATGTCTTTAGATGTGGCCGATGTTGCGAAATCAAAGAACGGTGGGGTTTCTTACGATGGGTATCTACCGGTGAATACTGCCCACAATATAAAAGGCTTGACAATGGCAAAGGATTCTGTAAAATCTATGGGAAACATACCCACACGAGAATCGGGAACGATGGAGTTTGTCTTAGCGTGGAGCAGATAATTGAAGCGAGGTTACTTCCCAATGATTGTCCCTATGCGAAAAGGATCCCAGGATATAAAAGCTTTGTGATCAATTATTAAGGAGGATGTGATGATCTCTCGAAAAATCTTTTCTCAGTTAGCTGAAATCATTCTTGAGGGTGGAGCGATCAAGGCCACTAAATATTTTAGCGAAAGAGAAACCGTGAAGGCCACGCTGAGGGGAAAGCTCCATCGATCATCTCGCAATAGAAGTAATTTTGCCGAAATCCTTTTCACCATCGGTCCCCCGAACTATGAAGAGAGGCAATTTATTAAACAGGTGAAGAAGGCCAAAGAACCTTTTCCGATAAAAAAGATTCAGATCAAATGGCCAAAAAAGAAGTAGGAGGATTTATGCCAACCGCAGAAGCCAAAAAAAGAGGCGTGAAGAAAACGAGGACTATCCATCCACCGGGAAGACCCGACAAATACATTCATGTGGACGTGGTGAAAAAAGCAGGTCCGAAGGGTGGTCATACGGTTGCTGGTCCCGTTCATACCGTGAAACATCACTGCCCCGCAGAACCGCTATAATTGCAGACGTCTGCACTGAAAGGAGAATAATATGGACGGTATCATTGAACGTGCGAAGAAATTCCTTGGTGGAGTGAAAAAGGATGTTTCCGGTCTGGCCACACAGAATCCCCAGAGCCTAAAGAAGGTTCGAGAAAGACAGGGTGCCGGAATGTGGCAGGCGGATATCGGAGAAGGGGAAAGATCGAGCGAGCCGGCTCATGGCCAGTATGAGCATAACAGCCCGGCGAAACCACTATAGCAATCCCGGATGGTGTAAGGTCGCACGCCTAAGAAAGATTGCAGAGGAAGAGTAGCCATAATCTACTAAGGGATTGCTTAACTTTAAAAGGAGGTTCAAATGGTAAAGCACAAGAAAGTTGCAGGTGGCAAAGAAGCGACGAAGCAAGGTCATATTAACCATCCCAATGTCACCGAAGCTCCGGGCAAGGGGCAAAACCCCAAAGGTGGAGGGAAGGGGACTTCACGGGCGTGCGGAAAAGCCAGCCCAGCGAAAGCGGAATGAAGCCTTGGAGAAGCCCTGGATCGGCGTGGACCTCGATGGGACACTTGCCGAATATGAGGATTGGCATGGGATATCGATTGTAGGCAAGCCGATCACTCCGATGCTTAAACGGGTCAAGGATTGGCTGGCAGAGGGGAAAACCGTTAAGATCTTCACGGCCCGTGCAGCCTCCGGACAAAAGGCCATCAATGTGGTGAAGGCATGGTTAAAACATAATGGCTTACCGGAACTGGAAGTAACGCAGAAGAAGGATCACGATATGATCGAGCTTTGGGACGATCATGCAGTCACGGTTGAAACGAATACAGGCAAGATCCTCACCCAGGGGAAATAATTGAAATCCTCCTCCTCCTTCAACAAAGCCGAACTCTACGATTCAATCATCCAACCTTTAGCTGCCGGCCACAAGATACAAACCAGCCTTCCTTTCCATAAATGGGTAGAAGAGTCGCGCCTCGTCATAGGGAGAAAGATGTTTACCTTCGAGAGGCATGAATATCTCAGGACTCCCTATGAAGACGATCACCCCTACCAGGTTCACATGAAAGGCGTCCAGTTGGGCCTGACCACAAAGGCCATGCTGAGGGTCATTTTTAAGGCTCGCTTCAAGGCCTACGAAGGTATTCTTTATTTCTTCCCATCAAGGACGGATGTGAGTGATTTGAGCAGGGCAAGATTTAATCCTCTCGTCAAACGGAATCCGGAGACGATCGGAAGATGGGTCACAGATACAGACCAAACGAACCTGAAGATGATAGCAGATACCCCTGTTTATTTTAGAGGGATGAAGAGCGCCATTGGCGTTCAAAGTGCGCCTGGCGACTATATTGTATTCGATGAGCTGGATTTAGCAAATCAAAGCACCGTGGACGTTGCCATGGATCGGCTTGACCATGCAGAAGAGGGTGGAGAGATCGAAATGTTGTCCAAGCCCTCTCTCCCTGATTATGGCATCGCTAAGGCATTTCTTCAAACGGACCAAAGATATTGGCTTCTGAAGTGCCCTGCCTGTAATAGCTGGCACAATCTTGTGGATGAATTTCCCAAATGTTTCGTGAAAAGTAATGGGGACGTTATCAGGGCTTGTGTAAAGTGTGGGAAGGAATTGAACCCAGCGATCGGCCAATGGGTAGCCAAAAAACCCTCCATCACAGAAAAAAGAGGGTATCAATACAGCCAATTTTATGCTCAGTTTCCCAGGACGCATCCTAAGATACTCTTGGATAAGTTTAGAAACGGGCAATTCCTGAAGAACTTTTATAATCAACATGCAGGGCTTCCCTATATTGAATCTGAAAACCGATTGAGTGTTGAAGAAGTTTTAGCTCTATGTGGAGATGAGGGTATCACATCGAGCGACATAGCTCCTTGCTTCATGGGTGTTGACCAGGGCAAAGATCTCCATGTTGTTATTGGGAAGGATGACAAAGCTAAGGCCGGTAAAATCATTCACCTTGAGATATATAAAGATTGGAATGAGCTCGATGGTCTCATGAAAAATTTTAACATTACTCGGGCCGTGGTAGATGCTCAGCCGGAAATGCGGAATGCCAGAGCTTTTGCAGAAAGATTCAAGGGGAGGGTCTTTTTAAATTTCTATCGGGAGCATCAGAAGGGTCAATATAAATGGAATGAAGAGGATCTGACGGTTAGCTGCAACCGGACAGAATCCCTCGATGCTTCTCACAATGAGATAAAATTTGGGCAGGTTACTCTCCCAAGAAAGTCGGCTGATGTTGTTCAAACCTTTGCGGAACACCTTCATAATGTCGGGAAGAAGCTGGAGGAGGACGAGGAGACCGGATCTAAGCGATACGTCTATGTGAAGCTCGGAGAAGATCACTTCAGGCACGCGTATAATTATGAAGCCATGGCCAGACAGCACGCTTCAGGGCTTCTCTATCCGGAGTTGCTATGAAAAAGAAGTCCACTGGTTTAAAAAACTTCATGGGCACGCCAAAAAATCCAGTTCCATTCATTCCGGACATTTGGAGCCAGAAGCTTGTAGGTAAATTTTATGATAAGACAGTTTTATCAGATAAGCACTGGAGCATGTTCGAACCGGTTCCCCATTTTATGAAGACCTTGACGGCTGAGATAAAAAGGTTGACCGAGGAAGGTCTCACGCCCGAACAGATTGCCGAGAAAATCGATCTGAATCCATGGAAAGGGACAGAGATTAAATTTGGCAGCGTTGAAAAGTTTAAACTTTACGAGTCACAAGCTGGTTTGGCTGCTTCATCTTTTGCTGTCCAGATTGATGCGGAAATCATGAAAAGTATAAATGAAGCAGATTTAGAAATGGCTGTAACGAAAGCGGAAGTTGAGTTAGCAGCCTCAAAGACTTTAGCAGAGGTTCGAAAGATGCAGGCGGAGATAGAAGCTCAACTGGTAGCGGGAGTCATGTCGAGTATTGGCCCACAGGTTGAAGTCTCTCTTCCCCAACGATCCCTCTTTATGAAGGGCTTAACTGGTGAAATCAAAAAAATGTCCGAAGCTGGTCTGACTTCTGAGGAGATAGCCGAGAAAATCGATCCCGAAATGTTCGAACCGGTAGAACTAAAGGGTGACCTCGCTGTCCACATCAGATCTCTCTGGAAAAAAGCAAAACAGGATCAGATTAAAATGCAAAACACCTATGGCCTAAAGGTCATCAAACCAGGAGGATTAGGAATACTCGGGACAACGTCATGAAAGTGAAAATTCACAAGAGGAAGTCAGACGGTGCTCCAGTCCAAATTACGAAGGACAACATCCTACAATACATCCAGTCAATGGCAAAGGTGCTTGATGAACAATCCGGTGTTACCAATTACTTGTATGGCCATCCTACAAACCTTTTTCCCGACATGGAACTTAACGGACGCGATGTCGTGAAGATTTGCGCGAGAAGAATGCAAGAATTACGGGATCGGCATTATCCCGAAGACTGGATAAAGAGAGATCTTGAGAAAATCATGGAGAGCTTATGATCACCTTCAAAAGGCGTTTCTCCAATGGCCTGATTCTGGAGATCAAGGAGGGCGATAAGGCAGAGGAAAAAGCTTGTATTGGTGTGCGGTGTGGCCTCTCCTGGCCCATGTCTTTAAACCCAGGGGGTTATTTTTGTCTTGTGGCTCAAGAGGCAACCCGTCGCATCACCGGGGAATATCCATTATTGGTGATCAGGGAATTTCAGGCCGTAACAATGAACGCTCTCTTTGAAAAAATGTTCGACGAGATGGGAATGTTTGGGTGCACCGAGATCTTTGCCGATTGCTCTCCTCGCTTCACAAATTACATCCAGACCCTGGATTCTTATAGGAGAAGTAAGAG
>Ga0315277_10011700_pt1 | contig 11032 bp, 7 predicted proteins | sample YL17G05_15_MG_FD_203695 | JGI IMG/M metagenome (GOLD analysis project Ga0315277, IMG submission 203695) | Sediment microbial communities from Yellowstone Lake, YNP, Wyoming, USA - YL17G05_15 | ecosystem: Environmental > Aquatic > Freshwater > Lake > Sediment | place: USA: Wyoming | collected... | reverse complement strand
ATGACCGTCGCCAGTTCACCGTCGGCGCACGCGCCGATGGGCGTGATGGTGCGGCGGTCGTTGTAGGCGCGGGGGCAGTGCCAGAGCGCGTCGCGCACCGTGCGGATGCCGAGCCTGGCGAGCAGTCGCGCACGCGCCGGCCCGATGCCCTTGACTTCCTCAATTGGCTCGTCGAGCAAGGCGATCGTCATCGTGCCGCGCAGGGAATGGGTAAGCTCCGTTCGAGACGAGTCTAGCGTGCGCGCGTCGCGCGGGTCTACTCGTTTCGCTTCGCCTTGTTCGCCGGGGCCTTGCTTGCGGGGCCCTTGCCTGGAAGGCCTTTGCTTGCAGCGCCTCTGCCTGACGCGCCCTTGCTTGCAGGGCTCTCGCTTGCGGGGCCTTTGTCCGCGCGGTCGCTGTGGGCGAAGCCGAGGATGTCCTGCGTCGTCTTGAAGTGGAGCTTGGCGACCTTGGTGAGCTGCTGGATGCCGCGCTCCTCGATGAACTTGCGGCCCTGCTCGATGACCTGGTTCGACGCGCCCTTGGGCAGATCGATGCCGAACATCTGGCTCAGCCGCTTGAGCCGCGAGAGGAACTTGGCGCGCGCGACGACGGACGCCGCCGCGACGACGAGGTCGATCTCGGCGCCGTGCATCTGCTCGACCTCGATGCTGCGCCCCTTCTTCATGAGCGCGCTTTCCACGAGGGATTCGCTGCCGAATTGGTCGAGCAGCACCTTGCGGCACGGCACTTCGGAGAGCACGTTCTCGATGACGCGCGCGTGGCCCCAGGCGAGGATCCGGTTCAGGTTGCCCATGCTGTCGTAGAGCATGTTGTACTTCTCGGGGCCGACGATGACGACCTTGGTCTTGAGTTTCGACGTGATGATCGGCGCGAGCCGGAGCGCGCGCTGGTCGGAGATCTTCTTGCTGTCGCGGACCTTGAGCTCGTGGAGGATCTTGACGCCCGAGGCGTCGGCGTGCACGCCGGCGATCACGAGCGGGCCGAAGTAGTCGCCCTTGCCGCTCTCGTCGACGCCGATCCGCTCCTCGAGCGAGATGTCGTCGTTGAGGAGGTCTTGGTAGCCGAACTTGATCTCGCGGAGCAGCTCCGGCTCGAGGTAGTAGCGGACGAAGTCGCCCGTGCCTCTGCCCTGGACGAGGAGCTTGCCGTTCGTGTACACGGTGAGGCTCACGTCCTGGCCGGCCGCCGCGAAGTGGCTGTACTTCACGCGCCGGAACGTGAAGCCTTTCCCCTCGAGGTACTGGCGCAGATCGCCGATCTGCTTGAGCGTCAGCGACGTGATGTAGTTGGTGGCTGTTTCAACTTCCGTCACGACAACCCCACACGGGAGGGATGGTTCTACTGAGCACGTTGATCATACCGGGGCGGGCACGCGGTGTCAAGCGTTCTGTGCAGCCGACCGGTGCGGAGATCGGAAGGCGTTCCGGCGTCAGCGCATGCCGCCCGGGGTGAAGTCCTCGACGGCGATGAGTTGGCCCGGGTCCTCGAGGATCGACGAGCGGATCGGAATCGGTTTCCGGAGCTTCGTCGTGTCGACGTGGCGCGGGATCCGCACCGTCACCGTCGTGCCCTCGCCCTCGAGGGAGTGGAGCTCGATCGTACCGCCGTGCAGCTCGACGGTGCGGCGCGCGACCGGCAGGCCGATGCCCGAGCCGGTCTTCTTGGTCGTGAAGCCGACCTTGAACACCTCGCCGACGTCGGCGGGGGCGATGCCGGCGCCGGTGTCGGCGATGGTCACGATGATCGCGCCGAGGCGCGGGTCCGCCGTCTCGTCGAGCGCCGTGGTCACCGTGATGGTCCCCGTGCGCTCGATGGCCTCGACCGCGTTGAGCAGGATGTTGCCGAACGCCTCGGCGAGCGCGCTCTCGTCGGCAAGGACGGTCGGGACGCGCTCGTCGAGCTCCGTGACGTACTCGATGCCTGTGCCGGTGCGGCCGCGGAACGTCTCGACGAGGCCCCGGAGCAGGGCGTTGGGGTCTACGACCTCGATGCTTCGCTCGTCGCTCTTCATCGTCATGAGATACGTGGCCATCTGGCCAAAGAGCCGCTCGTGGTCGGCGACGATTCCGTCGAGCCGCTCGCGGCACTCCTCGGTGCTGGCGTCGCCGTGGAGCTTGCGCACGAGGTTGCGCAGCCGGGCGCCGAGCGCGCCGAGGGCGTTCTTGATCCGGTGGCCGCGGCGATAGAGCACCTCGTAGACCTGAGCCCGGCCGATGTCGGTGAGCACGGCGATGTACTTCTCGGCGCGCTGGGGGTCCTTCGCGACGCAGCGGACGAGGCACTCCTGGGCTTCCTCCCAGCGGCCGGAGCTCGCATAGACGACGGCGAGGTTGTAGTGGGCGTCGACGTCGCCGGGGTTGATGGCGATCGCGTGGCGGAGGTCGGCGATGGCGCCGTCGTGGTCGTCGAGGTAGAAGCGGACGATGCCGCGATTGTACCAGGCGCGCGAGTCGCCGGCGTAGCGGGCGATCGCCTCGGTGAACGCGGCGATGGCGGCCGCGTAGTCGCGCTCGTCGCGCGCGATCAGCCCGAGCACAAACGGCGGCGCGGCGCTCTCCGGGTTGAGCTCGTCGGCGCGGCGGAGCGCCGTTTTCGCCTGCTCGAAGTCGCCCTCCTTGTAGTAGGCGACGCCGAGGTTGTGGTACGCGGCGGCCGAGTCGGCCTCGTGCTCGACGACCTTGCGGAACGCCTGCACGGCCGTCGGGAAGTCGCCCCGACGGATCGAGTAGTTCCCGAGCATCGTCAGATGGCGGGCATCATAGTGGCTCGGCGTATTGGACATCCGTTCCTCCGCACCGGGCGCGTCACGCGCAACACCGAGTCTACAGCATGTCGCGGAAGCGTTCGATGGAGAAGTTCTTGCCCGGGCAGGCGGTGTAGTTCTTGAGGATGTCGCGGTGGCCGATCACGCGGCGCTTCGGGACGTGGTAGCGACGCTGGAGATGGCGCACGAGGGTGACGAGCGACTCCATCTGGGCCTCGGACGGACAGGCGTCGCCGACGTCGAAATTGCCGACGAGGCAGATGCCGATGCCGATCTCGTTCATGCGGTTGTCGTGCGACTTGGCGTGCGCCCCGACGAGCTGCTTCGCCCAGCGGTGGCCGACCTCGATCCAGCCGTCGGGCGTCATGCTCCCGTTGCCGATGACGAAATCGTACGCCAACCCGTTCCGCCAGCCCCTCGTGTTGCGATGGAAGTCGTTGATCGTGCGCGCGCAGTCCTTGGTCGAGGCGCTGTGGTGGATGACGACGTAGCGCCAGCGGCGCGGTTCGCTGCCCGGCGGCGGTTGCGCAAGGGCGGCAACGCGATCCGCGAGCGTGTGTGGGAGCTTCGCATCCGGCGCGGTCGGGACGAGGAGGACCTCGTCGGGGTAAATGCGTGACGGATCCGCGAGGCCGTTGAGCTTGCCGATAAGCTGCGGCGTGGTCCCGAACCGCTCGGCGATCGCTGTGACCGTGTCGCCCTTCTCGACGACGACGAGCTGCGCATCGAACTGCTCCACGGGAGGCCGTCCTCGTGCGGCGATGGTGACGACGAGCGCAAGCCCGGCGAACGGAACAAGCGCGAGCACGGCGCCGACGAGCCCCCGGATGACGCCTCCTCGCCGCCTGATGCGCCGTTGCATTGCGCGTCGCTCCCTGCGCGGCTACCCGGTGGTGGTCGCTTGCGGTTCGTGCATCGCGGCCACGAGACGCGGCAGCGGATAGAGGAAGTACGGGAAGTCGCGCGAGGCGAGGCGTCGTTGGTCGGCGAGTGCGGCGCGCGCCTCGTCGAGAGCCGCGTCGTTCTCCAGGCGCTGGCGGGCGACGGCCTCGAGCAACTGCGTCCGGATCGATTCGATCCCCTCGTGTTCGTCGCGGGTCAGCCGCTCTCCGGCGGCCTGGAGGATGCGGGCCTTCTGCTGGCGGAGCGGGTTCGACTTTGGCACGAACTCGTCGGGATTCCACGTCAGGCGGCGCGCGCGGTACGCGAGGTCGCGACAGCGCTGTTCGAGATCATCGTTGAACTCGAGCGGGAGGCGCACCGTGGCCGAGGCGACGGCATACGACGGCGGCTCGACGCCGAAGTAGGCGCGCATCATGGCGTCGGTCGCCGCGTCGTAGTTGGCGCCGCCGACGCCGTGGATGAAGAGGTCCGATGCGCAGAGCCGCAGGAACATGCTCAGCGTCTGCGCCCGGGGCCGGAGCGCCAGGCCCATCAGCAGGCGGTCGAGCTGCGCCCGGGTCGTGAAGCTGCCGACGGCGGTGTCGTGGGCATAGACGGTCGTGCGCTTGCCGCTCCGCCCGACGTAGACGGGCGAGCGCCGGCCGCTCTCGTCGATGTGCCAGAGCGGGACCTCGGTCCGGTGCGCGTCGCGCCGCAGGTCGGGGAAGGGGTTGGCGCTCGTGCGGATTCGCCGTGCGCGGCGGTGCTCGGCCAGGGCGGCGTTGTGCATCGTGCAGAACGCCGGCGCGTCTTCGAGCAGGGCGGTGACGAAGGTGCGGAACTCGTCGGTCTCGCAGAGCGCCCGCAGCGGCACCTCGTGCACGTGCGGGGTCGTGAAGTAGCGCCGCCGGTAGGCGGTCAGAAGCTCGGCGAGGGTCGCGTACTGCGGGTACTCCTCGCGATGGATGGCCGCGAAGCGGTCGAGGCCGTTGAGGATCTCGTCGCTGCCGAGCTTCGCGGCCGCGCGGCGCACCTCGCTGATCTGTGCCTCGAACGCGCGGCGCTCGGGCTTGGGCGCGTGGCCGAGCACCATCCGGCGCTCGGTGCGCGCCATGACGAGTTCGGTCAGGGCAACGCCGTTCTTGCTCCGCACGGGGACCTTAACGCTGAGCACCTCGGCGGCGTCGCTGTCGACGATCACGTTGATGCACAGGGCCTCGGCGGCGACCTGGTCGAGCACGGCGTGCTTGTAGAGGATGCCGGGATGGGGGAAGCCGGGCTGGTGGCCGGCGGCGATCACCGGCCGTTCGTCGTCGGGGGCGCACTTCACCAGCTCGAGGACGCGGCGCCGGAGTCCCGCCCGAAGCTCGGGCAGCGGCACGCCGCCGATCGAGGCGCTCGCCCCGTCGAGCGCCCGGCGGTTCGCCCGAGCCGCCGGCACAAGCTCAGCGATCGCAGGGACACATAGGCGCTCGTTCGGTCTGGACGGAACCGTGAAGTGCACCAGGCAACGCCTTACCAGCAGTTGACGCGATTCGGCAGTCAGTCTAGCAAAAACGCGCGAGCCAAGGAAGTGCCGTCAAACAGTCACGGCGCCCCCGGCCGGCTCCCTCGGCGCCCCGTCCAGCAGTGGCCGGACCGTCTCGCCCAGGTACTGGCCGACCTGCTCGGGCGCGCGGCCGACGTGGCGCTCCGGCCGCATCAGCTCGTCGAGCTCGGCCCGGCTGAGGGCGAAATGCTTCTTGTCGCCCGCGAGCCGTTCGACGAGGTCCGACGGCTGCCCCGTCTTGATCCGTTCGGCCGCCTTCATCGAGTGCTCCCGGATGCGCTCGTGGAGCACCTGGCGGTCGCCGCCGCGCTTGACGGCCTCCATGAGGACCGCCTCCGTGGCGATGAAGGGGAGCTCCGCCTCGACGTGCGACCGAATGACCTCGGGCCGCACGACGAGGCCGCCGGCGATGTTCGCGACGAGCTTGAGCACGGCGTCGGCGGCGAGGAACGCGTGCGGGATCGTGATGCGGCGGTTGGCCGAATCGTCGAGCGTGCGCTCGAGCCACTGCGTCGCCGCCGTCTGCTGCGCGTTGGCGACGAGGCTCATGAGGTAGCGCGAAAGCGACGCCGCACGCTCGGACCGCATCGGGTTGCGCTTGTACGCCATCGCCGACGAGCCGACCTGCGACCTCTCGAACGGTTCCTCGACTTCGCGCAGGTGACAGAGCAGCCGAAGATCGTTCGTGAACTTGTGCGCGCTTTCGCCGATGCCGGCGAGCGCCTCGACCACCTGGGTATCGATCCTGCGCGTATACGTTTGCCCCGAGATGACGAGGCTCGACGAGAAGCCCATCGCTTCGGCGACCATCGCGTCGAGCTTGAGGACCTTCGCGTGGTCGCCCTGGAACAACTCGAGGAAGCTCGCCTGCGTGCCCGTGGCGCCCTGGATGCCGCGGAACGGGAGCTCGTCGAGCCGGCGGCTCACCTCGCGGTAGTCGAGCACGAGGTCCTGGAGCCAGAGGCAGGCGCGCTTGCCCACCGTCGTGAGCTGGGCGGGCTGGAAATGCGTGAAGCCGAGCGTCGCCTGGGCCTTGTGCTCGTCGGCGAACGCGGCGAGCGCGCGCAGGCACGCGGCGAGGCGCGCCTGGATGAGGCGCAGGCCCTCGCGCATCTGGATGAGGTCGGTGTTGTCGCCGACGTCGGCGCTCGTCGCGCCGAGGTGGATGATGCCCTTGGCCTTCGGGCACTGCGCGCCGTAGGCGGCGACGTGGGCCATCACGTCGTGGCGCAGCTCGCGCTCCTTGGCGTTCGCCACGTCGTAGTTGATGTCGCTCACGTGGGCCTCGAGCTCGGCGATCTGCTCGTCGGTGATCGGGAGCCCGAGCGCCTGCTCCGCCCTCGCGAGCGCCACCCAGAGCCGCCGCCACGTGCTGAACTTGAAATCGTCCGAGAAGAGCGCGGCCATCTCGCGGCTCGCGTAGCGTTCGATCAGCGGGTCGCTGTACACGTCGTGGCTCACGGGCGTGCCTCCTCCAGGCGTGTGCCGGTTGTCGGGTCGAACAGGTGCGCGCGGGCCATGTCGAGGCCGAGCTCGACGTGGTCGTCGGGCCGGACCGGCGTGTCGGGCGCGAGGCGTGCCACCCAGCTTGCATCGCCCAGGCGCACGTGCACGTGGGTCTCCGCGCCCATCGGTTCAACTACTTCGACCGTACCCTTGGTCGTTGTTCTTCCGCGAGAGCCGATCGTGATGTGCTCGGGGCGCAGGCCGAGCACGACCTTGTGGCCGGCGAGGCCCGCACCACGCGCCGCCGGGACCTCGTCGAGCGGCAGCGCAAGACCGCCGGCGCGAAGCGTTCGCTGGCCGTCGCGCGCCTCGACGACGCCCTCGACGAAGTTCATCGGCGGGCTGCCGATGAAGCCGGCGACGAACAGGTCGGCCGGCCGGGCGTAGACCTCCTGCGGCGCGGCGACCTGGTGAACGATTCCGTCGCGCATGACGGCGATCCGGTGGCCGAGCGTCATCGCCTCGAGCTGGTCGTGCGTGACGTAGATCATCGTCGCGTCGAGCCGGCGGTGGAGGCGGCTCAGCTCAGCGCGCATCTGCACGCGGAGCTTCGCGTCGAGGTTGCTCAGCGGCTCGTCGAAGAGGAACGCCTTCGGCTCGCGCACGATGGCCCGGCCGAGCGCGACGCGCTGGCGCTCGCCGCCGGAAAGCTCCTTCGGCCTGCGGTCGAGGAGGTGGGCGATGCCGAGCGTTGCGGCCGTCTCGTTGACGCGGCGGACGATGTCGGCCTTCGCCATGCGGCGCAGCGTCAGCCCGAAGGCGAGGTTGGCGCGCGCGCTCATGTGCGGGTAGAGCGCGTAGTTCTGGAACACCATGGCGATGTCGCGCTCCTTCGGCGGCCGGTCGTTGACGCGCTCGCCGCCGATCCGAACTTCGCCGTCGGTGCACGTCTCGAGGCCGGCGATGAGGCGCAGCGTCGTCGACTTGCCGCAGCCGCTCGGCCCGACGAGGACGACGAACTCCCCGTCGGCAACGTCGAGGGACACGTCGCGCACGGCCGTGACGCCGGGCGGAAAGACCTTCGTGACGTGTGAGAGCGTGACGGTTGCCATCCCTTACCTCGGCTCGACCAAGCTCGTCGTTGACGAGCCATTCGCCGAAATGCGTCGTGCACGGGCGCCGTACCCGCCCCGAGTGTCACACACGCCTCGGGCCGAAGTCAACGCCGACCGGGGGTCGGTGCGCCCGATGCCGCGCGGTTGAACTTGAGCTTCCAGCGCACGGGCTTGCTCGTGAGGCTCTGGAGCGTCAGGCGCACCGTCGAGGGGGTGACGTGGCGCGCCTGTACGCCGGCGATGTCAGCCTCGGTGCCCATGAACTCGTAGTCGTGCGGCACATAGACGGTCGCCGCGTACTCATCGTTCTCGACGACGCGCGAGGTGCCAGTCAGCTCGTTCGCCGCCCCATCCCAATGGAGCTCCAGGAGGTCAACGCCGCCCTGGGTGACGTGGCGGCTGGTGCTCACGAGTTGCGGCACGCCCGTCGCCGCACGAAGGGCGAGGACGACGCAGTCCGCGAGCCGCACGAGCACCTTGAGCCGGTCGCCGTGCAGCCCGAGGAAACGGTCATCCCAGAAATCGTGCACAAGGTAGCCGTGCGCCGGCTCGAGCCCGAGCTCGTCGAAGCGGAGCAGGATGTTCTTGAACCGCGACGCCGCCCGCAGCGTGCGCAGCGGCTCGAGCAGGTCGAGCTTCGGCCCGCCGAGCGCGTTGCCCGTCATGACGGCCTCGAGCCGCGTGTTCTCCTCGCGGATCAGGCGGTTGGTCGAGGCGATCTTCTCGAGCTCGCCGCGCGGGCGCCGCCGGCCCTCGACGGCATCGTTGGCGCGGAGCCGGTGCAGGTTGACCTCGACGGTCCGCGCGCGCGTCGCCGTGATCTCCTGCGGCGTGGTGTCCCAGTTGAACAGCCCGACGACGTGCCAGCGCTCGCCGGCGGCCTCGACGGGGAGGTGCCAGACTTCGGGGCAGTCGTTCTCGAACAGGTCGATGGGCCGCGCGCACGCGCCGTAGGCGGGCATGACGCGCTTGAGCACGTCGAGCCGATCGGCCGGCAGCGCCGCCATGCGGTCGCCGACCATGACCATGCCGCCCGCGAGCGCGCACAGCGACGCCCACGCCCGCGCCTGGCCGAGCGTGAGCGGCGGCCGAACGACCACGCTGCCCGGCACGTTCGTCCACCACCGGCCATGGAGCGCGTAGCGCGCCGCGGCCGGCCGGACGCCCTGCTCCTTGATGGTGCGCCAGCTCTTCGCCGCGACCTCCTCGGCACTGCGGTCGGCGTCGACGATGCCCAACCCCGCGCCGGGCGTGACGTTGCTCCCGACGAGAAACGGCTCGTCGCCCAGGCCGGCGCGGATGGCCGTGATCGTCGCGCGGAGCGCCTCGAGCGCCGTGATCGTCGCGTCGTCGGGGAGGTACGAGTCGTCGCGCCGGAACGCGTCGTCGTGGAGGAAGTCGATCTTCAGCGCGCTGAAGCCGCCCTCCTCGACGAGGCGGCGGACCTCGTTGCGCAGCGTCGTGTGCGTGAACGGGCTCGACGGGTCGAGGCGCAGGCCGTCCACCTCGAGCGGGCGGATCCAGATCCCGGGCCGGAAGCCCTGCGCGCGGAGCTGCGCGCCAAGCCAGGCAATGCCGTGCGGGAAACGGTCGCCCGCCTTCCACGGCCCGCCGCTGACGTGGCCGCCGCGCTGCCAGCCCGCCTCGACGAGGATCATGTCAAGCCCATAGGGCTTGAGCGTGCCCTTGAGCAACTCGGTGTTGCGGAGCACCTCGGCCTCGGAGATGTTGCTTTGATAGGAAGGCCAGCTCGTCCACCCGCATGGCGGCCCGCAGGGCACCGGCCGGCACCGGACGCCTGCGGATCGTGCCGCGAGTTCGGCGTAACGCTCGAAGACCTCGTGACCGCTCGTGCCCGCGACGAGCACGATCGGCTCGGGCGCGAACGTCGCGCGAGGCGGGACCGTCACGCCCGCCGCCGCAGGCGGCCTACACGACGAAGCCTCCGGCTTCGTCCAAGCGGCGCTTCGCGCCGCCGAGCAGCCGACGGTCGTCGCTTGGACGGCGTCGAGCGCGTAGGCGGGCGGGTCGGCCTCGATGAGGCGAATGCGGAAGCTCGCGAGCGATCTCACCGGCGCGAGCACGCCGGCGGCCAACGCCGCGCGTGCCGCCGTATCGACGAGCACGAACGACACCGGCGCGAGGCAGTCGAGCCCCTCCTCGACGCGCTGCACGGGCGGCTCATCGTCCTGCTTCCACGTGCCCGAGAGCAACCGCGAGCTCCTGAGCGCCGTGCCGAGCCTCAGGCGCCCGTCGCCGATCGTGACGAGCGGCCGGACCTCGCGCAGCTCGATCTCGTGATCGGAGCGGTTCTCGACGGCCGCCGCGATCACCACGGCGTCGAGCGTCTCGTAGAGCGAGAACGCGAGCGACCACAACGCGGGGCCGTCGGCTTGGGTTGGCGTGACGGTGAGCCGGGTGCCGCGGCCGAGCGCGTCGCGGAACGCGTCGATGTGCCACAGGTGCGGGAAGTCGGCCTGGCTGCTCGTCGTCAGGCCGTCGACGGTGAACGCCGCTGCGGCACGCTCGAGGGCGGCGTGGTCCGCGGCGCTGGGCGCGCCGAACGCGATCGAGTAGAGGCCGTCGCTCAGATCGTACTCGACGCACAGCCCGCCGCGACGCAGCCGCACGCGCGCCCCCGCACCTTCAGAGACGATCGCCTCGCCCTTCACGACTCCTCCTCCCCCGGCGAATGCGGCATTCCCTCCGGGGCCTCAGCTCGACCTTAGCAGGTCGGCCGGGCCGCCGCAACTGGTTAGGCCGGGCGGACTTGACACCGCCCCAGGCGGGCCGTAGGGTGCCGTCCAACACTGCCTGCTGCGGGAAAGGAGGTCGCGCATGCTGGGTGCGATGGACTGGGTCGTCATCGCCCTGTACTTCGTCGTCATCGCCGCGATCGGCGTTTGGACCGGCCGCAAAGGCAAGACGACCGAGGACTACTTCCTCGGCGGGCGACGCATGCCGTGGTATGTGGCCATGCTCTCGCTCGTGGCGACCGAGACGAGCGCGGTGACCTTCATCGGGGCACCGAGCAACTCGTTCAGCAGCGACATGTGGTACGCCCAGATGGCGATCGGCTCGTTTGCCGCTCGGATCCTCGTCGCCACGGTGTTCCTCACGGCGTTCTACAAGTTCAGGGTCACCACCGTCTACGAGTTCCTCAAACACCGCTTTGGCGAGGCGACGCGGGGCGCCGGCGCGGGGTTCTACCTTGTCACTCGTGTCTTGGCGAGCGGCGTCCGACTCTGCGTCATGGCAAAGGTGATCAACATC
>Ga0315277_10011699_pt1 | contig 11032 bp, 9 predicted proteins | sample YL17G05_15_MG_FD_203695 | JGI IMG/M metagenome (GOLD analysis project Ga0315277, IMG submission 203695) | Sediment microbial communities from Yellowstone Lake, YNP, Wyoming, USA - YL17G05_15 | ecosystem: Environmental > Aquatic > Freshwater > Lake > Sediment | place: USA: Wyoming | collected... | reverse complement strand
GGCGACTGGTCGCCGCTTTCAACAGCCTGATGCCGCCCCACACCGGCAGCTTGCTGCCGGGCTTGTCACGGCCGCGCCTGAAACCAAGCATTGGTCTCTCCTGAAACGGCAGCAAGCTGCCGTTGCTCGGCCAGAACACGCTTCCCAAAGCGGCGGCCAGTCGCCGCACTCCAAACGCGCCCTTCAGGCGTTGAATCCGCCCGATTGGACCAGAAACTATGCCACATTGGTTGGGATGCCCGCGCTCCATATGCCGGCGGTTATCGGCGGAGGGAAGCCGGATTAGGGAAGCCTTCGAGGATCCAGAGGTCGGATTTGGCATTGAACGTCTGCATCGCCAGGCTCTTGCGATCGGCAGCGAGCGATCCGGACAGGAAAGTAGCGGACCCCTAATTCATCTCCAGCCCGAATTGTGCCATTAAATTCAGGGACGTCCACCTCGTTCACCTGATTCCGTCATTCAGAAATCCGGTAAACGGGGTGGACGTCCCTGGATTTTGTCGACTGTGGTCAAGGCGCTTCTCTTTTAGCGGCCCGCTCCTTGGCTTTCGCCCCCAGCGTTGCACGCTTCACCTGGGTGCGCATGAATCCGGGAGCGAGCGCCTTGACCAGGTAGGCCAATGAGATCGAACGCGGATACGTGAGCTGGCGGCTGCCGCGCGCCAGGGCCTTGAGGATCGCCCCGACCAGCTTCTCCGGCGCGACAAAGTGGCGGTGCGCTGCCGGGGGCATCCGCTCCAGGGCTTCGGCGTCGAAGAACGGCGTGCGGATGAGGCCGGGGCATACGGTGAGGACATGGACGCCGGAGTCTTCCACTTCGATCGAAAGCGCCTCGGCGAACCCGACCATGGCGAACTTGGTTGCAGCGTAAGCCGACTCTTGGGCCGTGCCGATGCGGCCGGCCACCGAAGCCACGAAGACGATCCATCCCCGGCCGCGATCCACCATCTGCGGCAGCAGGAGCTTCGTGAAGTAGAGCGTGCCCAGGTAGTTCACGCGCATCATGTGCTCCATATCCGCCAGGTCCCACTCGAGGAATGTGCGGTGATGCCCGTAGCCGGCGTTGTTGACGAGCAGGTCAACTCGTCCGAACCGCGCGATTGTCTGCGCGCACGCCTGCTCGACCGAAGCCAGGTCGGACACATCGCACGGGAGCGCCAGCGCTTCGCCTCCCGCGGCGCGGATCTCCGCCGCCAGGGTTTCCAGCTCGCCGGCGCGGCGTGCGACAAGGGCCACGCGCGCCCCCTCGCGGCTGAGGCGCTGGGCAAGGCAGCGCCCGATGCCGCTGCTGGCGCCGGTCACCAGAGCTGTCATCCCTTTATAGGAAACGATCCTGCTCACAAAAGCCTCACTTTGTGGTGTCTTCCATGGATTCGGCACTGTTATGGAGCCGCGCGCGTCAGCAAGCGGATATTTGACAACCGCAGGCCGCAATTGGCAAGGAGAATCGGGATGCAACCTATCCGCTTGCTGACGCGCGCGGCTCCGCCGCCCCGCCGCCCCTTTGTCAATCCGGGCTTTGCGGGCGGGGACGCCCGCGCTCCATCAGGGCACACGAGTCCACGGCGGGCTAATGCGCTGCGGCGGTTTGCGTCCGTAAAAGAGATTGTCCATGTGCCAGGCCGCGCGCCGGATGAAACCCGAACGCCGGATTCCCCAGCGCATCAGATTGTGGCTCAGGCTGTCAGGGTGGGAATATGGACAAACCCTCATGCATATGCCGCAGTCGGTGCCGACGACACACCAATACCGGTAGCACGTATCTGAATTGATGCGCCAGCGAAGCACTCCGTCCCTGCCGTCTCTCTCTCCGAAAGGAATGGCGCGGGCCGGGCAAGTGTCCGCGCACTTCCGGCAGATATTGCAGAAATCAATCACCGTAAAATCCCGGGGCGAGGAATCGGGCACGAGATCGAGGCCGGTGGTCACGACTCCCAGGCGAACGCGAGGACCCAGGTGCGGGGTCATGAGGAGGCCCATCCTGCCGATCTCTCCCAGCCCGGCATCGCGCGCTACCAGGGGAGCAACGACACGATAGTTGCCGTCGATGTGCGCCCGGGCGGGATAGCCGAGGCGGCGGATGGCGTTGGCCAGTTGCACGGCAATTTTGGCCACTTCCACATATTGCCTGATGGACTCAGCCACTCCGGGAGCCGCGGGATTGGCGGCAATCATGGAGAAGTCCATCTCGACGGTGAACGCAATCCCAAAGCGATGCTCAAGCTGAATGGGGGCGCCATAGGGGCCTTCACCCCTCCCCACATGCGAGTAGACATGATAGGGGCGCAGCTCGGCTATGCCGACGTCGAGAGCGCCATAATAGTGCGCCAGGGATTTGATGAAGGCTGTCATCCCGGCAGGCGGAAGCGCGTGCCGAACCTCCGCGATCGGTCCGTCCACACAGCCGCGCAATGCCTCGGTGAACTCGGATCCCGCATGGGCGGATGCGAAAAGAAAAGGATTGGCCTCCTGGGCTTCCGGCGAGAGCAGGCCGGGTTTGAACCGCGACAGATCATCACCGGCCAGATTCTCGGGCCGCATTGCGTAGTACGATGCGAATTCAGAACTGCCCGGAATGAGACGGGCGCGCGCGAACATGATATCCCGCTCGTCGACGCGCGCGGCCGGCTCCGTGTTGCCGAGGGCTATGCGCCCAATCGGCAAAAGTGCGGCAATGATCAATGCTGCCGTTGTCAGGCCGAGACTTGCAGCCATGATCAGTCTGACAGCAGCGGGGAGTGCCGCCGCAAGCACAATCAACAAGCCGAAATTCGGGGACGCTCCCCGGTTTTGCTCACCACTTACCTGGCGCCTGGCCGGTTCTTCCCCTTCATCCACGGGATCGTGACCGAAAACGGGATTGGTCCCCGAGTCAGCGAACATCTTCGAGATTCTTTGAGTCCTTTGAGCCTTCGAGGTGATTATTTGAGACTCACCTCAAAGGCTCAAAGGGCTCAAAGAACCTCCAAGGACCTGCGGATTACCCAAAAAGATTCAGGCCTGAGGCAAGTTGGAGGATGCCGAGCGCGGCCAGAAGGAGCGCTGAGACCAGGATGAGCATGCGCCGGCCGCGCGCACCAAGAAAGCGCGCCGTGCCGAAAGCAACGATGGTGAGCGCGAGCATGATCACCATCGTGCCGTAAAAGCCGCAAATCAGGGCAACTGCCGCGGCCGGGCTCCGGCTCCACGCCGATAATACTCTCGGTCCCAATACCAGGCTCCAACCGAGGTAGGGATTGGGATTGAGAATATTCACTGCCACGGCCTGCAGCAGCGTATGAGGCGCGGGACGCTCGCCTTCCCGGAGTGCGCCTGGCGGCTTCAGCCACTGGCGGAATGCCGCACAGGCCAGGTACAGAAGAAGCAGGCCGCCCGCAATCTGCAGGAAGCCACCCATCCGTTGGGGAAGACTTTTCAAAACAAAAAGGACAAGAATCGCGATCGGCCCGTCGCTGATCAAAGGCGCCAGAGCTGCCGGAAGGGTGGCTTTGACTCCTTTATCAGCCACCTTGGACAGCAGGAAGGCCTGCAGCGGGCCCGGTTGAACGGCAGCGGCAAATGCGAATCCGGCTCCAAACAGGAACAGTCCGAACAACCTTATGGTCCTTTCAACATGCCACCCGGAGGAATGCCAGCCGGGATTTCTCCAAACAGGCGCCGCAAACCGTTCGCACCAGGCTTCAACCGCATGCCGGGATTCATGAGTGAAGCCGTGCAAAATCCGGGGGCGTCCCGAGTTTCCATCTCCATCTTCAAATGAGTTCGAACAGCTCGCAGCCTGATGCCCGCCGATCGAATGTGCATGTAATCTCGGCCCCCCGCTCGCGATGGCTCAACCCAATCAGGTAGTCGGCAAAGTCCGCCTTTCCGTTTTCATACATGTGGAGCGCCTGCCATGCCAGTTCGGACCGGTCCACGAGCAGATCTTCCACGGAAAGCAACTGGCGGAGCACCGTGGCAACGGTGCCCCGGTCGTACCCATACCCGCGATCAAGCACCCAAACCAGTTCACAGAGCACCACCAGGCTCACGACTCCAGGATCATCCGCCGAGCAGCGCGATGCGATCAATACGGACGCTGCGTTCGCCTCCTGCTTGTTGTCCTGGACGATGTGGCGGACCAGCACATTCGTGTCAAGCCCGATCATCGGCGTGCTCCTCCGGCTATCGCTGCATCCATCTCCGCCAGTGTGAGCGCGCGCTTCGGCTTGGGGACGCTGCCTTTGAGATCCATTACCGAACCTGACAACGGGATCACCTCCAGCCTGCCATCATCGCGAATCACGAATTCCAGCCTTGTGCCCGGCAGGATCCGCAGGCGCCTTCGGACCTCCACAGGGATCGTCACCTGCCCTTTCGATGTTACAATCGATGTCATAATCGCGCCTCATTTCCTTACATTTCCCCCTTACCATACTGCCGGAGGCAGCCAAAGTCAATGGACCCGCCGCACCACTTAGAGCGAACCACAGAGACTCGAAACATAATCTCTCTGTGAACTCTGTGCTCTCTGTGGTTCAAGAATCTTTTCCCGCTTAGAGGGAAAAACCGCGGTTTTTCCTAAAACGATTCGGAGTATTTTGATATCCTGCTGATCAACCACTTCGGGAGGAGAAGCCTATGCCTGCTAACACCCCATGGCGCCGACGCGCCCTCATCTGCACTCTCACGCTGGCGATTGCCGGATTGCTTGCGGCCGGACGCAGCATCTTTCCGCAAGGGCGGGGCGGCTCGAACCCGGAGCTGGTTGCCCAGCGTAATGCCAATGAAAAGGCCCTGGCGGAGATCGCCACCGTTGAGCGCAAACTGATGGTGCCGATGCGCGACGGCAAGCGCATGGCCGCCGATGTCTATCGGCCGAAGGACACCTCCAGGAAATACCCTGCGATTTTCTCGCGCACGCCATACAACTTCAACTTCTGGGATGTGCGCAACGGGGCGCCCGCCGACATGTCCACCCAACTGGACGCTGTAAGGCGCGGCTACGCTTATGTCTTGATGAACGAGCGCGGCCACTTCTTCTCCGAGGGGAATTACGACATTCTCGGCCCGCCGCTATCGGACGGTTCCGACGCGATTTCATGGATCGCCCGGCAGCCATGGTCGAACGGCAAGGTGGGCACGATCGGGTGTTCCTCAACCGCCGAGTGGCAGTTGGGGGTGGCGGCGCTCGACAATCCGGCCTTCACAACCATGATCCCGCAGGGATTCGGCGCCGGGGTGGGACGGGTGGGCCCATACTATGAGCAGGGGAACTGGTACCGCGGCGGCGCCGTGCAGATGTTGTTCATCACCTGGATCTACGGCCAGCAGAATCAGGTGCGGCCGATGTTCCCGACGAACACTTCCCAGGAAGAGCTGATCCGCGTCTCGAAGTCCCTCGATCTCGCCCAGCAGCTGCCGCCCGTGGACTGGTCCCGGGCGCTGCGCCACCTCCCCGTCATGGATATCATCAAGGCGGTCGACGGGCCGCACGGCATATTTGCGGATCCGATGCCGGTGGCCACCGGCGGGGCCATGATCAGGCGCGCGCCGAACGATCCGGCCTGGTACCGCGGCGGGCTCTGGCACGACAACATGCCGATCAACATCCCGGGATTCTGGTTCATGTCATGGTACGACGTGTCGGTCGGCCCGAACCTGGCCGCCTACAATCACGTGCGCAAAACCGCCAAGCCGGAGATCGCAAATCAGCAATACGCCGTCATCGCGCCCACCCTCCATTGCGGGTACAAACGTGCCGGCGAAAACACCATCGTCGGCGAGCGCAATGTCGGCGACGCCCGCCTCGACTACGACGCGCTCACCTACGGCTGGTTCGATCGCTTCCTGAAGGGAGAAGACAACCACATTCTCGAGACCATGCCCAAGGTGCGCTATTACACAATGGGACTGAACCAATGGCAGTCGTCCGACACCTGGCCGCCGCGCGGCGCACAGCCGGCGACCTTCTTCCTTTCCAGCGGCGGCAAGGCAAACGCGCTCGATGGCGACGGCACGTTGGCCGCCGCGCCGCCGGCGACGGATGCGCCCGACAGGTTTACCTATGATCCGATGAATCCGGTCTCATCCTACGGCGGAAATGTCTGTTGCACGGGGAACGCGGTCGCGGGCGGCGCCTTCGATCAGCGCAAGATGGAAATGCGGCCCGACATCCTGGTCTACACAAGCGAGCCGTTCAAGGAGGGGATCGAGGTCAGCGGCCCGATCGAGGTTGCGTTGTACGTGTCATCGGATGTGAAGGATACCGATTTCACCGTCAAACTGCTCGACGTCTACCCTGACGGCCCGGCCTACAACCTCGATGAAACCATCCAACGCCTGCGCTATCGCGAAGGCTACGACAAGCCTCCCGTCTGGCTGGAATCCGGCAAGGTGTACAAGATAACGCTCCAGCCGATGACCACAAGCAATTATTTCGCGCCCGGCCACCGGCTCCGCATCGAAGTGTCGAGCAGCAATTTCCCGCGCTTCGACCGCAACATGAACACCGGCGGCAATAATTATGACGAGGTGCGGGGCGTCGTGGCCCACAACGTCGTGCATCACTCGCAGCAGTACCCATCACAGGTCACGGTGACCGTGGTCAAGAGGTGAAAAGGAGTCAGGAGAAAAGCATTGCCCATCAGGAGTGCGGTGGTTTATTGCTTTTATCCCGATGGGTGGCGAGCCGGCTGGTGGGCAGCACACTGGCCGTAAAGGCGGCGGCAGGACCTGCTCCTTATACGGGAATCTATCGTGGTTAGCAATACTCGGGAGGCGGTTGCCCCGTCCTGGAGTGCGGCGACTGGTCGCCGCTTGCGGTCATCGGCTTGCCGCCCTTTGTTCTCCAGGCGCTTGGGAGTGCGGCTGGAGCTCGGTTCGTGGAATTCCAGGCAGCGAGCTGCCTGGTCGTGCCAGTATGCCGATCTCCAGAGCGGCGACCAGTCGCCGCACTCCACACGGGGCCGCTCTGTCATAGGCCCGGCTATTCGCCGCGGCATTTTGTTCTGACGAATGTACTCACTTCACCTTTCGGACCGTGCACACAGCCTTTGTCCACTGGGGTGCAGATCCGGGTAAGGAGCATGGCAAGCCGCCGTACTCCAAAGCCGCTCTATCTTTTGTCGATGGCGAGGATCGTCCGGTAGAGGACCTCGCAGCCGTTGGCGGCGTCGTCCCAGCGAGTCATTTCCTTGGGGGAATGGCTGATGCCGCCGACGGAAGGGACGAAGATCATTCCCATCGGCGCGACTCGGGCGATCATCTGCGCGTCATGGCCGGCACCCGACGGCAGAGTCATCGTTTTGAATCCGGCGTTTGCCGCCTCGTTGGCAATTGCATCTCTGACCCAGGGCGTGGCCGGAGCCGGAAGATGCGTGCTCGTCGGCGTCATCGAGATCCGCGTGCCGCTCGAGGCTGCGATCTCATCGGCACGCTTCCGGATGCGCTGGAAAATGCCGGAGATTTTTTCCATCGACAAGTCGCGCAGTTCAATAACAAACTCGACCCTTCCCGGAATGATGTTCGGCGCACCGGGAGCGACCGAGAGCTTTCCCACGGTGCCGACCTGGCGGCCCGCGTCCCGGGTGGTCTCCTCCTGCACCGCGATCACCAGGCGCGCTGCCGCAACCAGGGCGTCGCGCCGGCCCGGCATCGGCGTCGTGCCCGCGTGATTGGCCTCGCCGGTGACCACCGCCTGATAGCGCACAATCCCCACGATCCCCTCGACCACTCCGACGGGTACACCGGCGCGGTCCAGGATGCCCCCCTGCTCGATGTGCAGTTCGAGATAGGCGGCAATCTCGCCCGGCTTGCGCAGCGCTTCCTTGATGCGCGCAAGATCGCCACCGATCGAAGCTACCGCGGCGCGGATCGGCACACCCTGTTCGTCTTTTTCTTCGAATTCGCCGGCCTCAAAATCGCCCACGACGGCGCGCGATCCGAACAGGCCGCGCCCGTAGTGCGTCCCCTCTTCGTTCGACCAGATCACGCATTCGAGCGGATGCCTCGTCGAGATCTTGCGCTCCTGGAGCGTGCGCATGATTTCGATGGCCGAGAGCGTGCCGAGGGCGCCGTCGAAGATGCCCGCTTCAGGCACAGTATCGATGTGAGAGCCGAACAGGATCACAGGGAGGTTTTCCTTCCCTTCCCGCCGGCCATAAATCGATCCCGCCGGATCCACCCGGGCCTTGAGCCCGACCGCCGGCATGAGCTTTTCCATGACGAATCTGCGCCCATCGATATCGGCCTGAGTCCAGGCGACGCGCGTGACGCCACCCTGCGGATTCCGTCCGAATTGCGCAAGCTCCTCAAGGCTCGCCCGCAGCCGCTGCGGATTGATGGTGTATTCAGGGATCGGCGAACCGGCCGGCGCGGCGTTTGACCATGGAAACATGGCCGCCCCTGCCGCTGCAGCCATCAGCCGGGAATTAAATTCTCTTCTTCGCATGAATTCGCTCCTTTTCAGGTGATTCTACCACTACCCCATCCATTGACATGGATCACGGCAACGCTTTCTTTGGAGACCGGCGAACCGTTGCTGCAATCCGGGCCCCTTGCCGAATTGCAACCGCCGGAAGATCTCATTGATTTTGTTGCAGCCGGCATGAACGCATATAAAATCGGCCCAACAGCCGTTCCGTTCTATTTATGGATTGTGCAAATTCGCGGCAGGTTCCGAGAGGTGCGCTATGAAAGTAAATATCTCATTGTTGGGGATGGTTACGGTCAGGAAATTCGTGTCTTTGATCGCTTTGTTATTGGTGGCCCACATGATGGCAGCCCCTGATGCGCTGGCTCTGCAGAACACGTCCAAAGACGGGAAACGGGAGGCCCAGGTCAAAGCGAAAGCCGAGGCATTGGGAGCCGGTGTGGAGGTGACCGTTTCCATGCGCGATGGGTCGAAACAGAACGGCCGGATCCGGCAGAGTACCGATCAGAACCTGATCCTGGACAAGAACGGCCAGACGGAGACGATCCCATTCGCACAGGTTAGCAAGATCGATCGCCACAAGCCGATATGGGCCAGAAAAGCCCTTTGGGGCGCAATTATAGCCGGCGCAGTTTTTGCCATCCTGGCAATCACCAAGCCTCTTAAGGATTGATACCCTTTAGAGCCGCAGCGCGGCTATTTTCCGCGCAGGAATCCTGGTGTTATAATGGCCGCTGCTGTTGCATGCAGGATGCGTTCCTTCAAAATTCCTGTTGGCAGCACAAGAGGGTACGGGAAAATCCGGGAGGGCGATCGTGAACCGAAACCTGCCTGTTTTCCGGCTGCTTCTGGCATTGCTGATCCTCCTGCCCGCTTCCGCAATCAGCCGGCAGTTGCAGGACGACTTTCTGAGAGCTGCGGCTGCCCAGGAAGCCGGGCGCTACTCCGATGCCGAAAATCATCTGAAGACCGCGATTGAACAGGCGGAGCGGGCCGGCGACGAGCGCTCATTGAGTCGCAGCCTGGACGCCCTGGCAGGACTCTATGAAGCCCAGGGAAAATATCAGGAGGCGCTTCCTCTGTTCCTCCGGTCTATTGGGTTGCGCGAGCAGGCAGCGGGCAGCGGTTCCTTCGCAGTCGCCGGACAGCTTGTCTGCGTCGGCATCCTCTACAGGAAGCTCGCCATGTTCCCCGAATCCGAGCAGGCACTGGAGCGCGCGCTGTCGATCTACCAAAAATCAGATCCGCCAAACAGAATGGAAATGCTGTCCCCGGCAGAGAGCCTTGCGATTCTCTATCGCAACATGGGCAAGTTCGCGGAATCCGAGCAGCTTTACTCCCAGATCCTCTTTATCAAGCAGAGCGCGCGCAGCGAATCCAGCCTGAGTATCGGAAGCACGTTGGGAAATCTTGCGGTTCTCCTCCGCCACCAGGGGAGGTATGAGGAAGCCGACAAAGCCTACGAGCGCGCGCTGGCCATCGAGGTGCCCGCACTGGGGGCCGATTCGCCCCTCCTGGCCATGACCTATAACAACCGGGCGGTGCTCTATCTCATGCAGGACAGATTCGCGGAGGCTGAAGTGCTGGCGCAGAAGGCCCTTGCGATCATGGAGAAGTCGTTGCCTGCGGGCCATCCGGATATCGGCAGGGCGCTCGACACGCTGGGCGGCGCTTACATGAATGAGGGAAATTACGATCTTGCATTGTCATGCTATCAGAAAGCGCTGGGCATCAGAAAAGAGAAGCTTGGCCCGGCGCACCCGGATCTCGCGGAGACCATGGGGAATCTGGGCTCTCTTTATGAGCGGCAGAAGAAGTACGCGGAGGCGGAGGGGATGTACCGGCAATCGATTGCCATGATGGAAAAAGTGCTCGCTCCGAAACATCGCCAGATCGCGTCCGAAACCCAAAGGCTGGCGGCGATTCTGCGTATTCAGGGCAAGTACGGCGAGGCTGAGCCGCTGTTCCTGCGGGCACTCTCCATGCGCGAGTCGTTATTGGGATCGGAGCATCCCGAAGTGTCGCAAACGCTGAACAGCATGGGAGTGCTCTATTCTCAATGGGGAAAGCTCGCCGAGGCCGAAAAATGCTACGTGCGCGCACTGGCAATCCGGGAAAAGTCCCTGGGCATGGAACATCCGGCGGTTGCCACCACGCTGCGAAATCTCGGCATTCTGTATCAGAAGGAACGGAAAAACCGCGAAGCCGAGGAATGTTTCCGCCGGTCGCTGGCCATTCGGGAAAAGGTGCTGGGCCCCGACCATGCCGACCTGGCCGTGATACTGACGACGTACGCAAATTTCCTTCGCGGTGTCAATCGGGCCGGCGAAGCGGCCAAGCTGGAATCCCGCGCACGTGCCATCGAAGCGGCCATTCGCTCCAGGAAATAGCCGGCGCACCTCGGAAAGAGGGACAGTCACCAGTGTCCCCCTAGGTCTAGGGACACTGGTGACTGTCCCCCTAGAGTGCGGCGATTCATCGCCGCTTTCACAGAGCGACCTGCTGCCGCACCGGGCGGCTTGCCGCCATTATCCATCGGGCCGCCTGGGAGCAAAGCCGGAAATCGGCTTGTGGAATTCCCGGCAGCAAGCTGCCTGATCCGGCAAGTATGCGATCGCC
>Ga0315277_10011698_pt1 | contig 11034 bp, 9 predicted proteins | sample YL17G05_15_MG_FD_203695 | JGI IMG/M metagenome (GOLD analysis project Ga0315277, IMG submission 203695) | Sediment microbial communities from Yellowstone Lake, YNP, Wyoming, USA - YL17G05_15 | ecosystem: Environmental > Aquatic > Freshwater > Lake > Sediment | place: USA: Wyoming | collected... | reverse complement strand
TACTGCTGATGTGGCGTGTTTCGCATTCATAACCGCCTCCTTGGTAGAATTTTGCTGCTCACAAGGTTTCTGAAAGGCTAAGGTATCCAATCAGGGCCTTATACAACCTGTTCATAATTAAGGCGACTGCGGTCTGCGAAATGTTGAACCCCTTCTTATTCTTATGAATTTCGCGCAAAAGAGACTGGGTGCACAGGGCGAGCGTTATGAATGATGAATCCAAATCCTCAATTCTGACATCACATGCCAGTCTTTTCGAGCCAGTAGCCAGCAAAGAGCTTGATATCACTGAGGTCCACATTTCTGTCGGTGTTGATATCAACTCCTTCGCACCAATCGGGGTCGCCGCAACTGGTTTGGCGCCAGTATGAGGCGAGCACGGCGAAGTCGGCGAAGTCGACTATTGCGTCATCATTGAAGTTGCGTGTCCGGACATGACAAAAAGAAAGATAATACTCCGGGGTGTTAACGCCGCCCGGACCGCTGTAATCGTAAAAGCCTACCATGCACCGGCCCAAATGTGTAGCAGTGTAATCGATAACAAACCAGTCCCCCGCAACTGCAGTTCTGTGGCCACACAGGTCAAAACCGCTTTGAAGGTCATTTTGCCAATCATAAACACGGGCCCCGGTACCTGCCGCTTCAAGACGTGAGCCTGCCCAATCCCAGGTAGTGTAACTATAATTTCTGCCTGACAGGACCCCGCGCTCTCTGTATGGATCGATGATATATAATCCCCCATCCCACTGCTCAGCCATGTTTGAATCAACGATAATCGTCAACTCGGTTCCAACCATAATGTCCGGGTACTCAATAATGGCGAGGTTGGAGTCGACTGGTAGAAATGGTGCATTGCCATCAGCAAACCACACTCTTGTCGAAACCTTACCTGCGGCCACAGAAACCATACAGGAAATCGCGAGGAACAGTATTATTAGCCTCTTCATTGCCATTCTCCTCAAACAGTATCATCAGCCTATTGACCAGCAGTAGTGATAAACACCTCGGAGCGCGTTGAAGGTCTGCTCGATCATCGTTCTGCTTTCTTACATGGATGGTATCTTACCATCATTCCGGCCCAAAAGTCAAGAAAAACGCGGTTCATTCTGGGATGGTCACCTTTACGGTGGGAATCCGCTCGGCAGGATTCGGACCTGCGGCCTACGGATTTGAAATCCTTTACGTAGGTTTGTAAACTGTTGTCAATAAAACACTTATACTTGTCAAATAAGGACTTATGATGCTGACCGAAGCGCAACCGTAGGTTATATTTCTTGATAGCCCAAGGTGTATTTCGTAGAATTGTTGCCGGTGTACGGAGATAGTTGTATACTGTGTGACCGTGTAGATAGAAAACGTCCGATTAGGCACGTTAGATTGAGAATCGATATGACTCAAGGCAATTATCCAAACTGACACAAGGAAAGGACCAACACGTGGCAAACCAGAAGACCAAACCAGCGAAGGACCGGGGCACGTCTCACGGTCGAAGAACATTTCTGAAAGCGACGGCGGCATCGGTGGCGCTGCCTTACTTGATCCCGGCGTCCGTGATGGGCGGTGCCGGCAGCACCGCGCCAAGCAACCGTATTGTGATGGCCGGCATCGGCATCGGCAACATGGGCGGGGGCGACCAGGGCACATTCCTGGGTCGCAGCGATGTCCAGTACGTTGCCGTGTGCGACGTAAAAAGGGATGTCCGTGACGGAGCGATGAACCGCGTGAACGAGAAGTACAACAACAAGGACTGCAAAGCTTACAACGACTTCCGCGAAATTATGGCGCGCGACGACATCGACGCGGTGCATTGTGCGACGCCGGACCACTGGCACGCGATCATAGTGATCGAGGCCTGCCGCAACGGAAAGGACATCTACTGCCAGAAGCCCGAGACCAAGACGCTCCGCGAAGGCAAGCTGATGATCGATGCAGCCCGGCGTTATAGTCGCGTGGTATCCGGCGGCAGCCAGCGCGTCCTTGAAGATTACAGGAAGACGGTTGACGCCTGCTGGAATGGAGACAAGGGCATCGTCAAGTCGATCAACGTCAACGTCGGCCCATTTCCGACTGACTGCAACAAGAAAGGCGAACCAATCCCCGACGGCTTCGACTGGGACATGTGGCTTGGTCCCGCACCCTGGGCGCCGTACCATCCGCACCGGTGCAGCGGCAGTTACAGCATCGACGGAACAAGCTGGCGGTCGTTCAAGGATTACTCCGGCGGCGGCATGACCGACTGGGGCGCCCATCATTTCGGCGGCGCGACCTTCGCCATTGACGTCAGGGAGCTGGAGCCTGAGGAAGTCATCTTCCATAACGAAGACGGCAAGAAGTTCGCAACCTGCCGCTATCCCAATGGCAAGCTGATTCACCACGGTTACCCGGGCCGAGATAACTTGGACGTGGAAGGCACGAATGAGAAAGGCCCATCGAAGCCGGTTCCAGGGTACGCCGGAAGCGGCGGCATCTACGGCGACTTCATCGACTGCGTCAGGACGCGAAGAAGGCCGTTCCGTGACATCGAATACGCGGTCCACACGACGACAGTATGCCACCTGTTCCTTATTGCCTACGAGCTGGAACGGTCACTGAAATGGGACACGGCCAAACAGCAGTTCGTTAACGACGACGAAGCCAACCGCCTTGTGGATGTTGCAAGAAGAGAGCCCTGGGTGATATAAGAAAGCAATGATTGCGACAAGGAGACTTGATTATGACGACTAAAGAAACTACCGGAATGACACTTGTGGCCGGCTCGGCTGCCGCAGCCGTTGCCCAGACCGATTCAGCCGCAGTTGACAAAGCATTGGAAACGCTTAAGACTTATGACTGGGGCGCAGACCGCAACGCCTTGAACCCGATCGACCGGGCTATCATCGCCACGCACGGCGATGCCACTGCTCGCAAGGCGCTGGAAAAGAGCCTTGTGGATGCACTTGCCGGCGGCATCTCACGATCCGCACAGGACTACGTTTGCCGCAAACTGAGAGTCGTGGGCACGGCCCAGTCTGTTGAAGTCCTCGCCGCTCTTTTAGCCGCGGAGGAGACCTCGCACATCGCTCGCTACGCCCTGGAACGCATTCCGGACGAGAAGGCAGTCGAGGCGATGCGGAACGCATTGCCGAAGGTCGGCGGCAAGCTCAAGCCGGGCATTATCGGCTCGCTGGGCGTACGTCGCGACAAGAAGAGCATCACGCTCATCTCGAATCTTCTCGGCGACTCCGACCTCCAGGTCGCCAAAACCGCGGCGCAATCGCTGGGCCTAATCGGCACCGCCGCTGCGGCCAAGGAGCTGAGCACTTTCGCCAAGAAGGCGCCTGCCAATATGAAGATGCCTGTGGCCGACGCCCGCCTGGTCTGTGCCGAGCAGTTGCTGGCCGGCGGCGAGAAGTCCGAGGCAGTAGCTTTGTACAACGAACTCAAGGGCGATGACCAGCCCCCGCGCATCAAGGCCGCCGCCATGAAAGGTATTCTGACCGCTGCAACTAAGAAGTAAAGCCGCACAACAAGCAAACGGATGATTCAACGAAGAAGCCTGCAACGCCAATTAGAAAGGCGTTTGATCTTAGACTTCAAGGAAGATCGGGAAATCGTTTTCATAAAACGGGGGTCCTGAATTCTTTCGAAATAGAACTTCAATTCATCATCTCGCTGTTGCTCCGACCATGCTTTTCTTGGTTCACGCGTAAAATGTAAAGCGGTGATCTTCATAACGGTCTTACATTCGCGGGGAAAGGCAGCCAGAAATTTACACCACATATAGAGATCTGTCGGGACGTTTTCCCCGGGCGTAGTCACCCATCCTTCCTTTAGCTTAAAGTAACTGTCTCTGGTGTGAGCCCCGTACGTCAATCCAAAGAAATTGTTGCCTCGAAACATATTTTTGACGGTATTAGGATCCTTCAAGTTTTCTATGCTGATGCGGTTAAATAATCTTCGTTTACTCTTCACCTTTTCAGGAAGGTTTACAGCCGCATGTAACGAATGGGCAAAGCGGCATTTCGTCAAGGCGCCCTCCATCTCCTGAAGGTGACTCGGAAGCCACAGATCGTCATGACTGCAATAACAGATGATCTTGCCCGTAGTCTGTTTAATGACGAAATCCCGATAAGGTTCTCCCGTCCGGGGTGATTTAGGAAAGCTAAATACCTTTATGCGGGGATCGTCCTGCGCCGTTGTTCTGAAGAACGTCACCATGGGTTCCGGAGAACCATCGCAAATAATGCAAATTTCTATGTCTTTGATCTTCTGGTTCTGGACGCTTTTGACCGCCCATTGGGCAAAGGAGGCCTGCCCAAATGTTGGTATAATTACCGTGGCCCTCGCTTCCATGAATTTTCCTTATATTATGCTCGGGTAAGCGAAATGTACGGGAGATTCAGCCGTGTTTTCCACATTCCTCCTGCCACGGGTCTTTTCAATCAGTCTCTGGATATAGTCGCTGAACATCGGCGGCCGGTGTTTCGTCCCGATAAAACGATAGTTCGTGCTGTTAATGGCGTTTAACCGGCTCACTCTTTTGGGGTGCCACAAGAAATCATCTTCGAGATAATGATTGAGGTCCAATAGAGAAGCATCCTCTTCATACTTGCATTCAGGACCGGCGTAGTTAACGCCGTCGGCGCCGACCTGGATCAGGAAGTGAGCCCCATGAAGTTTCTCGAAATATAAAGCTCTCTTATCGTAGCGGGCACGGGGTACTTGAATGTTGGCATCAGAGGGTGCGGCTTCCCTGAGCCTTTCAATACTCGCCATGACGCCCGTCTGATCGGCTTGTACCGGATATCGCAAATCCCAATTGATGCAATAGGGATGAAAGTACAACCAATGAATTCCGGAATTCAAAACGCGGAGTCCGACAGGCACATAGCGATCGTTCCATTCCGCCCGGGTTAACATGGATGCTCCGATTTCCAACCGGCTTCCTTCGGTCTCGACCTTTTTACGCAGACCCTCGATTTTTTTAAGGGTAACGACGAAATGCTCCGAGTCTTCTTCTTGCCACTCGTACATTGAAATTCTTATCGAAGTGGCGTATTCCAGCAGTGCCTCCTGGATATGGGGAAGATGGATGTCGGCCCCATTGGAAATCACGGCGATTTCCTCAAATCCCTTCTCTCTCGCTAAGGCAAGCACTTTCGGAAAATGCGGCACGATCGTAGGCTCTCCTCCGGAAAAGACGATTCCGGGCGTATGCGGCCCCAGCACACTAAACAGCCTATTCAGAAAGGGCATTTGCAGTGTCAGACCGGCTTTCCTTACCGATCCGTAGGGGCACCCCGCACAGGCGCGCGAGCATAGTTGTGTCAGGTCCATCTCGATGGTGGTAGGGTAAATCGCTTCTCCATCCAAATAAGCCTGAATTTTCTGATGGTGGATATCCACTTTCGACGGCGCGAAGATAAGAGATTGGTTGTTCACCGGCATATCCTTTGTGGTTGCTGTAGTCCCGCTTTCTTTCTGAGATTCAAAATTGCTTCGGTCACTTCTTTGGCATGAATCAGATTGCAGCGCGGCACCGGGCCATGTTCCAAGTACGTCACAAACTCTTTCAACTCCAGATAGAGGGGAAGCGTAGTTTCGATGGCCATCTTCCTCTCTCCTGACTCATTTCTGATGACGAGATGGTCATCGTAAGCATTATGAAGCCTGGCGGCGCCTTTATTCCCGTGGATGGTGACCCCGCTTATCTTGTTACAGTGCCGGCCGCTGACTGAAAGAACAATCACCGGCTTATCCCCCAGTACGGCGGTGAAAGCGACCGGCAGTTGCGCTTCATTCTTAATGACATGAATCGTGCTGATCGCGTCGGGAATATAGCCTATGAGATGCTTGATAATCGTTAAATCGTGAACTGCCTGGGTCCAAAACACGTCGCCGCCGTGAAAATCATCGACCCAGGCATGTCTCACGGTAAATACCTCTTCAACCACCCCTATCTCACCCGATTGACCCACGAGACGAAGGGCTTCAATCCCAGGATGATAGTGCCACTTGTGCATGGCAAAAATGTAATCGGAGCCCCCTAAACCTTTTAACAGGTCATAATCTTCGAGCGATAGGCAGAGTGTCTTCTCCGAAAAGATGGGTTTCTTACGTCTTAATAGGTCGGCGCACACCGGCGTCAAGTCCGGAATAGGAACCGCAACCACGTAGCCGTCACAATCCGGCAGACTGTCGGTCTGTGAAAAAACCGCCGCGGCACCCTTCCCCAAGGCTTTTAGCCTGGCCTGGTGGTCGATATCGGCCACATACACTTTACACTCTAACCGGAGGATGTCCCTTAGAATATTGGAGCCCCAGTTTCCGCAGCCAACCAAGCCGATCGTCTTCATTCATTCAGTCCTTGTGCAAACCTGGATTTCCAATATGTACTTCGTCAGTAAGAATGAGATAGAAGGGTCTCTGAATTAGGAGACGATTTCAACTTCGGGTGTTATTGTACTGTTGTGTTCTTTCCTTTCAAGAACTGTTCTTCGTTTTAACTGTGCTCGCTACCGTCGAAACTAAGGCAATTCCTTGCTGGCAAGTTGCCGACTGCTCAGGCGGTTGTTATGTTGCCGGACTTATCAGCGCCGAGCAGAGAGGCGCAGCAAGCAACCGGAACGGACGGAAAAAACTTGGCGCGTTTCTTGACGCTTCACGACGGTTTAGATAGGTCTGGATTAGACTACACTGGACAGGGCAACCCTACTGGCGCCGGCAAAAACGCCATTTTTGAACGAGGCCGAAGGGGTTCGAACCCTCAACCTTCGGATCGACAGTCCGATTATCACGTTTGTAAGTGCTTGTGAATAAATGGTTTATACTTGTCAAATAAAGACTTACGATGCTGACCGTAGCCCAACCGTAGCGCAACCGTAGCCCAAACGAACATGGCTGTTGCAAATACTGTTGCAAATCGCCGGCTCGGATTAACTCTTTTTTGCAGCCATAAGTCCTTCTCAAAGCGGAAGCTCAACTCATGCGCAACGCGCGGTTCCTTGGTTCAGGCGTGGCCAGGTAACGAAATCCCTGCTCTTGGCTCAGATTCGATGAAATACGCACCAAAACCAGGGGAAAAACGAGGTAGTTTGTGTCAGAAGGCGAAAATCCCCACCCACAGTCTCCAAACACGGCCAGACCACTGACACCCTGCTTTACATGCCATCCTTTTCAGAAAGCGTTTGCTGCGAATTCAGCTGCTACAAAACGGTCCGATTCCCGCTTGACAAGCGCATCAGGCCCCAATGTCTATTGGCCTTCCATGCATTTCTATTTGTCCGTCGGTGAGGACAGGCAACAGTGAACAGTCCTTTGGGGGATATTAACCTTTACAGTCATTCGCTCAGTAGCCGCCTGATGGTTTCCCTGATTCTGGGAATCTCTTCTTCATGGTAGCCAGCTAATTGATAGACGATGGTCCCATCCGAGGCGATCAGATAGACTCGGGGGATTCCCTTTGTGGCATACTCTGCATATGTGACGCGGTCTCGGTCATCTCGACCATAAACGTCGATTGGCCGCGGACCAGCTCGTCGGATGCGCCCACGCGGGTGAAGATTCTATCGACCAGGCCAATCTTGGCGTCCTTGGCCGGGATGAATGAGCCTGTCTGCGCCATCAGCACGAGCAGGGCGACCTGGCGGATATAGGTGCTCTTGCCGCTCATGTTCGGCCCCGTGATAACGACGATGTCGCCGGCTCCATTGCCAAGCTCAGCGTCGTTGGGCACGAATTCGGGACCGAGTATCTCGGCCAGGACAGGGTGCTTTCCTTCGTTGATGACAAGCTCTCCGCCGGCGGTCATTTTGGGGCGGACATAGTTGCGCCTTTTGGCGATGTATGCCAATCCCGTTAAGCAATCACATTTGGCGAGCGTATCGGCGAGTGCCTGGATGCGCCCGACGTACTGGGCGGCCTGACTGCGGACATCCTCGAAGAGTTGAAGCTCCAGATCGAGGGCCTTCTCCTCAGCGCCGAGGACCTGTGTCTCGTACTCCTTGAGCCTCTCGGTGATGTACCGCTCGGCGTTTTTGATCGTCTGCTTGCGGACGTAATCGGGCGGCACTTTGTCTGCGGAGGCGCGAGAGACCTCGATGTAGTAGCCGAATACACTATTGTAGCCGATCTTGAGGTTTGCGATGCCGGTCCGCTGCGATTGCTCTTTCTGGTAGTTCTGCAAGAAGCTTTGGCCGTCCTTGGAGACCGAGCGCAGCGAATCGAGCTTCTCGTTGAAGCCGCTGCGTATGACGCCGCCTTCGCGGAGGTGCGCCGAGCAGTCAGGCTCGATAGCTGATTCGAGCAGCGCAGCCAGCTCGTCCATACTGTCGCAGTCCGCGGCCAATTGCCTTAATAGCTCGGCGGCGAATTCATTGAGATTCTCTCGCAAAGGCGGTATCTGCCGCAGTGTGCCCGCCAGCGACAGCAGGTCTCGCGGCGAGGCCCTCAGCGTACTGATTCGGGCGGCTATTCGCTCGATGTCCGATATGTCGGCAAGGAGCTTGCGGATATTGACGAGGCCGCTCTCAGAGTTCTTCAATTCCTCGATTGCGTCCTGCCTCCGCTCTATGGCGGCCAGGTCGCACAACGGCATGCACAGCCAGCCTGCGAACATTCGCCCGCCCATGCCGGTCAATGTCTGGTCGAGGGATTCGAGCAGCGAGCCTTTGCTGGTTTCGGCGCGGATTGTTCGCAGGATTTCGAGGCTTCGCAGGGTCGTCGGATCGATTTGAAGGAAATTCCGCCTTTCGATTTTCCGAAGGTTGCGGATGTGGCCGAGGGTCGTTCTTTGGGTTTCGTTGAGGTATTCAATGATGGCCCCGGCGGGGGGGATGAGGGTTTCGTCGCCGTCGTCTATGCCGAAACCTTCGAGCGTCGCGGTGCCGAAGTGCTTGAGCAGCCGCTGCTTGGCCTGGTATGGGTCGAAGTACCAGGAGGGACGCTCGGTTACGATGGCGCTCGTAAGCTGAGAGACGTCCCTGGCGAGCTTCTTCGTCTCGGCCTCGAATAGTTCGCCCCGCCGGTCGGCAATCAAACACTCGGCCGGGCGAAGGCGGACTAATTCATCCAGCAGTCTGTCTTCACTGAGTTGCTGGGCGAAGAAATGGCCGGTCGAGATATCCACCCAGCTCAGCGCTGCAGCGCCCTTATTGCTCAGGCCTACGGCGCAGAGGAAATTATCCTCTTTCGCCTCCAGCAGAGTATCATCGGTGAGCGTGCCCGGCGTGACAATCCGCACCACGTCTCTTTTGACGACGCCCTTTGCGGTCTTTGGGTCCTCGACCTGTTCGCAGACGGCCACGCGATACCCGGCCAGGATCATCTTCTTGAGATACCCGTCGATGGCGTGGTATGGCACGCCCGCCAGCGGAGTCTGCCTGCCCTTGTCCCGGCTGGTCAAAGCAAGCCCGCAGACCTTCGAGCATATCTTGGCGTCCTCATAAAACGTCTCGTAGAAATCGCCCATCCGGAAAAACAGGATGCAGTCCGGGTGCTTCTTCTTGAACGCATGAAACTGCTTCATCGCGGGCGTTATATTTTCGCTCGGAGCGGCCATAGGTCCAGATTATACACAGAGCGGGCCATTTAACAACTCTGATATAATTGAGCGGGCCTGCTGGTTGGATTTGGCGGCTGTTAGTTGTATCAGGAGGTTGTGCTGGCGGGCGGTGAAGGCGACAGGAATATTGACGCTGATTTCGGTGACGCTGGCGATTTGGAGGATTTCCTTCTTGAGGTTTTCGATGCCGGTGCCGAATTTGGCGCTTATCTGCACTGCGCTGCTCAGACTATCGGGCAATCGAGCGACGTCGAATTCAGAGGGCAAATCGGACTTGTTTAGGACTGTCAGGACTTTCTTATCGGCGATTGCCTCAAGGAGCGTTCCTGCAAGCTGATCGGCGGTTCGGCTGTTATCCAGGACGAGCAGGATGAGCTCAGCCTCGGTAAGAATCCGGGCGGTTCTCTCCTGGGCGGCTTTCTCGACCGTTCCGTTGGAGGTTGCGAGTTTGTCATTCAGGCCGGCTGTGTCGATCAGGGTCACACAGAGCGGGCCTATTTGGCATTGAGCCGAGACCCAATCGCGGGTCGTGCCCTCGATATCGGTCACAATGGCCTTCTGTCGCCCGGCCAGGCGGTTCAACAGGGTGCTCTTTCCGCTATTAGGCGGGCCGGCCAGGACTATCGTACAACCTGCGATGATAAGCCCGGCGGCTCGGCTGTCTTTGAGTATCTGCTCGGCCTCGGTTGCGATTTGGTCGAGGGCGATCGTCTCTATGTTTTTCAGCCATTTGGACGCCTTTGCACCAAGGCCGCCGTCGATTTGATTGGCGATAATCTTTGTGCCGGCGAGGGTCTTTGCGTTTAACTGGGCCAACCTGGATTCGATTGCGATTGTGCTGAGAGACTCGTTCGCAATTAATGTCTTTCTGAGAAGCTCTTCGGCACTGATAAGCTTGGCGCCGTGGCCGGCAAGCAGCTCCATAATCATCTCAACAATGAGGGGATTGCCGTGGCAGTGTATCGCAAAGGTCGCAGGCCCTTCGCAGCCGATTGTCACCTTGTCGATAGTCTTATCGCCATCGACAATTGAGCCGAGGAGGATTTTGCCGGTCTTGAATTCGGCGGGCCTTGGCCCTGCCGGCTTGAAAATCTTCGCCAACACCCGCTGCGCATCATCCCCGAAGATTTGAACCGTGGCAATCGCTCCGATCCCCTTGCCCGTAATTGCTGCAGCGTAAAGAGCCATAGGTTAAGATAAGTCCGCAGCCTCTTGCTCGATATATTTTTTGTACGCTAGGACGATGCCGTTTACGACGAGGTGGGGCACGTAGTTGTCGATGAAGCTGCAATCATCGGCTATGACCTTTGCGGCGGAGCCCGTGATGACGGTTTGCGGCCATTTGCCGAGCTCCTCGGCGTAACGCCTGATGATCTCCTGTATGGCGCCGACGGCGGAGTAATAAATCCCACAGTTTATGGCCTCGGTCGTATTCTTGCCGTAAGGCCCGCCCGGTTTACTGATTTTGACTTCCGGAAGCTGGGCGGTATTAT
>Ga0315277_10011695_pt1 | contig 11035 bp, 3 predicted proteins | sample YL17G05_15_MG_FD_203695 | JGI IMG/M metagenome (GOLD analysis project Ga0315277, IMG submission 203695) | Sediment microbial communities from Yellowstone Lake, YNP, Wyoming, USA - YL17G05_15 | ecosystem: Environmental > Aquatic > Freshwater > Lake > Sediment | place: USA: Wyoming | collected... | reverse complement strand
ACAAGAGCAGACCGTTCTACGGTGTACAGTTTCATCCAGAGAGAATCGATATTGAAAACGATGTACGTCCATGCGGACACAAGCTTATTGAGAACTTCTACAAGAACGTAGTCAAACAATAGTTGTAGCTGTCAATGGCCTTCTGTTTTAAGGAGAACGGACGTGTTGGGATTAAGATTCTAAAGGCTAGAGTTGGCGCGCGCGACTATTTCGGCTTGTTCTGACGACCCGTTTTTATGGGAATCACGATGACCTTGTACTTCTCTCTGTTCAGCAAGGTGGGGCGGTCATGGAGGGTTCCTTTTCTTCTGATTCTCTGTTCAACTCTGACGCCTAACGAGTTTTCCAAGGAATTTCTACTTTGGCGCGCGTGCTTACGTTGCTATAAGGTTAGTAACTCGGGCGGTCGTTACGCGTCTTCTTGATCACAAAGTTGCGTTTGATACATCTTTAGAGAGAATGCCTCGTTTGACTCACTAAAGACCTTTGGACAAAGCATTAATACATCCTCTTCCGAGAGTAAATGCGGGGAAGGGAGAATGAACATCAGAGTGTTAGGAATTATAGCGCTATCTTTGCTTATTATGAATTTTGTATCAGTTTCGTTTACCGTACAAATGTCGATGGCAGGGAACTCGACACCCCTTCTTAACGACAATCCGTCGTTGCAGAACGACCGCATCGTTTCATCTGACAGAGCCAAGAACCTTACCGAGCCCGAGGGCTCTAACACCAGAAGGACGGAATGGAACTTCAGCAGTCCAAATGAATGGAGTAAGGTGGCTTATGCAGATGGGAACAAGACTAGACTTGTTGTCGGAGTCAACGAGGAGAATAACGTCAGCTTGCCTGAATTGGAGGAGATAGCGGCCAGACATGGTGCCCGAATCGTAAACACTGTCACAATAGGAGGCCGGACACGCGCAGCAGTTGTGGAACTCATGTTCACGTCAGTTCCTCGTTTCGTACAGGAAACCCAACTGGCTGGTTTGGCAGACTACATCGAGCCGAACTTGAAAGTCAAAGTCAGCCTCACTCCGAACGATCCCTACTGGAGTTTGCAGTGGGGTCCAAAAAGAATAGAGGCAGACTGGGCTTGGAACACGACGGTAGGAGATTATGATCTGCTTGTTGCCGTTATTGACACAGGCATTGACTACGATCATCCTGACATTGCCGCGAACTACGTTGCACTGGGCTACGACTGGGTCAACAATGACGCTGATCCGCGGGACGATTATGGTCACGGGACTCACTGTGCAGGCATAATCGCGGCGGCAATGAACAACAACGTTGGGATAGCCGGCGTGGCTCAGGTCAAGATCATGGCAGAAAAGGTTGTCGATAATGGCGGCTGGGGATATGCAGACTGGTTCGCAGAAGGGGTCATAAACGCCACGGATAGTGGCGCCAAAATACTCAGTATTAGCCTCGGCGGATACGGAGACAGTGAATTGATGCATGATTCGTTGAACTACGCATACGACGCTGGGGTCCTGATCGTTGTCGCTGCGGGTAATGATAACAGCAACTTGAAGTCATATCCAGCAGGCTACAGCGAAGTCGTTGCCGTTGCGGCCACTGATCAGAATGACCAAAAAGCTTCATTCTCAAACTGGGGCGATTGGATTGAATTGTCAGCGCCGGGTGTAAATGTCTATTCGACCATGCCCACGTATTGGGTAACGCTCAACGGGTATGGCTATTCAATGAACTACGAATATCTCAGCGGCACATCTATGGCTTGTCCGCACGTTGCAGGAGTGGCAGCATTAGTGTGGAGTCGATTCCCAGGCAAGTCAAGAGACTGGGTGAGATTGTGGCTGAGGTCCACTTCTGATGATTTGGGAACTCCTAGCTTTGATGTCTACTATGGCTATGGCAGAGTGAATGCGAGAAGAGGGGTTGAGTCTGCAACTGCTCAGCATGAACTCGAAGCTTTCAGTATGGCCGCACCTCTCTACGTCAGGCCTGGAGAGCAAGGCATCATAAACAGTACTGTCTTCAATTTTGGGGAATCGGACGAAACAGATGTGACGGTACAGCTTTGGGCTAACGATACGATGGTATCTGCTGGAACCATAGGCTATTTGGCCACTGGCGAATTTGCGACCGTCAGTCTTTTTTGGGGTCCCACTGTTCAAGGAATCTACAACGTCACAGCGTACGTCGTACCTGTAGCAGGTGAAGCAAGGTTGGACAACAATGCTATTCTGAAGTATGTGTACGTTGGCAACCCGATAAAGGCTGCTGTGCTGCATTCGTCCGGCAACGTGCTGAGTCAAAGTATCACTACTTGGCAGGAACTTAGCAGTCAATGGCACTTGTTCGGCGACACTATGGTATATGTTGATTATGCGTCACTCAACAAGGATGACATTTCATATGCTGATCTCGCCGCTTCAGAAGCGGATGTGCTGATAATTTCCTGTGCATACGACACGTATTCCGGCTGGGAGTTTACAGACTCTGAAATCAAAGCAGTAGAACAGTATGTCCATGAGGGACATGGATTAATAGCCACGGCTGGAACACTCTACAATGGAGTTCCAAACAACAACAATCTGGCGCCGCTGTTCGGAATAGACGACACTATCACGTGGAACTGGGCACAAACAGACCTGCTGCATCTACTGAACACGACTCATCCCCTCTTCGCCAAAGTTCCAAACCCGCTGGTATTCCAGAGTGTCATGACAACTCTTCCCTCTGATGGACGATGGGACTCAAACGAGTTGGTTGGCGGCAAATATCTCGGGCTTGGGCAAAATCAGGAAAGCGCAATAGTCATCTTTAGAGGCTTGGTTTACCTTTCTCCATGGCTTGAAGTCATACCACCATACTATTACCACCACCTGCAACTACTCTACAACGCAATCACATGGTCACACTACCAGAAACCGCAACATGAGCTTGTTGCGTCCTTGGACGTTCCGAAGCGTCTTAACCCTGGCGAGTACACGTTGCTGAATGCAACAGTTTCCAACAGGGGATTAAGCAACGAAACTAATGTTGAATTGAAATTATTCATCGATAGCACATTAGTCGGTAATGTTACGATACCTCAATTATTAGTTGATTCTTCTTATACTCTCAGTTATCCGTGGACACCAACGGTTCAGGGCGTTTACAATGTCACAGCATATGCGCCACCGATAGCTGGAGAAGAGGTCACGAAGAACAACATTGCTGGAAAAACTGTCACAATACTGCTGATCGCCGTGAGTAACGTTCTTGTCTACTCTGATGATGCCTTCGTTGCACCGTCTTCAAGGTACGTTATTGTTGCCCTAGACGAACTGGGAATCAACTACACATACTATAGTGATTATCCAGATGGATTTGGCTCAGCGCTAGTAAGCCAGACTTGGGATCTGGTGATCGTGGACCATTACAATTACTATGCGCTCGGGAACTACTGGACAGAACTGGAGGAATATGTCCGTAATGGGGGTCTCCTTCTTCTGGACACTTTCGACATCGACGGGTCTCACTCCGAGCCGACAACTCTGTGGGATACTCTTGGCGTTCGTTGGGTTTCAGACATGTGGTCACCGGAGCCTGTATATCGATGGATTCCTTCGCACCCAATATTCACTTTTCCAAACACTGTAGGTGACATCACCTCTTATGAATATTGGGGCTACGTAGACTACGGAGATCACGTAGCAGCCACCACTGGCACACCGATTGCAGGTTTTATGAAGACACCTATGGAGGATTATGCAGCTGTCGTCGTGGGTAACGTCTATCCAACAGTACTTTTCAGCTTCGATTTGGACGATTTTCGTCATGATGAGGACGGCGACGGAAAGCTTGATGCCATCGAACTGTGGCAGAACGCGATTGTCTATTTGGCTAAAGGTTCAGCTCATGACTTGGCCGTGAATCTAGAAGCTCCAGTATCTCTTGAGCTTGGCAATTCGAAATTGCTAAACGCCACTGTTCGAAACAGAGGATTGAACATTGAAACTGATGTGGAGCTATATCTGCTGATTGGCGGCACCGTGGTTAGCAATGCGACAGTTCCTGAACTGCTTGTAGGCGAGTCCTACACCACAAGCTATCTATGGACTCCAACGAGAACTGGAAGCTACAACGTATCTGCCTATGCACCGCTAGTCGCGGGGGAAAACTATACGCAGAACAATTTCATGGCAAAACATGTCTCAGTCTTCTTTTACACGCATTCGCATGAACCTGGCAAGTGGGTAGGGGGCGGATACCCTATGGACTGGCATTCGGACGACTCCAGTTGGGAATATGCTCTACCGTTCAACTTCTTATTCTACGGAAGGTCTTTTGACAAAATCTACATCTCAAGCAACGGACTTATCTCTTTCAAGGCATTCGACTCAAGTCTCGGAAACAGTATCCCTGAATTGGCAGGCAAACTTGCAATCGCGCCTGCATGGGATGACTGGGTAACATATGAGCCGTACAACATCTATGTTCAATCGAATTTGACATGTATAATCATCCGGTGGGACGTTCGCCATTACGGAGGCTATGCCGGAGCCCAGTTCGAATCAATACTCTGGGCTGACGGAGTCATCGAATTCGACTACCTGTCAAGCAGCGAACCCTTCTCAGCTACGGTGGGCATTTCGAACGGCGAAGGCCACATAATTGCAGAAGACATCTACGACTTCAGCGGCGTTGAATCACGAATCTTCCTACCTTACCGACGGGACGTCGCCGTATATGACGTTCAAGCCTCGCCAGCCGAAGTCTATTCTGGCCAATTAGTGAGCGTGAACACGACCGTTGGAAATGAAGGTGAAGTGCCAGAAAGCTTTGATGTACAGGTCTTCTACGAGAACCTAGCCCTGAATCCAAACGTCCGAACATCCATGATAAGTTCGCCGGCTTCTCCAAATGAACCCCATCCAGGTGACGCGATCTGGATTGAGCCTTCCTTTGTGGATTTGGACGGCCTTGACATTGGTCAGAAGTTCAACGTGACTCTGTGGACGAACCTGACAAGAGCAAGTTATGCTTGGCAGATCGACCTTATACACAATTCTGAGAGATTGATCGTCACACGTGCCGGCTACACCGCAGGTTCCAGCAGCCAATTCTATTCAGGTTACGTGACACTTCCTGTTTCTCCACTTTTTGGGTATGTGAACGAGACTCATTCGTGCGTCATGTTTGGGGAAACCCTTATCGGGGAGGGTGTCGAGCGGTCTGCGGGTTTTGGCAGCCTGTGCTGGATGGAGTTTCAGATCCTGGAAAAACCATACCCCGAACCCGTAGACTACTTTGAGCTTGGAGCTGATGATACGTTTGCACTGGCCCCCACGCTCGAGAATATTCCTGTCACCCTATTCAACGGCGCATATGGATCCAGCACGCAGCCACCGCCGCCTCCACCGCCTTCAAACATCGTCGGGACGGCAACGGTTCACCTGAACCCAAGCACAAACACGACGATATTTCTCACGTGGAACACTCTCGGACTCCCACTTGGCAACTACACTTTGAAAGCGCGTGCGATGCCCCTAGCCGGAGAAACAGACCTAGACGATAACAACTTCACAGATGGCATTGTCGAGATTCTATGGAGGTACGACGTTGCGGTGATCGACCTTAACACACTGGTCCAATTCGTCTATCCAAGACAGAATTTCACGGTTGACGTGACCGTGCAGAACAACGGCAACGCGGCGGAAAACGTGACTATCGTCGCATATTTCAACGCAAGCTCGAACGAAATCCTCGGAGAGGAGAAGCTCGAAAACTTGCTTCCAGGAGAAAGCAGAACCGTCACGCTTACGGTTGATACAAAGAATGTGACTGCAGGCCACCATTATGTTCTGACAGCCGCAGCGATCATCGAAGAAATGGACTACAACCCCTCTGACAACAGACTTGCCGGGCCAACAATCACTATTAGATTCTTAGGTGACATCAACGGAGACGGAAAAGTTGACATGAAAGACATAGGCGTATTGGCAAGACTGTTCGGCATCAAAGCTGGGGATACAAACTGGAATCCTGATTGTGACCTCAACTCTGACGGCAAAATCAACCTTATGGACGTGGCGTTGGCCGCCAGGAACTATGGAAAAACAATAGACTAGAACCGCGCCTTCCAAGACCACAGAACAACAACGAGAAAACCCTCAGACTCCACAGGAGACCGCGACAGTAGACGGCGGAACTCTTAAAAGCCTCGCAAACACAAGCGCGCTAAAGCTCTTGCCCCATCATAGTCTGTTCCTCTCCATAAGTCTTGTTCCACTGCGCATTGCCGTTTGCATCAGTCTTGCCCAACCAAAAATCGCCGCGATTGTTAAAGCCAAAAAACGATGTGTAGCCTGCTAGGGCGTATCCGCCATCAACAGTCTGAACCAAAGCATGCGGTTTATCCATGCCTGTTCCCACGTAGATCTTGCTCCATCCCATTGCAGAAAGTTCTGCCTTAACCAGTCGACCGTGAAACATAGCAACCAGCATAACAGAAAAAAACAGTGCCAAAAAAACTCTTCATAACTCATGCCACTCCAACTAACGCTTGACCTTAGCGCGCGTTTGGGGCGATTCTGCTTACATTGGTGCGTCATGTTTCCTGAGAGGTTTTCTTTTTCCGAGGGTCCAAAATGCCAAAACTGAGATGGATGACGCGAGAAGCACTGCGACTATCACGACCCAAAGCTGTGACGCTGCTTCTGAGGAGATGAGTGGATTCTGCTGCCAGGTTATGAGGGTGCTCCCATTGACAGGCTGCTGGGCAGGTGATTGCCACCATGACCCGTATTGTCCCCAGCTGATGCTTAGCGGTCCAACGGAATCATTTATTCTCGTGAGGTTGTACTGGTAGTCGCGCACTCCGGAGACTTCGAACGTTCGTGTGCCAGGAGTGTCGAATGCTACTGTGAATTCCCACCTGTCGTTTTCGTTTGACCAATTCATGGCAACGTTGTCGAGTATTTTCACATTGTTTGTATCGTAGACGTCCGTATACAGTTGCGCCATAGGAACGGCGCTTGGGTCTCCGCCCTTGAACATTTGATGGTCGTATTCGTAAGCCGCTATGACCCAGAAAGTTCCGCTTTCTCCGCTGTTGAGAGTTGGGCTTGAAACGCCTCCGCCGATTATTCTTATCCTGTCCCATACACAATTAACGGTGTTGCTTCTGAAAGCCGTCAAATTGTACGTTGAATCTATTATGCGGATTACGGTAATGTTGTCTGGTCGCGTTGCTGCGTTAGCCACCTCGTTGTTTGGGCTTACTCCATCGTAGTAAGTGGGAGTCAGGATCATTGAACCGTTGAAGTGTTCGCCGCTGAATGCGTATACAGCATCGAAAGAAGGATACGCGTTGCTTGACACGTCTATTCTGCTGCGAGGAATCTTTATTGTGATGTTGACTCTGTCCCAAATTGTATCCAGAACTGGAGCTTCTTGCAAGAAGGAGGTTATCGTGTAGCTTTTGCCGTTGGTAGAGTCTATGTAGTTGAAGTTGACACCGAGAACGTTGAACACTGTCTCGTTGACTTGCTGGGAGCTGTAGTTCCAGACTGCCCATCCCGTGGCGTTCACGCGTGCCGTTGCAGTTTGGGTGCCGTTTGCGATTGTCAGACTGCCGCTCACGACATCTGAACTGTTGTGTGCCCAGACCACGTGATAAGCATAGTTTTGGGTGTCACCTACGTTGGACCGACTTGGGGCAAGCGAAGACCCCCAGGACTGGTCAACTACTACATATCTGGTCTTTACCACCACGATTATTGTCCATGTCGGCGTGGAACCGTTTGCTCCTAATGAAAGTTCCCCGATGTAGCTGACTGGCTCTGCGAGATTTAGAGTGTTCACAGTTATCTTTAGCGGAATTGAGGTTCCAGGTTGAATTGTGCCCCCCGTGGGGTTGGCGGTCAACCATGGAGCGCCTTCGATTACACTTACGCTCCACGTGAGATTTTCGTTTCCGCGGTTAGCAACTGCTATGCTCGAATTCGTGGCAGTCGCGCTCCTAGACATTACTCCAAAATCGACTTTGCACGGGTCGTCACAAGTTCTGTTATTGATCGCATAAATCAGAGACATATTCGCGAGATTTTTGATGGGAACGCTCAAGTCAGTATGATTCCAGTTTCCTGCTTTATCACAGGCGTGAATGGTGACTTTAAGGGTCTGGTTGTCGAACTGTTTGGGTATCAACGTGTTGTATGTGTCATTAGTGCCTTTTGTCATCGTGCCATTCCACGAAGTGCCGCTTGCAGCGTCGGACCAAGATAGAATGATCTGGTCGACTCCGCTTGCCTTTGAGGGTTCCGTTACAACAGCGGTGACGTTAAAGACCTGACCAACGTTTGATTGCGTTGGGACAACCCGTATGTAAGGAGGGAGGTTATCAATCACGTTGTAAGTGTATCGCGTCGAGTTCACGCGAAATGTGTAGTATGAAAGGGTGTTTTCGCTGTAGAATGCAAGGAAGCTCGCGTAATATTGCACTGCCGTGCCGTAGTTTTTAGAGGGTATTGTTCCGTTCCAAGCTGTTGTTCCATTCAATGGGGGTTGTCCAGTAGCTTTCAGGGGGAACTGTTCGTACGTGGAATTGCCAAACGTGGAATTTACAAAAATCAAGCCGCTTTGAATTGGCACGTCTTTCAAAGTCCTGATGATGACAGTTAAGTTATCATTGTATGTGATATTATCCAGTTTCGGAGCTAGTGAAAAATTCTGTATGAGAAATAAAGGATAGTTGTCCTGTGCGTAAGTTGCACCGCGAGACTGATTTCCGCGGAAGGCATCGCATATCCCGTCGGACCCGGACTGGTTCTGGTTCATACCCGAGCATGTGTCGACGGCATCGAAGTCGCTCCAATAGTTACCTCCACAATCATCATCCAAGCTGAAAGGATAGCCACGATCCCATCTGTTGGCGATAGGCCCGTCTGATTCAGGCAAGCTTTGATTAGTGTTGCCGACAAACATGTTCTGGTAGATGATGTTATCTTTCGTTTTCGTGTTGTTTTCGCATCTGACACCCCAAAGATTCAGTCTGATTATGTTCTGTTTCACTGTGCAGTTCGAACTCTCCAAATAGACTCCACACTTGAGACTGCGAGTTACCGTGTTGTTCTGGACAGAATTTTTGGGACCAGCCACATGGACGCCGTTGCCGCGACTATTATCCACAACATTGTCATAGATTATGATGCTTGAACCATTCAAGAATATACCATCCGCATCTGAATTTCGGATGACGAATCCGTGGACCTTAATATCTGTAGCGTTGGGGCCTACTATTGAAATCCCGTTAAGAGCCTGCGCGCTGTTGAAGTGTCCGTCGATCACCGCGTGCATGCTTCCGTTGCCGCCAATGAGCTCCAAGGTCTTGTTGATTACGATGCTTTCGAAATATGTCCTGTCTGGTGACACGTACACTCCTTGCCCGGGAGCTGCAGCATCTATGCCTTGCTGGATCGTCGGAAAGTCTTCAGGGACACGAATGCAATCATAACCTATGACCTGGTCGATGTATGCTGTGGAATTCCCAAACTTGGAGGATTCGCGGATGGCCAATCTGTTAACGTGGTCTGTTGGACCGGTGAAGTTTGCATTCCTAATTACTAGACAGTCATCCATGTGGATTTGATAAGATTTCTGCGGGATATTTATGACGAATTCAATTTTGTACCATCTATCCGGAGAATACCTGTCACGGATGGTAACAAGTTTGTCTCTTGGCTCACGATATTGAACAGTCATGTCACTGCTGAAGACTATGTTTGAACCGGTGAAGTTGTCATCGTCCACGTAGACTTCAACACCTGCAAAGTTGGCACCGACGTCTGTTACCTTCAACGCGAAGGTGACCAGGGTTGTGCTCATCTGTTCAGTGAAGTATCTATAGACAAATGACGTACCCAAGGTCGAGTTGCCAAGAAACTTTGCAGACCTGTTACCGAGGAAGGCCGTGGAGTTGTCCGTGACAAGACTGTACTCTTTTCCGAATGTGTTCCAATTCTTAGGGGCTGACCCCACGGTATCGTTCTCAAAAGTGTCATTCAAAAAAGGCTGCGGGGGCCATATGGGGTCTTCTTTCCCGTTCACGCCATCGTATTTGAACGAGCCTCCAAACGCATTTGTGGTAGGAGGCAACAACAAAACAACTGCAAGAACTAGAAGCAGAACCACCTTGGAAACCAACCGTATGCCCATCCTTTCCCCATCCCGCCTTATTGATCTTACTCTAGACCAATAATCTAGAAATGTAGTCTGTTACAAAGATCTAGTTAACACTTGTGGACTTTACTTCTAGTAGTATTGTCTAGCCTTGCCGACATGTGCTCTCACTATTCAACCAAGCGCGCGTTGACTGTTACACGAAAATTGTTACATTTTCCCATTAAAAACCACAGTTTCTCGTAATGCGCGCGCTATTGCTTGAAAAAGAACGGAAAGCCTTCTCTTCGTGGATAGAACAGCATGTAAGTTCAGAGACTTTGTCGTGTTTAGAAGACGCGAAGACTAACCTTGCGAGGGGCAGATTTGACTACGTCCTCGTTGATTGTAGAAAAGCAATGGAATCATTCACGACAGGTGAAGTAAGTTTCTCCGATAGCATTGCTGAGCTTGTAAGAAAAAAGGAGGGATTGCGCGGGAGAAATCGCCGACAGACTTGGTTTTACTTCAAACCTGCGTAATTTTCCACGATCGTGTGGCACTCTTCTGTTTCATTCATCTGTCCAGCATAGAACAATTTTCTGCATTTCCATTTAGGAACATCTATGCATGATGACGCGTGATGGTTTAACTGGCGCGTGCGGACAAACTTTGTCTCGTTGGCGGCCGGGCTGCTGATGAAGTTTGAGTCAACGATCCGATTATCAGGAGGCTCAGCGCCAACACTGCCCCGTTCTTGCTCATTTTCATGTCTAGATCCTAGAAATGGACCAATCGAAGAAACAACATTTTGGAGAGATCTTCATGGCACGAATAGGGACAAAAAGTGAAGGTTTTTCCACCGGACCTAGTTTTTCAAGCTCGTTTTCGCCTTATGTCTCGTTCGCCAGCCTGTCGT
>Ga0315277_10011694_pt1 | contig 11035 bp, 7 predicted proteins | sample YL17G05_15_MG_FD_203695 | JGI IMG/M metagenome (GOLD analysis project Ga0315277, IMG submission 203695) | Sediment microbial communities from Yellowstone Lake, YNP, Wyoming, USA - YL17G05_15 | ecosystem: Environmental > Aquatic > Freshwater > Lake > Sediment | place: USA: Wyoming | collected... | reverse complement strand
ACGCTCGAGGTCGTCGAAGGCATGCAGTTCGACAAGGGCTACCTGTCGCCCTACTTCGTCACCGACGCCGAGAAAATGATCTGCCAGCTCGACGATCCGTACATCCTGATCCACGACAAAAAGATCTCCTCGATGAAGGACCTGCTGCCGCTGCTGGAGCGCGTCGTTCAGGCGGGCAGGCCGCTGGTGATCCTCTCCGAGGAAGTCGAGGGCGAGGCCCTGGCGACGTTGGTCGTCAACAAGCTGCGCGGAACGCTTCCGTGCGTGGCCGTCAAGGCCCCCGGGTTTGGCGATCGGCGCAAAGCCATGCTCGAAGACATCGCCATCCTGACGGGCGGCAAGTTGATCAGCGAGGAAGCGGGCTTCAAACTCGAGAACACGCGCCTCGACGACCTCGGCCGCGCCAAAACCGTGCGCGTCGAGAAGGAAGACACTACGATCATCGAAGGCGCCGGCGCCAAGAACGCCATCAAGGGCCGCTGCGATCAGCTGCGCAACCAGATCGAAGAGACCACGTCGGACTATGACCGCGAGAAACTCCAGGAGCGGTTGGCCAAGCTGTCCGGCGGCGTGGCCGTCATCAAAGTCGGCGCGGCCACCGAGGTCGAGATGAAGGAACGCAAGGCGCGCGTCGAGGACGCTCTCCATGCCACGCGGGCGGCGGTCGAAGAAGGGATCGTTGCCGGCGGCGGTGTGGCCCTCATTCGCGCCACCAAAACCGTCCAGGAACTCAAGCTGCAAGGCGATGAGGCGATTGGCGCCGAAATCGTCCGCAAGGCGCTCGAGGCCCCGGCCCGCTGGATCGCGCAGAACGCCGGCGCGGAAGGCTCCATCATCGTCGAGAAGATCAAGGACCAGAAGAAAGCCACGATCGGTTTCAATGCCGAGACCGGTCAGTTCGAAGACATGATCGAGGCCGGGATCATTGACCCGACCAAAGTGGCAAGGACCGCGCTTCAGAACGCGGCCAGCGTCGCCGGTCTGCTCATCACCACCGAGTGCCTGGTGACCGAGATCAAAGAGAAAGAACCCAGAGGCGGCGGCCCCGGCGGCCACATGCCTCCGGAGTACTGAAATAAGAAGTGGACGGTCAGAGGCGAGAGGCCAGCTCATAGGTCTCTCGCCTTTGCCCGCAGCCGCCGGGGCATTCCTCGTCGACAACAAACGTGGAAACGCTTGACATCGGTTCTTTCGAGGAACCAAGCTCTCGCGGAAGTCGCTGTGTCCGAGAAAGAAGCCGAGTGCCTCAATACGCATACAGCGGGTTCACCGATTTGCGCCTGGCGGCCATCATTTGACAAAGGCGCAGAAGCTGCGGATTTCGATGATTCTTCCTCTTAGCCCGGACGATCTCCGATGAGCAGGGGCAAGCGGCAAGCCTGATCTGGCGGAGGCGCCATTCGTGACGTACTGTTTGACAGGGATCTCCGTTCTGCTCTATACTTTTTCGTTTGGCAAAAGTTCTCCGCAAACGAGCGAGGACATCCATGGGACACGTCATCGGCATTGACCTGGGAACGACGAACTCCTGCGTGGCCATTATGGAAGGCGGCGACCCCAAGGTGTTGACCAACGCCGAAGGCTCGCGCATCACCCCGTCGGTCGTCGCGTTCACCGATAAAGACGAACGGCTGGTCGGCATGGTGGCCAAACGCCAAGCCATCACCAACCCCGAGAACACCGTCTATTCGATCAAGCGCTTCATGGGACGCAAAATCCACGAAGTCACCGAAGAGATCAAGAAGGTCCCCTACAAAGTCGTCCGCAACGGCGAGGGGAACGCCGCCGTCCAAATCCGCGACAAGCAGCTGACGCCGCCGGAAATCTCCGCCCGCATCCTTCAGAAAATGCGCCAGACCGCCGAGGAGTACCTCGGCGAGAAGATCACCGACGCCGTCATCACCGTCCCGGCCTACTTCAACGACGCCCAACGCCAGGCCACCAAGGACGCCGGCCGCATCGCCGGCCTCGAAGTCAAGCGCATCATCAACGAGCCGACCGCCGCGGCCCTGGCCTACGGTCTCGACCGCAAGAAGGATGAAATCATCGCCGTCTATGACCTCGGCGGCGGAACGTTCGACGTCTCGATCCTCGAACTGGGCGAAGGCGTCTTCGAGGTCAAGAGCACCAACGGCGACACCCACCTCGGCGGCGACGATTTCGACCAGCTGGTCATTGACTGGCTCGCCGAAGAATTCCTCCGCGACTACGGCATTGACCTCCGCAAGGACCGCATGGCCTTGCAGCGCCTGAAAGAGGCCGCCGAAAAGGCCAAGTGCGAACTCTCGACCACTCTCGAAACCAACATCAATCTGCCGTTCATCACGGCCGATCACGCCGGACCCAAGCATCTCAACTACACCCTGACGCGCGCCAAACTCGAACAGCTCATCCTGCCCCTGGTCGAGCGCACCATCGGGCCGTGCAAGAACGCGCTGGCCGACGCCGGCCTCAAACCCGAAGGCATTGACGAAGTGATCCTTGTCGGCGGCTCGACGCGCATCCCGCTGGTCCAGGACGTCGTCCGCAAAACGTTCAACAAGGAACCCAACCACAGCGTCAATCCCGACGAAGTCGTGGCCGTCGGCGCCGCTATCCAGGGCGGCGTGCTCGGCGGCGAAGTCACCGACGTCCTGCTCCTCGACGTCACGCCCTTGTCCCTGGGCATCGAGACGCTCGGCGGCGTCTTCACCCGCCTCATCGAGCGCAACACCACCATCCCGACCAAGAAAAGCGAAATCTTCTCGACCGCCTCGGACAACCAGTCCGCCGTCAGCATCCACGTCCTCCAGGGCGAACGCGAAATGGCCGCCAACAACCGCACCCTCGGCCGCTTCGACCTGATCGGGATTCCGCCCTCCCCGCGCGGCGTCCCGCAGATCGAGGTCACGTTCGACATTGACGCCAACGGCATCGTTCATGTCTCGGCGCGCGACCTCGGAACCGGCAAGGAACAGCGCATTCGCATCGAGTCTTCGTCCGGCCTGTCGGACGACCAGATTCAGCAAATGGTCAAGGACGCCGAGGCTCATTCGGCCGAAGACCGCCGGCACCGCCAGGAAGCCCAGACGCGCAACGAGGCCGACGCCCGCATCTATTCCGTCGAACGCACTCTCGCCGATTTGGGCGACAAGGTCACGGCCGGCGAGCGCGAATCGGTCGAAAAGGAGATTCGCGAACTGCGACATGCCGTGAGCCAGGGGCAACTCGACGAAATTCGCAGCGGCATTGAACGCTTGACAAAGGCGCAACATCGTCTATCAGCATCCCTGTATCAACGGACGGCACCCGGCGCGGCCCCGTCTTCGGGTGAAAGCAGGGAACCGGGTGCGACCGCTTCCGCGCCCGAGGGCGAGGTTGTGGACGCCGAATTCGAGGTGGAGGAGAAAAAAGATTAACCCCCCCATTAACTACGACGAGAAACTCTCCGAATTGGCCAAGATGCGCAAAGGGCGCTACCTGCTGGTCAATGTGATCATGCGGCGCAGTCGCGCCCTCTACAGCGGGTCCAAACCGTTGGTCAAGGTGCCCGACGCCAGCGACGCCGGCGTGGTGGCCCACCACGAAATCCTCACCGATCGCCTGAAGGTCACGCCCCGCAAGGCGCCGCCCAAGCTGATTGATTTGGCCAAGCAAAACATGTGATCGCGCCCGGCGGCTCTTTCTTCTTGGCGCGTAACGGCTCAGGGCCGTCGAGGCGTGTAGCCGCCGACGTGAGAAGGCGGAAATACTCGATCGCGCATTCCTTCCGCTTCCTTACGTCAGCGGCTACGAATCCGCTCAGCGTTCCTCTTCGATGTCGTATCGGATTTTCCGCGATTGCAACCACCGCACGGCCATCATGTCGTCGAACGCCCGGACGATCCGGTTGCGCATGTTGAACTTGCCTTTGCCGTGCCGGCGCGGCCGGTGGCGGACCGGCACCTCGACGACCTTGTAGCCCTCGAGCAGGAAAATGGCGGGGAGAAACCGGTGGAGCCCGAGGTAAAACTTCTGCGTGTGCAGCGCCTCGTGGCGCAGCGCTTGGAACGCGCACCCGCTGTCGCGGATTCGGTCGTGGATCACCCGATTCCGTACCCAGTTGGCGATGCGCGACTGCATTCGCCGGAACCACGAATCCTGCCGCTTGGTCCGATAGCCGCACACCAGGTCATACGGCGGAATCTGGCTGATCATGTTCGGAATGTCGTGCGGGTCGTTCTGCAGATCGCCGTCCATGATGACAATGATCTCGCCGCGGGCGCGATCCCAGCCGGCAACGAGCGCCGCCGTCTTGCCGTAAGCCGCCGCCAGCTTGATCAAATGAACGTGGGGGAAACGCGGCCTCAGATGGCAGAGCCGCTCATAGGTCCCGTCGGTCGAGCCGTCGTCCACGAAGATGACTTCGTACGTCTTTCCCAGCCCCTCGAGGACCGGAATGAGCTCGTCGAGCAGCGGCTCGACGTTCTCGGCCTCGTTGCGCACGGGGATGAGAACGGTCAGATCGAGATTGAGCTCGGAGGCCAGCACGCCTGAAACGCTCCCTGGTCCGCCAACGAAGCGGTCATTTCCTCGCGCCGGCCCGCCGCGTGCCCCCATCCCGGCGCGGCCAACAGCGGCCCGGAAATGCAATGTTCTGGCCGCCCCCTGTTTTGGTCAAGCCTAAATCCGGCTGCGTCAAAACTGCTGTTGCCGAAATGACGCCCGTGCGGCACCCCTGGAAGCGCCAGGGAGCATACGATCCCGCAGTGGTACATTCGCACGCACGGGGGAGTTCGGCCTGCGCCGCGAGACACAGGACGGCCGCGTGAAAAAAAACGAAGCAAAAGGGAAAAATCTGCTTGACTCGGAAAACATAGACGGTCTATGTATTTGCATAGATCGCTTAGGTAAGGAGGTCGCACCGTGAATTCTCAACTTCTCTGGGGCGCACTCGAAATGCTCATCCTCGACGTCCTGACCCGCGGGCCCAACTACGGCTATCAGATCGTCCAAACCGTTCTCGATCAATCGCACGGCTACTTCGATCTCAAGGAGGGCAGCCTTTACCCGGCCCTTCACCGCATGGAGCGCCAACGCCTGCTCCAGTCCTACTGGGTCGAGACCGATGAAGGCCGCCGCCGGAAGTACTATCGCATCACCCCCGCGGGCGAGGCCGTCCTGACCGAGAAGCGGGCCGAATGGGAACGCTTCGCGGCCGGCGTCCAGGGCGTCTTGGGAGGCGTGGGGCAGGTTGCCAAGCCGCCACGCCCTATTCTTGTGAGAGGCATCGGTCATGGACTGGCATGACTCCGCCGCCAAGAGTAAGCCGCCGCCGAATTCCGACGAGCCCGCGTCGCTTCGGCGCGACATCGCCGACGAACTCGGCGACCACCTGGGCTGCGCCTTTGCGCGGGAGCGCCAGCGCACGGGCGACGACGAAACGGCCCGTCGCGCCGTCCTCGACCGGTTCGGCGACCCCCGAAAAATCGCGCGTCGGCTCTGGCTCGACGCCATGAAGGAGGTTATCATGAACCAGCGCACTCTTCTGACGACGTGCATCATCCTGGCCGCCGCGTGCGTGGCCACCGCGACGTTTTCGTTTCTGTCGCTGCGGCAAACGCAACAAGCCAACGAAGCCCTGCAGAAAGCGAACGTGGCCGTCTTGGGCAAACTCGAAGACCTTTCCAGGCAGGCGCAAACCAATTCGCCCTGGGCGCATTTCAAGGTCCACGTCCGGCGTGGGACAGAAGACGGTCCTCCCGTGGAGGGGATCGAGGTCTCGCTGAGCGGCAAAGCATATAGCGAAAACCAGGAGACACTGACAAGCAAGACCGGCTCGAACGGTTGGTGCCGCTTCGGACCCGTGCGGGCAGGGAAATACGTGCTGTTCGTGGGACCCTATGAAAGGATCGTCGTGCGACGAGAAGCGCCAAGATCGGATGCCGACAAGGAATTCCCCTTTGGCAGCCGCTGGTTCCCGTTGCTCAACCCCGGCGAACAGGAACAGACGATCGTCTATCCTGATGTTTCGACGGGCACGATCCGGTTTGCGCCCGAGGTGCCTTCGGAGTTTGCTGACAAGGACCTTGTGTTCTCGTGCGATTTCGGGTTCCAATTCGACGGCTGGGTCCCAAACCCCGGCCTTTCCGTTTACGTCGATCGCAATGGTGAGTTGTATGAACCTGGGGCCAGGGGTTACAGATTCGCAGTCTTGAGGAAGATCCACCCGCCCCAGAGGTCTGTCTCCCATCTGGCGCTGAACGCGCGTGCGTCATACATTGGCGTTCTCTGCCGCGCTGGGGACGGACTGACGACCGCCCCATATTGTGAGGTGTATCGCTATCCACAGGCTGCGCCTTCGCAAGTCTCGGCGAATTCGCTGGTGTTCCCTTTCCATGTAAAACCAAACAGAGAGAACGTCTGGGAGATCGAACTGCCGGAGCGACTCATTCGGGATACGCGCGCCGCCTTCCCCGACTTGCTGGTCGCGGGCCGAGTGATTCGCACCGTGCCGATCGAATACGAGGACAACGTTCGGACGGCGGATGCGAGGTGGTCGTTCGGTTACGAACGTGGTCACACCATAGTCGCAAACCACGACAACAAGCCGCCGTGGGCGCTCCTGAAATGGGCCGACATTCCCAAGAGTGAAACGGAATCGCCCACCCGCCGCTTCGTCCTCGCTTTGTACAGCTACGAAACGACATCCGGCACCCTCCCGCCGAGCCAGATTCTCGTTCACGAGGTCACCAACGATTGGTCGAATAAAGACTCGCTCGAATGGTCGCGCCAGCCGGTTGGCCGTTTCGACTTCGAACCCGGCGTAGGATGGAAAATGTTCGACGTAACCAGCTTGGTCCGGGCACAGGCGCGGGAGAATCGGCCAAACTACGGCGTCCTGATGCGTTTTGAACGGGAGGATGCCAGCGCTGGGGGGGATCGGCAGCAGTACTCCATCTACAAGTTCGTCAATCGTGAGCTGACGCCCGGACTGTCGCGTTACTATGGCGGGCAGGCGCTCTACTACCCCCGCCTCCTCCTCGTCGAACCGAAGAAATAAAATCAACGGCGCCGTGAAGCGGTGGGGGAAGGCAGCTTCTTCGCCGGCGGATCATTTCCGCGAACGGGCCGGCTGACGGCGGGGCAATGTAACGCCATGTTCCTTCAGGAACCTCTCTCCCTTTTCGTCAACGTGTGGGACTGTTTCTTCATCCGAGAGGCCCTCCAACTCCTTGGCCCCGGCGAATCCTGCCGAAAAATACGTCACCGCACCAACTCCGGCCGCTCGAAATCCGCTCTCATTTTCACCGGGAGGCGATAGACGTTGCCCGACTTGTCGGCAAAATACAGGCGCGACTCCGAAGGCTGGCGCGCGTGGCCGTCGGCCCAATAGGCGTAAAAGTCCGGGTGCGCATTCACCGGTCGCCGGACGTAGGTGTGATTGAACTCGCTGCCGTGCGTCAGCTGTTTCTCCTTGGTCCACGATTTCCCCTGATCGCGGCTGACCCACATGGCCACCTCGCCGCCGGGATTGAACGGCTGCGGTCCCGGCTCGGTCGGTCCGACGATCCGCCACACGCCGTCGGATTCAACGTAGAGGCTCCCCATGTCATAGTTGCTGTCGGACTGAATCGAGCCGGCGATGTCCCATTTCTCGCCGGTCCAGTGCGCGGTCGTCCAGATGCGCGGGCCGTTCGTGGGGCCAGCGGCATATCCGCGGCTCGTGATGTAGAGAATGACGGGGCGGCCTTGCTGGTCAAAGTTGATGTCGCAGATATAGACCAGCAACTTCTCGGCCTTGTAGTCGTGCGCCAGCGCCTTGTTTTCGACGGTCCGCAGCGGCGCTTCAACCGGCTCGCCCGCGACGTTGCGCCACGTCCGGCCGAAATCGGCGGTTTCGAGATAATAGAGATTCGTCCGCGCATTCAGGCCGCCGATTTTGGGGTGATAGTTGAACGCGGTGCCGAGTTTGTCCTTCCACGGCCAGCTGACCTGATAGTGGCCCTGTTCGATGCTCGCAAGGCGGCTCGGCTGGGTCCACGTCACGCCGTCGGGACTGGTCATCGAGTAGAGGGAGTGGGCAGGGTCATATCGCGTGTGGAGAAAGAGGAATCCTTTTCCGGCGAAGTGCCAGGGCTGCGGATAGGAGAAGTTGGTCTTCTCGATGAGATCGAACGCGTCAATCGAGAACGGCCGGCGGCTGCGGAACACGTAAGCGGGGCGCGGCGTTCCGTGAGCGGCGGCGAAGACCCACACGTAGCCCGCGCCGTCGAGCATGACCGTCGGGTTGTCGTGCGCATCGTCGGTCTTCTTGTCCATGAGGTCGGTCGGACGCGGGACCATGCCGGTCGCGTGGTCGTAGCAGGAAACCATTTCGTGCAGACTTCGGCCGTCTTTGCCGCCGCCGCCATAGACGAAGAACGTCTTGTTGGCTTCTTTCGAGTAGTAGGCCATCGGGATGTGATCGGCGCAGTAGGTCCCCAGCCCGCCGCTGTACTTATAGACGTATTCGTCTTTCTGCGGCTGGTTGAAATACCAGATGCCGCGATAGCCATCTTCGTGGCGCAGGTTGTCAACCTGCGAAGAAGGCAGATTGCCAATCTGCCCCACTCCAACCTGCGAAGAAGGCAGATTACCAATCTGCCCCACGTCCTGCAAAACGCCCGTGAACGTCGTAGCCGAATCATTCGTCGTCGCTCGTCCCAACACGACGGCTGTGAGCCAAACGAAGATGCCCAGACATCTCAAGATGCGCTGCATATCGAAGAGCTCTTTCCCGCAATCGAGCAGTCTCACGAAAACCGGTTCGTAGTTCCCACTTCAGTGGGCGAAAGGGAGTATCCGACCCCACTGAAGTGGGAACTACGTGCTTCTCCGTTCATCATTCACCATTCATCGTTCATCCTTATCTCTTCGCCGCCCTGACTGATCCGACACAGCGACGCATAGAATCCGCCGAGGCGCAGCAGTTCGTCGTGGGCGCCGCGCTCGACCAACCGGCCCTGGTGAAGAACCAGAATCTCGTCGGCGCGGCGAACCGTTGAAAGGCGATGAGCGATAATCAAGACCGTCCGGCCGCGAAAAAGATTCTGGATTGCGTCCTGAACGAGCGCCTGCGATTCCTCGTCCAGCGACGACGTGGCCTCGTCGAAGATGAGAATTTGCGGGCTGCGATAGAGCGCGCGGGCAATGGCGATGCGCTGGCGCTGGCCGCCCGACAGGCGCTGGCCGCTCTGGCCGATGATGGTGTCGTAGCCGGCGCCGCCGTCGAGCGCGGCGATGAATTCGTCGGCGTGGGCGGCGCGTGCCGCCTCGGTGACGCGCGCCACGTCGGGCCGGGCGTCGGGATAGGCGATGTTGCGCGCCACGGTGTCGTTGAAAAGAATCGTCTCCTGCGTGACGGCCGCGATGGCGCGCCGAAGGTCGCTCAGGCGCAAGCGGCGAAGATCGCGTCCGTCTATTTCGATCGAGCCGCTCGTGGGGTCGAACAGGCGCGCGAGCAGGCAGACCAGCGTTGTCTTCCCCGCGCCGCTCGGCCCGACCAGCGCCACGATGCGGCCGACCGGGATGCGGAAACTCACGTCGTCGAGCGCCTCGTGGCGCAGGTTGTCAACCTGCGAAGAAGGCAGATTACCAATCTGCCCCACTCCAACCTGCGAAGAAGGCAGATTGCCAATCTGCCCCACGGCGGCATAAGAAAACGAGACGTTTCGAAACTCGATCCCTTCGCGCACGCGGTCGAGCGGCTGGGCGTCCTGCGCTTCGCTGACGGCCGGCTCCAGCCGCAGAATCTCCGCCATGCGCTCGGCCGAAACGATCAGCGTCGGCCACGTGCCGCCGGCGCGCGACAGCGACCGCCCGGGGCCATAAAAGCGCGTCAGCGCAACCAGATAGACCACCAGGGTCGAAAACTCCATCCGCCCGCCAAAGACAAGATAGCCGCCGACGATCAGAACCGCCGACCGCCCGGCCGCCGAGACCAGTTGCGTCAGCGGGGCCGAGCCGAATTGCGCCAGGCGGTTCTTGAGATAACTGCGCAGCAACTGGCGATTGCGCTGCGCGAACTTCTCGATCTCGAACGGCTCGCTCTGGAAGAATTTGACGAGCGGAAAATTGCGCAGCGATTCCTCGAGCGCCGCCCCTTGCCGGTCGGCCTGGCGCCGCGTTTCGCGGATCACGCGCCGGACCACGCGCGAAAGAGAGAGCAGCGCCACAGCCGCCGGCAGCGCCACGGCCAGCGCGATCAGCGTGAGTTGCGGATTCAGCGCCAGGAGCAGAATCCCGAGGAAGAGAATCTGGAACGGCGCCTGGAATCCATGCCGCAGAAGCGTTTCGAGCGTTCGCCGCAACGCTGCAACGTCGCTCTGAATGCGCGATTCGAGATAGCCCGTCGAGTGGCGGACGAAGTAGAGGTAGTCCTGCGCGATGACTTTGCGAAACAGGTCTTCATGCAAATCCGCTACCATCCCGTAGGACGACCGCGCCAGCAGGTATTGGCAAAGGCTTTCAATCACGCTCTTGAGCGCGGCCAGACCGAGCATGGCCACGGCCACCAGCCACAGCGCCCCCCGGCGATTGGACGCGGCATAGCGCTGGAACGATGCGTCGGCGGCTTCGAGGCGCGATTGGAGCGGCGCGACCAGGCGTTCCCAGCGGCGCTCGACCGCTCGAAGCGCGCCGTCGGGCCTGGCGAGTTGCCGCTCGACGGCCGGCTGGGGACGCGCGGCGCCTCCGAGAACCTCGACCGCCGGTTTGAGCAGAAGAAGATTCAGGAAACCCAGGACGCTTCCGGCCACCAGCCCGACGACGGCCAGGGTCAGCCCCCAGCGATAGGGACGCACGTAGCGCCGCAGCGGAAGAAGCGTGCGCCAGCCGCGGCGCGCTTTGCTGCCAGTGCGTTTCGGCGTTTGTGCGTTCGAGGCCATTTCGTTCCTTCACCGCCGAGACACCAAGGCACCAAGACGGGGAGAAATCAAGAACGGAGCGAGTGCGCGTTGTGGCCGGCAAGGGGCAGATTGAAGAGCCTCCTGCAAAATGAGCGAAGCGTCGGAGCGCCGGCAGCCTTGCCGGTGTT
>Ga0315277_10011692_pt1 | contig 11035 bp, 8 predicted proteins | sample YL17G05_15_MG_FD_203695 | JGI IMG/M metagenome (GOLD analysis project Ga0315277, IMG submission 203695) | Sediment microbial communities from Yellowstone Lake, YNP, Wyoming, USA - YL17G05_15 | ecosystem: Environmental > Aquatic > Freshwater > Lake > Sediment | place: USA: Wyoming | collected... | reverse complement strand
CTTTGTCAAGCGGTAACGCGCTTCATTTATCTGGCCGCGCTGCCAGTGTTTGTCCACCAGCGCTTTCTCCGTCAGAACAAGCGACCCGGTGGAATCGTACGACTTCCTGGCGAACGCGTACTGCTGGTCGGTGAGATACATCTGGTCGTCACGGTAGAGGCTGCATGCTGAAAGTGGCAGGAGGGCCAGAAAAAGCAAACCGGCGGATGCTATACGCAGTTTTCGCCTGGCCATGCGCTTCCCTCTTCCGTGTGTGCCGCGCCGCTTGCTTAGCCGGCCACTTTCACGATGATCATCGTGATATTGTCAAAGCCGCCCGCGTCGTTGGCCAGATCCACCAGTCTCCGGCACGCGGCCTGCGGGGCGTCGGACATGTCCAGCAGGACCTTCTGGATCGTTTCCTCATCCACCATCCCCGTCAGTCCGTCGGAGCACAGCAGGAAGCAGTCTCCCGGCTCCATTTTCTCGACCCGGGTGTCCACCTCCAGGTCCACTTTGTGTCCCAGCGCCCGGGTGATCACGTTGCGCCAGCGGTGGGTCTTGGCTTCCTCGGCGGTGATGATGTTGCGCTGGAGCTGCTCGTTGACCCAGGAATGGTCCGACGTCAGGAGCGTCATCTGGCCGCCCCGCAGCAGGTAGATCCGCGAATCGCCCACGTGGACCATGCAGGCGCGGGATCCGTTGAGCAGCAGGCCGCTCAGGGTGGTTCCCATGCCCTCGAATGTGGAGTTCTCCGAGGCGAGGCCGCAGATCGTCTCGTTGGCGAGCTGCACGCTGGTCGCCAGGATCTTCTGGCACGTCTCGGGGTCGAAGCGGGACGAGCCCGCATCCGGCGGCCCGGCCTCCTCCAGCGCGCCGCGGACGTAATCCGTGATAACCTGGATCGCCGTGCCCGAGGCGACTTCTCCGGCGGCATGCCCGCCCATTCCATCGGCCACCACAAAGAGACCCAGCTCCTCGCAGGAGGCGAAGTTGTCTTCGTTCCCCGTCCGCTTCATCCCGACATCCGTCAAACCCGCCGTAAGAACACGCATGAAGGCCATACCCCTTACGCTGCGCCGGGAAAGGGACACAAAATACCCCATCTCGCGGCGCGCGCACCGCACTCATCCCACCCAGTATAGAGGAATCGCACGTGGACCCTCAACAAAAATAGTGCCTTGCCCAAGGGCAAATCCTCCTGGCGTATCTTGATGGAGCTACAACAAGACCTTGTGCAGATGAGTCTTCCCATTCAACCGTAGGATGGGCCTTGGCCCATCACCATTTTGCGCGGACCTCTCCAGAAAAAGCCTTGGAAACGATGGGCCAAGGCCCATCCTACGGCTTTTTCGTAGCTCCATCAAGTACGCCCAATCCTTCTGGATCGCGCCTCCAGAGTAGCGCAAGGGTCTGTGTTGTGGTACGCTGGCAAAGTTTGTGATCCGGCCGCGGAGCGGTTATCAGAAAGGAAAGCGGCAAATATGCCCCCGCGCTTGTTCCTCCCCGCGGTCTTGCTCTTCCTGGCCCTCAGCCGGCTCGCAGCGCTCGGAGACCGCCCCTATCACCACGATGAGAGCCTTTTCGCGAACTACGCGTGGGACCTTGCGGCGCGCGGCGACTTCCACTACGATCCTCTTTTGCATGGGCCCTTCCAGATCCAGGTGATCTCCGTCATCTTCCGGATAGCGCGCTTCCTGGGCGTGAATGGAAATGGCGACGCGGCGGGAAGGCTTTTTGCCGCCCTGTGCGGGATCGCGCTGATTCCGGGAGTGTGGTGGGGACTCCGGCGGTGGCTGGGCCGCGAGGGCGCGGTGGCGGCGGCGCTGATGCTGTGTGTGTCGCCGGGGGTTTGGTACTACTCGCGGTTTTGCCGGAACGAGGCGCCGTTTCTTCTGGCGAGCGTTCTGCTGGTGGCGGCGGCGGGCAGGGCCTGGCGAAGCGGCCGGCCGGCCGAAGGGATCTTTGTTTCGTGTCTGCTGGCGGCGGCGCTGGTGGCGATGAAGGAAAACTCGCTCTTCCTGCTTTTCTCCGGGGCATGTTTTGTCCTGCTGCGGCTGGCGCACGAGGCATTCCCCGCCGGCAGCGTTCAGGGCATTCCGGACGATCGGGCCCGGGGTGGTTCCCGCAAGGTCCTCCTTGGGTCTTTCCGGCTTTACAGGTATGCCTGGATCAGCGGTCTGGCGGCGGGATGGCTTCTGCTCGAAGCGGTTTACTCCAACGGGTTTGTGTGGGAGAAGCCCTTTCTTGCGAGATACGCTGAGATCCTCCGGTATTGGTGGGGTCAGCACCTCGAGCACCGGCTCTACGGCGAGTTTCACTATTACCTGCTGATCCTCGCGCTCTATGAGCCGCTGGTCTGCGCGGTGCTCTGTCTCGCGGTCGTCCGGTTTCTACTGCGGCGCGAGCGTCTGGTCGCGTCGGCGCTGGCGGTTTTCCTATTCATCATGGGCCTCTGGCTGGGGCGGTTTGGAGACCATATCCTGCGTTTCGCCGCCGAGCGCCTTGGTTCAAGCGCCGCGGAAAGGTTCAAGCCCGGCGAGCTTCTGCGCCTGTTGCACATGACCGCGGAATGGCACCTCGGGCTGGCCCTGTTCATCGGGTGGATCACACTCTGCGTGGCATGGGTCAGCCTGGGCCGGGGCCGGGTGTTCCGCGCCTGGCTGATCTGGTGGACCGGGCTCAGCTTCCTGCAGTATAGCTACGCGGGCGAAAAGGTTCCCTGGATTTCGCTGCACATCATCCTTCCGGCCATATTGCTGACCGCCGAGATCTGCGGGGACTGGTGGCGCGGTGCGCGCCCGCCGTTTCGGGCGGCGGCGGCGGCGTGCTTTCTGCTCGCCGTGGGGATCAATCTTTTTCAGGGATACCGATTGTGCTTTGCCGACGGCTCGGAGAAGGCGCCCTTCTGCCGCGAGATCCTGGTGTACTACCACACCCAGCCGGCGATTCGGGACCTCGGGCATGAGATGCGCGAGCGGTCGCTGGAGAGCGGGGGACGGGCGACGCCGTTTCTGCAGGGCGAGGCTCTTTGGCCGCTGTTGTGGTACATTCACGGAGCCAATTATCAATATGACCGCAAGGACAAGCCGCCCGATTTCACGAACGTTTCTCTCCTTGTCTGCGACCTGGATTACGCGCGCGATCACCCGGAGATTCAGCAGGTTTTCGATTTGCAGGTCGTCGCGTTACGGCAGGCCTGGGTTCCCAGCCCCCTGCACCTGCTGACGCCCGCTTCCCACGCGAAAACGCCGCAGGAAAACCCGGATCTCTACGGCTTGAGCGCGTGGAAGAAACTGAGCCGCTACGTTCTTTTCCGCGAGATGTGGGGAGATCCCGCGGAAACCGCGATTCCTCTCTCCGTGTACGTGGCCCGCCGGCGCGCGCCGTGATCAAGGAAGGCGCTCGGGGGCGCTCAAAGATCTTCTTAAGAAGCGAGAAAGCATGAAAAAGCGTGAAAAAGCGTGGCGTTGCCGCCCCGCGGCAGGTATTCTGCCTCAATGTGCCGGACCCATTCATCCTCAAGGAGGAATTGCGATGAACACCAGGGATATTTCGAGGCGCAGTTTCTTGAAGGCCGCCGCGGCGGGATGTCTTGCCATGCCGCTTACGATGTGCGCGAGGGCGCCGCGCCGGCGGGTTATCCCGCCCAACAGCATGCTCAACCATGCCTGCATCGGCGTTGACGGCATGGGGTGGGGAGACTTGCAGAATTTCAAGGAGCATTCGGGCGTCCGGATTGTCGCCCTGTGCGACGTGGACTCGGACCGCCTGAAGAAGGCGTCGGGGGAGGTTCCCGACGCGCGGACGTACACGGATTGGCGGGAGATGTTCGAGAAGGAAGGCGATAGGATTGACTCGGTGAACGTCACCGTGCCGGATCATTCGCATTACATCATCGCCATGGCGGCCATCGCGCGGGGCCTGCACGTCTATTGCCAAAAGCCTCTGTGCCACGACGTGGCCGAAATCCGCGCACTGACAAAAGCCGCGAAAAGGAAGAACGTCATCACCCAGCTTGGCACGCAACAAGCCTCGAGCGTGAACGACCGCACGGCGGTGCGGCTGCTCCGGGACGGCGCGATCGGCAAGATCAAGCGGGTCTATCTCTGTTCGAACCGCCCCGGCGCGGAGGAGTACCGGCTGTCGGGGCCGCGTCCAGCCGAGGGCGAAACGCCGCCAGCGTCTCTGAATTGGGACGTGTGGATCGGCAACGCGCCGATGCGTCCCTACGCGCCCGGCATTTACCACCCCGTGCTGTGGCGTTCCTGGCAGGACTTCGGAACGGGCTGGTCCGGCGACATCGGCTGCCATATCTTCGACGCCGTATGGAAGGGGCTGGACCTGAAGGCCCCGGTGTCCGTCATCGCGGAGGTCCAAAAATCCTGGAAGGATTCGCCGGAACGCCGCGCCGATTGCTGGCCTCAGAGCAATCACATCACGTGGGTTTTCCCCGGCAACAAGATGACCGCCGGCAGCGAACTCCTTCTGGAATGGTTCGATGGCGAGTATTACCCGCCCGACAGCATTCGCTCGCTCTATACCGTCGGGGAGTATCCCGCCGAATCGGCCATGGTCGTCGGCGAGGAAGGCGCACTGCTGATTCCGCACGGCGGCTCGAGCCCGTTCCTGTTGCCGCGGGAGAAATTCGGGAAATCCCCGTTTCCGAAGTTGCCGCCCCGGAACCATTATCACCACTTCGTGGACGCCTGCCGCGGCGGCGAGATGTGCGAATCGCACTTCGCCCAAACGGGTCCGATGGCCGAGGCGATCATCCTCGGGACTGTGGCCATCCGCATGCCGGACCGGAAGTTGGAGTGGAACTCCTCCAAGATGAGAATCCCGAACTGCCGGGAGGCGGAGCGTTTTCTGAGCCGCCGATACCGCGAAGGCTGGAAGGCCGCGGAGGTATGATCGCCGGGGGCGAGAGTGGCGTGGCCTTCGCGGCCCACTTGGTGTAAGTATTGGGCCGGTCTCCAACGCAAGGAAAGCGGAAGAGGAAACCGGTGGGAACAGGGGGATACAAGTGTGGTATCCCTGCAATCCGCCCGGAGTTATGGGCACGGTGCTGATTCTGTCTTTTTCGCCGGACGCGCGGAGGGGAAAAGGCGGAGAGAATGAGAGCGTGGCACTCTGTTCTCTGCGCCTCTGCGCGAGGTGCTTTCTTTTTCCCCAGAGCAAGAAGCCACGGAATCCTGGGAGTCCGCAATTTGGGGAAAACCAGACTGATTTCTTGACATCTTCCCCTTCTTCCGTCATTCTCAACACGGTGGAGCGAGAAAAGCCGAACCTCAAGGCCTACGGCGAGGGGAAATAAGTGTGGCGTCCCCAGAATTGAGGTGCAGCCCCCCCATCGGGGGTGGCCGGGATTTGGGCCTCCAGGATACGAGAAAAGGCAACTCTGTGATTGCCCGCATATTCCCGGGGAGATATCCCCGGATGACATAGTTGCAGCCTTTGGCGAAGGCCAGGTGAGGACCCGTCAGGCGAAAAGGGGGCAAAATGGATCAACAACAAATCCCGCACACGCAACTCTCATGTGTGTTCCTGAAAGGGGCTGACTCCCTGCGGATTATTACTCCGCATCTCGTTTTCTGTATTCTCCTGATGGCGTTTCTATTCATCTGGTATCCCGCTTGGTTCTTTGGGTTTCTTGGCGAGGCAGGATGTCCTCCGGAAGCCTATGAGAGAGTTCCTACACCATTTAGAGAGTGCGTAGAGTCCTATTTCATTATCGCGTCGTTTCTGTCCGTCCTCGGTATACTGCCCGCGCTTCTGTTTTTTGTGGTGGAAAGGAGTATGCGGAAGAGAATCATCTTTCTAATCGCCGCACTCGTCGCCGGCGGACTGATTGTGTACTTTGTGGGGTCTACGGAAACAATGGGAGGTTACGTATTTGACTAGCAAGGGGGATACTATGTTGGTACGTTTGATGTATTTCTCAGTTTTTCTGCCAATCGTGTTGTGTTTTCTCCACGAGAAGAGCTTTGTCCCGATGGAGGTAGTCCGTTTCTTTGCCCCGCACTTCCTGCTTCTTCTTTTGGCAACAGGTTTCTTGCTTCAAGGATTAATCAGTGTTCATGTGATCATCAGAAAGGGATGGCGTCTGTCCGCTTGGGACATATTGATCGGCATGAGCCACGCGTGTCTATGTCTTCCATCGGCGATCCCCCGCAAGACGGACTGCTTGGCCAAGATTGACGTAGAGAGAACGGACTTCGAGAACCTGTGTTTCGTCCTCAAGAGCGGCTTGCGGTATTGTGTGCGGCACAAACAGGCGGGAGAGAGTTGAATTGAGACAATGCGCATGTGGCAATGACCTTCCGCAGTACGGTTTCGGGGACAGGATACTAATTAAGAAGGACGGGTATGCGGCTGCGGCGGGGGGTCAGGTGTCCCTCAGATCAGGAAGAACCGCCGGGCGTTTGGTTGATGCCATGAAATGAGGTTCAGGACATGAAGAAGTACAGATTGGTGATCGCTGTCGCGGGCGTATCGCTTGTTTGCGTGGCATTGATCGCCCTCTGGCTGGGGCGGCCTGATTCGGGCACGAGACAGCCAGCACCCCTCCGGACAGGCGCCCTTCGGGACAAAAGCGCCGCTCCAGCCGCAAACGCCCTTCGGACAACCAGCAGCCTTCGGCAGTCCTCCGTTTTGAAGGAAGACGCGCTTACAAGCGCGTCGCGTTCCTTCGAGATTTATGAGAAAGAATGGCCTCTCCATGCTGCGGCGGCAATGGGAAACCTGGAGAGAATCAAATCCTGCATCGCCAAGGGAATGGATTCGAACGCACGGGATGCAAACGGGGACTCTCCTCTTATGTATGCGGTTTACGGGGGGCAACTCGAGGTGGTGCGCTACCTGCTCGACCATGGAGCGGATGTCAACCGGCGCAATAGTGATGGCAGAACAGCCCTGCACATGGCAGCCTATGGGGGCCATGCGGACATGCTCGAACTGCTCTTGGCACGAGGAGCGGACATTAGGGCAGAGATGCCGGGCATCGTCGCCACACCTCTCCATTGCGCCGCTCTCTACGGGCGCGTTGAAGCGGCGAAGTTTCTCCTGTTGCATGGCGCCTCCGTCAACGCCAAGGACCGGGAGATGGGCATAACGCCTCTCCATCTCGCCGCCTCGGTCGGCCAGGACGCCATGATTGCCTTTCTAAAATCCCAAGGAGCGGACGATTCCATTCGAGATGTCTTCGGTCTTACCCCGTCTCGCCTGGGCGCTCTCATGCGGGAACGGGAAAAGCGCCGACTCCTGCCGGTTCGCGCGGAATGTGTCTCCTTTGATCCCCGAGCGATAGTCATGCTCGTTGAGTACAGAATAGCCGACAAGAAGATGGAGATGGGTATTCCTAACAGCGTGGTAATCGGAGACGGCACAATCATTCTCACCGCCGGCCATCTTGTCCGGCAAGAAGGCGCCCTGAAAGGGGTTTTCGCGTTTAGTCCCTATCTGGGGGACATGTGTGAAGCCAAAATGCTCGCCATGGATGAAGAGAAAGACCTGGCGGCGTTTAGGGTTCCATGGGAAGGTCATCCCGCCTTTTCCGTTGCGGAAGAAGGAGACGTGGAAAAGACAAAGGATGTGATCGTGGCGGGCTATCCGCCCTTCGAGGGTGGCGACAACTCTGTAAGACAAGTCATGATGGAGCCACTGTCTCTGCTTAAGGTATTTCCAGAAGACGGGCCATATCGGCGCGTCGAAGAAGAAAAGAAACGTCCTTTTGGAATCGCCCTGGGAGAAGCAAGATACGTAGGCAAAGGCTGGAGCGGCTCCCCCATGATTATCATTGAATCCGGACGCCTTGCCGGAATACAAACCTCTCGGACATGGCGCGTACAAGACGAGAATACGGTTCTCATTTACCACGTATTTGGGCCGGATGCGCGTGCCATCCGGTCCTTCTTGCGCAGCCACGGTGTTTCTGGGTGGGACGCTTCCCCGAAGGCAAGTGCGATACCCTCCAAGGATGCCCCGACCATTTTTGATACGTTTACGAATCTCGTTAGAGCCGTGCTGAAGGGGGATTCCGCCGCCGCACGGAGCAAACAAGAAGAGTTGTACCGTATGCGTACCCGGTCTCCAGTGCCAAGTTTGCTCGTGGCGTGGAGCGCCGGAGAATCGACGAGGTACTGGGTGGACGCGGGATGCACGACACAAACACTCCCTTCAAGATCGTCCCTGAATGCCGGACCGGATGCGGTGACTCAATGGGCTGAGTTCGCGGAGTTCTTTTTTAGGGAAGCGCTCCAGATCGATCCGGATTGCGCCGTGGCTCATGCGGGCTACGGACATCTCCTCACTCTCGTTGGACGCGACAAAGAAGCGATCGCGGAATTCGACAAGTTTCTTGCCCTCGAGCCCGGTCAGCCCTTTGTGGTATCGGCAAGAAAGGCGGCTCTGGAGCGCATATCGGGCGGGCCTCCAGCGGGAGGAAAGCCGGGCCGGAAACCAGCGAGCGGCTAGGGGACGAGGGGGGAAAACTGTTGATGAATGGAGGACAGGATGGTGGGAGAAATGGCGGCCGCAACTCGCGCGCGGGGATGGTGAAGCGCAATCCGATTGTGTTCACGCTGTGGTTATCATTCCTTCTTCTCATCGCTATGGCTGGAGGTCCCGCCGCGGGGGAACTTGAGCAGGTCCGCGGGGAAGCGCTAGTTGCCCGCAATCTGCTGATGAATTTCGACAAGATGCTCTTCCTGCGCCGCTACACGTCGCAGGCGAACCATTACTACACCGATTACATCAATGGCTGCGCGCGGTTCGGCGGCAATATCTGCATCCTGTCGCTAAGCGACCGCAAGGTGACCGAACTGGTCCCGTCGCTCCGGGACGGCATCATCACCCACTATGACCTTTCTTTTGACGGCAAGCGCGTGGTGTTCGACTACAAGCCGGCTATCGGCAAGGGATTCCGCATCTACGAGGTAAACGTGGACGGCGCCGGCCTGCGCCAGCTCACCTTTGACCCGCCCGACGAAGCCCAGCGGATCCGCCGCTACAGAATCAACGACCAGTACTGGCACCATACCGATGACATGCAGCCCTGCTACCTGCCCGACGGCGGCATCTGTTTCGCTACGACGCGGTGCGAATACGGCATACTTTGCGACCCTCCCGACCTTTTCACCACCACCATCCTCTACCGCATGGACGGGGATGGCAGGAACATGCAGCCGCTGGGCAACAGCTCGGTGAGCGAGACTTTCCCCAGCGTGATGAACGACGGCCGCATCCTTTACACGCGCTGGGAATATGTGGATAAAGGCGGCTCGGCGGTCAAATGCCTCTGGGCGATGCGTCCGGACGGCACGGGCTCGGTCGAGATCTACGGCAACGACATCGCGCTGCCCGACACCTTTCACCAGGGGCGCGCGATACCAGGCCATAACAACCTGTTCGTCGCGATCGGCGCCCCCCACATGCCCTTTGGCGTGGGCACGGTCCTGCGGCTGGATATCAACTACCCGCTTCGCACGCGCAAGCCGATGACCTATATCACGCCCGACGTGGATATCCGCGACGAATTCGGATTCTGGCACAAGCGCAACGGCAAGTGGGGCGCCGATCTCAACGGCCCGCTCTACATGGATCCCTATCCGCTTTCCGACAAGCTCTTTCTGGTGACCTGCAATCCCGACCGCCCCTGGAACGACGTTTCGGCCTACGCCATCCACCTGCTGGATGAATCCGGCAACCGCATCGAGATTTACCGCGACCCGGAGATGTCGTGCTGGGAGCCGCGGCCGCTGCGGCCGCGTCCGGTCCCGCCCGTGTTGCCCTCGGCCCTCAAGACGTCCGATCCCTCCGGTCCCGGCCTGGGCACGCTGGTCCTGAATGATGTGTACCAAGGCCTGCCCGGCGTCACGCGCGGGACGGTGAAGTATCTGCGTGTGATGGAGCAAGTGCCAAGGCCCTGGGCGGCGCGGCGCTTCTGGGAAGGCGGCATGAGAGATGGCATTTACCAGGAACACGCGCCCGTCAGCAAGGATGGCGCGCTAGGACTCAAGGTGCTGCGCGGCATTGTGCCCGTCGAGCCCGACGGCTCGGCGCATTTCACGGTACCGGCCAACAGGAACATCTATTTCCAAGCCCTGGACGAAGACTTCATGGAGGTCCAGCGCATGCGGACCTATGTCAACCTGCGCCCGACCGAAAGCCGCTCCTGCGTGGGTTGCCACGAGCAGCGCGAGACGGCCCCGCCGGCCAAGCCGGTCCTGGCCATGGCCCACCCGCCGGTGACGCCCGGCCCACAACCTGGGGAGACGGCCCCGCGCGTGATTCACTACCCCGCGGACGTGCAGCCGATCTGGGACAAGCACTGCCTGAAGTGCCACGGCGCGGATTCCCCAGACGGGGGTCTGGACCTGACCGGCACGATGACGACGCTGTTCAGCCGTTCCTACGAAAACCTGGTGGATCGAAAACTGATCAAGTACATTGGGGAGTTGAATTCGAAAATCACCAACGTCGAGTATCTGGGTCCCTACTCGCTGGGCTCGCATGAGAGCAAACTGGTGAAGATTCTGCGCGAGGGACATTACGAGGCGCAGCTTTCGCGCGAGGAATGGGTGAGGCTTTATACCTGGATAGACGCCAACGCCCAGTACTACGGTTCTTATTACGGCAGGCGGAACCTGGAATGGCGCAATGATCCGGATTTCCGCCCGGCGCCGACGTTCGACGACGCGATAAGCCGCGTGTTGCCTGATTTCACGGCGCGGCCGAAGTGAGGGTTGGGGCGGAGCATACAGATTGGAACGAGGAAAACCGAAAATGACCGTCGCCCCCATGAGGAATCCGCAATGGCTGGCCGCCGCGATCCTGCTCTGCCTGACGCTGACACTCGCTTGCGGGGGAAAGCCGGCGGGAGATCTTGCTCCCCTCGCACTTGCCGCTAGCAGGGATGGCAAGACGCTTTTTGTGGCCGAATCCGCCGCCAGCCGGGTGGATGTGATCGGAACGGCGTCGGGCAAGATCGAGCGGACCATTGTCCTGCCCGATGCGCCGGGCGGGCTCGGCTTGTCCGCCGATGGCTCGAGGCTTT
>Ga0315277_10011691_pt1 | contig 11035 bp, 9 predicted proteins | sample YL17G05_15_MG_FD_203695 | JGI IMG/M metagenome (GOLD analysis project Ga0315277, IMG submission 203695) | Sediment microbial communities from Yellowstone Lake, YNP, Wyoming, USA - YL17G05_15 | ecosystem: Environmental > Aquatic > Freshwater > Lake > Sediment | place: USA: Wyoming | collected... | reverse complement strand
ATCCGGGCAGATCTCTCCGCAGATCGCACAACCCGTGCAGGAGCCGTTATCGTCCCAGACGACGAAAAAGTAACCCTGACGGTTAATCTCCTCCCCGATCCGGATCAACTCCTTAGGGCAGGAGATGGTGCAGAGACCACATCCCTTACAACGCTCACGATCAATTTCGATTTTAGCAATCATTTCGCTGCGATTAAAATCCCAATAACCAAATTCCAAATCCCAAATAATAACCAAATTACAATAACCAAATTTAGGTCATTGGTTATTGGAGCTTATTTGATTATTGGTGCTTGGAGTTTGGTGTTTATTATATTGCTTTCGTTTCTTTAAACCGCTCAATATCACTTTCAGAATATCCTATCTCCCTTAGCACTTCGATAGTATGTTCTCCCCATTGGGGAGATGGAGCTGGGACCACAAAAGGGAAAAGGGAGGATTTGATGGGATTGCCGACCTGCCGCACCTTTCCCTCGACAGGGTGCTCATATTCTATGAGCATCTCCCGGTGGAGGACCTGCGGGTGCTGAAAAACCTCTTCAAGGGTCAGGATGGGTTCACAGCAGGCATCGACCTCCTTGAAAAAATCCGCCCATTCTTTCTGGGTTCTGGTCCTGAAAAGGTTTTTGATTTCTTCGATGATCCGAATCCTTTCCTCCCCTTCTACAAATTGCTTCAGGATGAGGTCCTTTTTCCCCACGGCCTCACAGAAGTTCTTCCAGAATTTCGGCTCGAGCGCTCCCAGAGACATATGCCTTCCGTCCTTTGTGGGGTAGACCTGATAACAGGCATACCTGCCCGATAGGTGCATTTCTCCCCTCTGGGGAAGTTTTTGATCCGTCAGATATTTTCCCGCATGGATGGAGAGCCAGGAGAGGACGCCATCGTGCATCGCTACGTCAAGATGCTGCCCCTCTCCTGTTTTTTGACGGGAGATGACGGCGGCTAAAATGGCGAAGGCGGCCATCATCGCCCCTGCGCCAATGTCCGCAATCTGAACGCCCGGAATTACAGGGCCGGTTTCCTTTGTTCCAGTCAATTCGAGGATGCCTCCGAGGCCGATGTAATTAATATCGTGGCCGGATCGGTCTCTATAAGGTCCATCCTGTCCGTATCCGGAAAGGGAGCAGAGAATCACCCCGGGGTTTCTCTTTTTCAGTTGCTGATATCCGATCCCAAGGCGATCCATCACTCCGGGCCTGAAACCTTCTAAAACAATGTCATAGGTTTCGATCAATTTATAAAAAATCTTCCTTCCCTCTTCGACTTTGAGGTTCAGGATCATGCTCTTCTTATTCCGGTTCAGAGCGAGAAAGTAGGCGCCGTCATTCTTTCGGACAGGCCCCATCATGCGCATATAATCTCCCTGTTCGGGATCTTCGACCTTGAGCACTTCCATCCCGAGGTCAGCGAGAAGAAGAGAGCAGTAGGGGCCTGGTAGAAGCCTCGAAAGGTCAAGCATTTTAATGCCGTTCAGAGAACCCAATCGCACCTCCTAAAAGTGGATGAAATGAAAAACAGATAACATATTAGATTTAAAAATGAAAGTCTTGCACTTGATCCCATGCGTTTTGCTCCCGGCCCTTAACGAAGTTAATGGAAAGGCAAATATCTCTTGACGGAAGAAGTAAGGAGTGGTATTTAATTGTCCGCCAATCAAAGAACTTTAGAAGAAGGAGAGCAGTTACCATGAAAAAACCATTGTGGGTGCCGTCAGAAGATAAGGTGAAGAATGCCAACATGACCCGGTTTATCCAATTTGTGAATAAAAAATATGGAAAGCAGTTTAAAACTTTTGATGACTTATTCCAGTGGTCCGTGGATTCGATTCCTGATTTCTGGGCTGCCGTGTGGGATTTTACAGAGATCAAAGCCTCAAAAAAATACGATCAAGTCGTGGATGATTTGAAAAAGTTTCCGGGGGCGAAGTGGTTTGTGGGGGCGAAGCTCAATTTTGCGGAGAATCTTCTTCGGTATCGAGATGACCGTCTGGCTTTCATCTTCAGAGGAGAGACACAGAAATCCGCCAAGATGACCTATGCAGAGCTTTACTCAACGGTTGCACGCCTGGCCGCCTCTTTGCGTGAATTAGGGATTCAGCCGGGAGACAGGGTGGCAGGCTACATGCCAAACTTAATGGAGACGGCCATGGCCATGCTGGCCGCAACCAGTATCGGGGCGGTTTGGTCTTCTTGCGCCACAGACATTGGGGCTCAGGCGGCGCTCGATCGGCTGGGTCAAATCGAACCCAAGGTCTTATTCTCGGTGGACGGCTATTTTTACAAGGGAAAACCGTTCAATACCCTGGGGAATGCGGCAGAGGTTGCCAAAGCCATTCCTTCATTGAAAAAAGTTGTCATCGCTTCCTATGTAGGGGATAAGTCTGATCTAAAAAATATTCCCAATGCTGTCCGTTTTGAAGATTTTTTGGCCAAGGGAGAGGAGCCTGCTCTCCAGTTTGAACAATTACCCGCCGACCACCCCGTATTCATCATGTTTTCCTCCGGAACGACAGGCAAGCCCAAATGCATGGTTCAGAGCGCGGGGGGCATTCTCCTCAACCAATTAAAAGAGCTCATCATCCATACGGATGTGAAGCGGGAGGACAAGATCTTTTACATCACCACCTGTAGCTGGATGATGTGGAACTGGCTGATCAGCGCGCTGGGCGTCGGGGCAACGGTTGTGTTGTTCGATGGCAACCCGAACTATCCGGATGCTGAGGCCATGTGGAGAATGGCGCAGGACGAAAAGATCACCATTTTTGGCCTCAGTGCAAGCTATATTAATTACCTCCGAAGCGAGGGGATTCAACCCGGGAAGAAGTATGATCTTTCTTCTCTCAGGGAGATTTCTCAAACCGGTTCTGTTCTTTCAGCGGAGGGCTTCGAGTGGGTCTACCGGGAGATCAAGCAGGATCTCCATTTCAATTCCATCTCCGGAGGCACGGATATCAACGGCTGTTTTGCCATTGGCAGTCCCATCCAACCTGTCTATGCCGGGGATCTCCAGGGACCGGGTTTGGGCATGAAAGTGAAGGCTTACGATGAGAATGGGAAACCTGCCTGGGATAAGGAAGGAGAACTGGTATGCGAAGCCCCGGCTCCTCCCATGCCGCTTTATTTCTGGAACGATCCCAATGGAGAAAAATATCGGAGCGCTTACTTTGAGCACTATCCTAATATATGGCGTCATGGCGATTACGTCATCATGCACAAGGATACCGGTGGCATCACCTTTTATGGCCGTTCCGACGCGGTCCTGAAACCCTCCGGGGTCCGGATTGGAACAGCTGAGATTTATAATGTGGTGGAGAAAATCGAAGGGGTTGCTGACAGTCTCGCCATCGGACAGAACTGGGAGGGTGAACAGCGCATCATCCTCTTTGTGAAACTTGCTCCAGGAGGCAGTTTGACAAAAGAATTGATGGATAAGATTAAAAAGACCCTGCGAGAACAAGCTTCTCCGAGGCATGTTCCAGCCATCATCATGGAAATGCCGGATGCTCCCTATACGATGAATATGAAGAAGGTGGAGAGCGCGGTGACCAACATCATCGACGGAAGACCGGTTCTGAACCGAGATGCGTTGATGAACCCAGAGGTTTTGGATTACTTCGAAAAGATCGTCCCGGAACTGCAAAAGTAAAAAGAGGGTTCAAGGGTTCAAGTGGTCAAGGGGTCTAGTGAAGAACTTAAAAATGAAACTTTGACCCCTAGAACCCTGGAACCCTTGAACCCTTTCTTATGAAATTGACTCGGAAAGAATTTGAGGAGGTCGTGGTTTCAGCCCTGAAGGGGCTGCCCAAGTTCTTTAAAAATAGGATGGAGAACGTCGATGTGGTGATCGAGAATCGAGCCTCTCCAGATCTCCTTTCGGAAATGGGACTTCATTCCCCTTCTGATTTATTAGGGCTTTATCAGGGTATTCCATTAGATCAGAGGGGGTTTTACTACGGAAATGTCCTGCCGGATAAGATCACACTCTTTCAAGATCCCATCGAATCGATCTGTAAGACAAAAGAAGAGATTGAAGAGAAAGTCAGGGAAGTGGTAATCCATGAGGTGGGTCATTACTTCGGTCTGGACGAGGAGAGATTGGAAGAACTGGAGAATGGGGAAGATTGGTAGTTGCGGATGAATCAGGGAAAAAGTTAGGATTGAATTCATTCTCGGTCGGTCACGGTTTAAAATTAGATTTAGAGAGAGATTTGAAAAACTAATACACGCTCTCTTGATTACACAGATTTCAAAAGATGATTACGCAGATGTCCTTCATTCATGAAGTATTTCGTATCCGTGTAATCAGCTCCTAATCGGTGTAATCAGAAATTTCGAGACGTTGAGAGAAATTTCTTGGAGGAGGTTTGATGATGGAAAAGTGGATGGGTGGAGATATGCACCCGAGTTACCGAATTCTGATGGGCCCCGGGCCGAGCAATGTCCATTACCGGGTTTATCAAGCCATGTCTAACCCGGTCATCGGTTATCTCGATCCCCAGATTCTGGCCTGCATGGACGAAATCAGCGAAATGTTAAGAGGTGTCTTCCAGACGAAGAACCAGGTGACTCTTGCTATTTCTGCTACAGGAAGTTCTGGAATGGAAGCGTCCTATGTCAATTTCGTTGAACCTGGTGATGTTGTCGTCATTGGAATCAATGGCTTCTTTGCAGATAGGATGACACAGGTGGCTTCCAGATGTGGCGCAAAAGTCATCCGGGTCGAGGAAGAATGGGGGAAGATGATTGAGCCAGAAAAAATGATCAAGGCCTTAAAGGAACATCCCGAGGCCAAGGTCTGCGGCGTCGTTCATGGGGAGACCTCCACCGGGGTGAGGCAGCCGCTTGAAGAGATCGGGGCTTACTGTAAACGAACGGATACCCTTCTTGTGGTGGATGCTGTGACCACTATTGGAGGATATGATGTGAAGGTAGATGAATGGGGAATCGATGTCTGCTATGGGAGTTCCCAAAAGTGTCTTGGCGTTCCACCAGGGCTTTCTCCCATCACTGTGAGCTCCAAAGCCATGGATGTTCTCCGCTCTCGCAAGACAAAAGTGCAGAGTTTTTATCTTGATCTCAGCTTGCTCGAAAAATATTGGGGAGAGGAAAGGGTTTATCACCACACGGCTCCTGCTTCCATGTTCTACGCTTTGAGAGAAGGGCTGAAGATTATCTTTGAAGAAGGGCTTGAGGCAAGATTCGGGCACCATCAGACCCTGGGAGATCGTTTGAAGATGGAACTGGAAGGTCTTGGATTCAAACTTTTTGCCCAGGAAGGATATCGTCTGCCCATGTTGACCTCAGTGATTCTCCCTGATCGGGTGGAGGATGCCAAGATACGGTCGAGGCTTTTAAATGAGTATAATATTGAGGTGGGAGGAGGGTTAGGCTGGCTCAAGGGGAAAATATGGAGAGTCGGCCTCATGGGAGAAACCTGCAAGCTCCGATATATTCATTGCCTGATGGGAGCGTTGAAGGATATCCTGGCCTGAATAAGGGGTTCAGATTGCGCCTGCCTGCCGCACAGGTAGGGAGTGCGGAATAGGCTGTCCTGCGGTAAGTAGGGGAGACAGAGGTGGGGAGCTTCAATTTTTCTGATAGATTTTGAGTGGACAAACTGAAGCAATTTTATCAAAATCAGAATCATTATGAAGAAGGGTGAGCTTATTTTCGATAGCGGTTTGAGCAATCATACAATCCACTGTTTTTCGGATGGTAATTCCCTGTTTGCGGCACTTGCGGTAAATCTGTGCCGCTTTGATATAAGAATCAAGACTATTTAATGAATAGACAGGAAAACGAAGGAGATGCTTTTGAGCTAATTCAAAATCCCTATCTCTCCTAAATCCTTGAAGAACTTCTGTAAGGATATAATCCGAAATGCATACCTCCTTCTCCAATTCAATTAGATCTCCAAGCATTCGGACGCCAGTTGTATCCACACCATTAAAGAACTCTATCCATACAGACGTATCAACAAGAATCATTGGAACGAGATCTCCTCATTTCATCCAAATTTCCTTCCCAGCGAAGTTTCCCCTTTAAACTCAGAATCCTTTTCCTCTCTTTACGGTTCACCAGTTCTCTGAGGGCGAAATCGACTAACTGCTTTTTTTTGTTGATCCCCGTATATTTCATTCCTTTTTCGAATAGTTTGTCATCGATCACAATATTGGTACGCATTTTTCCACCTCCACATACACATTTTATAATTCTAAAATGTGTATGTCAATGGGTTTTTTAAAACCATTTTTCTAAAAGAGTAGGGAATGTTATCCCTGCAATTTTTATGCAACTGTAAGGAGGACTTTATCGTCTGATGGGATATGACGGATAGCAATCGATGATATTCTCGCGGATGTATGATCCAATCGATTCTGATTTTAGTAATTCTTGGTAAACCTTTTTCGGAACCTCTTCGTATACCCATGTTTTTCCGCCTCTGAAAACTACTTCCAAGGTTTTTGACTTGGGATCGTACCCTATTGCATATACCATGCTGGAATTGACTTTCTTCAGGTTCATTATATTTATTGCAAACGACTGAGATCAGCAGCGGCTATCAGCTGTTTGTTTGAATGGTCGGGAAGTGTTCTTCTTTCACTTTAAAAGTCAATAAATCAAGCCTGACCCCCGCTCCGAATTTTAACCATTTCGAAATTTTTCTGCCCATAAAAAGCAAAGAAAGGTTGATTATCTTTTTGAATCACCGAAAGGTAATCTGCAGTAGTCAGAAGAAAGTTTCTTGCATTTGTGTACCAAGGATCATCTTTAATGCCTAGGAGAAGGCCATTTTTAGGGTGCAATAGATCTCCCAGACGACCCTGTATGGTTGACACGGTCTGCTTGTCCAAGGGTTTATAACTACCCCATTTGACTTTCTCGCCCGTTTGTGGATTTACAAGATAAATCTCATGAAAGTCAGCACTATCACTATTAAGCTGGCGGAGGTAACTCACCTTTTTAACCGGATCATACTCCTTAATCATTCGATTTGAGGCCATGTCTACCATAATAAGTTCCCATTGTACCATTCTTTCTAAAGCGAATCTAAGCTCCAAAGCTGCGTATAATAGTTCTGAGTTGAAGCCACGTCTAAGTAGTTTCTTCGCTCGTTTAATGTGCTCTGCCGGGCTTGCTGTTAAGTTACGGGGATTGTTAAAAACATAAGCGTATGAAATCTGAAGCGATAGATAAATTAGACGAGGTATATGATAGACGAAGATTAAGATGAATCCAACGATTGTCTGAAAAAGACTCTTAATGATCTTCATTATTATAGTCTGTGTACGGCATGGCCATGAGCCGCGCCATCCTTCGGTGTCGGTCTCCATCGCCGGGTTCAATGGATTGAAACGACTTTGCAAGTCGTCTCAATCCATATAGGTTAAGCCTCACCCGAGGTGGTCTCCTGAATAGGCAGATAACTTCGCCTCCAGGTCCAAGGTGCGCCGAGATCTTCGAGGATGTGAATAACGACATCATTGCCCCCCCCGATCGCTGCCCTGAATTTCAGTTCGGCGTCTCTTCGGATGAATACCTCTACGTGATATTTGTTCCATGAGGCATCAACGACCCGATTGCGTTCGAGTTGCTCGCGTAACCGATTAATCCACTGAACATCGCGACTCGCGACCCTCGCCCGTAGTGATTGGGGATTGCTCGCTGATGAAACTTCGACGATCGAGACAACCTTGTCTCGGAAGTTGAGGGCAACGAAGTCAGGGCAACTCCATTCACCTCCGGTGTCGCCCCGGATGGAGTATTGAGGACTGACGAATACGTGCGCGTCCTTAGTGAGGTACTGGAGAATGAGGTGTTCGTACAGATCCATTTTTGCTTCCTTTAATGTTCCTTGTTTGGTTCTACTTACAGTCTCACTTCGAGCAGGTTTGTTTCGACTTCTTTGAACAATTCATCTAAAGTTTCTTGTATGCTGATTGTCTCTGCGATGGCTGTTACTACCCTGGTGTAGTGAGCTACTTCTTCGGATGAAAGTGCCTTGCCCTTGCGATCCTTAAGCCACTTTTCGGCGACCTGATATCCCCCAATGTGATATTCCCAGACCTCGGGAGGAACGCCGGCAAACCACTTCTCAGGGTTGATGTGAACATGCTCTTTTTTCTGATCGTACGTTATTTTGACCACTCGAAGATCCCCCGAGCCCTCACACTTGGCAATGGGTTTGACAAGCTTCTTGGACTTGAGCAGGTGGAGTTCAACAAGCCCCTCGCCTTTCTCGGCAAGTTTGTTAAAGAGTTTGTAGTCCTTCGTGAACGGGACGCGGGGAAAATCGGTCTTCAAAAACTCCGCATATTTTTTCCGGTAGGCATTTGAATAGAGAAGAGCGTAGATGTAATGGAAGATGTCCTCGGGACTGGGCTGGTGCTCATAGGATGATTTCAGTGTGGCAGTGAATTTCGGTGAAAGATTGGGCACGCGCTTCCCAGACTCATTCTGCGAAAATAGATCCTTTTTGTTAGCTTCTTGATAGAGGAAAAGTGGAAAGCAATAATCAATAGTTTTGAGTGACACTGCAACGTGATCAGTAATTGAATTCGTCACATAAGCATTACACCAGGGTACCTTGGTCTCAACTCTCTTTGGAAGAACCAAGCCCAAATTGGCTAGTAGAAATTGGGTCATTATTCTCGACTGGGGACTACTATATACACCACGAGAATTACCCGTGTAATACGTGAATCTCCAGTCAAAAGGTCTAAACAGCAACTCTTTTATGAAATCTTTGTTTGGTCCACTTTTCCTAACATCTGCGAGCGCGGTAGCAACCGTCCAATCTCTCGAATCTTTCCCGAGAGCATAAGCAACTCTCGCCATATCTACATCAAGTGCGGCGAAATTTAAGATACGGGGCCACAGCTCTTCTTTTGAAAATGAGATGGTGAAATGATCTCTACCAGTCACAACACCAACGGAATTGGTGACAAAAACCTGACTGATTTGTGGATAAGAATCGTATCTTGCCTTGTGCTTCTGCTGTTGAGGTACGAAGAAATAGTATGGTGAAGAAGCACAGATCTCCATGTGCTTAACGGTCTTAAAAACATTGGATTTTAAGAAATCGTTTTTGTAATCTCTGAGGCCCCAAAGATCGGAATGGAATATCCGGCACTCATTCGTGCGCGACTTATGCTTGACGAAAAGAGCTATTGCGACACCCTGCTGAATATCAAAGACATTCTTGTCTTCTGAACCGTCTGGTGCCCTTTCTTTCTTTAGTGCGTTGCCGTGAAGGTCAAGAATGTGTATCTCATCAAATGAGTTCATTAGCGATTGGCGCATACCTCGAAAGGTGGGGTTGTCAAGGTATGCGTGGTTAGTAATAAATCCAAGAACGCCTTCTCCGACCTGGTCAATTTTCCATTGGGCAAAGCGGATAAACTTGACGTAGTCATCCTGCATCCAGTGCTTCCGCTCGCCAAACCACTTCCCATCAATGATTTTGTAATACTCGATTAACTCGCCAATCCAGGTCTTCTGCCTCACCTTCATCTGCTTCTTTGCCTTCGCACTTTTGGGCAAAAGCTGATAGAATGTTCTACCGTTCTCCTGCTTAGTGCTGATGTTATAACCCTTGACATACTTCTGTCCCTTCTCGATTTCAAACTGACGCTCACTTGCGTTTGCCGAGATACCAGAATACGGTGGATTGCCGAGAATGACAAGAATGGGCTTTTCTTTCTTTACTTTTGCAGCGAGGTGGGATTCTTCGGAAAGCGAGGCCATCCCCGGAAGCGATGTCTGGGCAAGCTCCTCCATCTCAAGCGTATTTGTCAGATAGAACTGAAACCGCTCATCGCCTGTTAGCTTGTGTCCGAGTTCTTCCAGGAGATAACCCATCTTCAAGTGGCCCGCTGCGTATGGAGCCATCATCAACTCGAAGGCGAAGAAGTGCTTGAGGATGTGGTCTTCGATAAATTTCGCTTTTGAGCCTTCACCATACTTGCTGACAAATTCTTCCACGGCGAGCTTTGCCGCTTCAGCGAGGAAGGTGAGCGTTCCGCCGGCAGGATCGAGCACCGTAACCGATTGCGTGGCAAACCCGTCCTGTCGTGCGAATCTTTCCTTAAGAATAGTATTAAGAGAGCGGACAATGTAAGAGACAACGGGCTCAGGCGTGTAATAAACACCTCGGCGCTCACGCTCTTGAGGGTTGTACTCAGCAAGGAACGTCTCGTAGAAATGAAAAATCGGATCGCTTCCTTTTCCCTCTTTGAAATAGTGGTGAAGGATGTTCCTGACATCTGCGACGGCGAGGACTTCGGCAATGTCATCAACGGTCGCCTGGAGTTGCTCAGGCGGGTCAAATGAAATGAAGTGGAAGATATCGCGCAAGATACCGATCGTCTTGGGAATCAGATCGTAAGCCAGGATTCGATTGAATGCTCCATTGGCCCGGGTTCTGGCGGCAAAGAGGCCATAGGTTATGGTCTGGGCATACAGGTCGGCAAACTCATCCGGCTTAAGGTTGAAAATAAGATGTTTCTGGAATGCTTCATAGAAGCCAAGAATCTTCTTTGCGCCGGAGGTCGAAGCTTCGCGCAGTTCCTCCTTAATGATCTGGTCTCTAAGAAAACGGGTTCGGGTGGCAAGTTCTTTTGCGAGAGTTTCTGCTGTGAACTTTGAGGGTAGTGAGAACTGAAAGAATTTTTCCATTAGAGCAAAAAACTCTTCAGTATGCTCCGCCGGAGGAATGGTCTTGAGTTTTGTGGGGATAAACTGCCGCGCAAGCAAGACATTGCTCACACGCCGGCCGTTCCGGTAAAGCCGGAATTCATAGAAGTTTGTCAGGATAAGATTAGGGAAGATGGAAATGTAGCGCTTCAATTGCTCGGAGGTCTCGATTACATCGAGGTTAACTGTGGGCGGCTTTGCTTCAACGTAGCCGACTTGAGAGTGCTTGCCGTCCCAAACTCGAAAGTCCGGATTGCCTGCTTCAGTTTTCTTTGGCAGTATAGTGACGTGGGCCTTCTTTTTTCGCTTGGTTTCGGAGAACTCTTCGAGAAGGGCCG